>Ga0134070_10000011_pt1 | contig 42172 bp, 39 predicted proteins | sample 15_taG_26_FD_94463 | JGI IMG/M metagenome (GOLD analysis project Ga0134070, IMG submission 94463) | Grasslands soil microbial communities from the Angelo Coastal Reserve, California, USA - 15_D_Rain_40cm_2_09082015 | ecosystem: Environmental > Terrestrial > Soil > Grasslands ...
ATTTTGCGTGAAGACTGCGGCGGCTGAGGCTGGAACATCGCTCGAAAGAATCGCGAGGTCCAGCGCGCCGGTTTTCTTCAAGCCGCAAGCAGTGGCGGCGAAGCGGAAACCACGCGGCAAGGCTGCTTCGGAGAGAGCTTGCTGCATCAGCGGAGCGTCCTTACGTCCGGCGCGACGCACCCCGAAGGAACCTCCGACCCTGCGCAACGGCAGCGGGGAAGGATTGCTGATTCGTAGCCTGGCTTGCATTCATGGTTTGGCTCCTGTTTTGATGGCTTTTTTATTGAGACGTCTTTCCAAATTCGCGATGGCCTCCGCAACGCTCTCGGGCGCAGTTCCGCCGGGAACTTTCTTCGCGGCAAGCGCTGCGTCAACGCCCAGGCTCTTCGCAAAATCACTGTCAAATGCAGGCGAGATTTTCTTAAGCCCATCGAGAGGCATCGCTGTCCACGAGATATTTTGCTTCTCGGCTTCGCGGAGCACTTTGCCGATGATGTCATGCGCCTGACGGAAGGGAACGCCTTTGCGGACCAAATAGTCCGCCGCTTCCGTTGCTAGGAGCGCAGGATGGGATGCCGCAGCTTTCAACCGCTCGGTGTTGAATTTCGTTGCAGCGACAGCGCCGCCCGCAATCGCGAGCATGTCTGCCACTTGATCGTGCGCGGCAAAGAGCGCTTCTTTGTCTTCCTGTAGATCGCGCTGATAGCCCGTCGGCAAACCTTTCAATGTTGTGAGAAGGCCGAGCAGTGCACCGGTGATGCGGCCGGTCTTACCGCGAATGAGTTCCCATGCATCCGGGTTCTTCTTCTGCGGCATAAGGCTGCTGCCGGTGGAAAACTCGTCGGAAAGAATCACGTAAGAAAATTCTTGGGAAGCGAAAATCACGAAATCTTCAGCCAAACGCGAAAGATGCGTCGCGATCCCGGTCAGAGCGAAAATATAATCGAGCGCAAAGTCGCGGTCGCTGACGGCATCGAGGCTGTTCACCGTAATGCGCGAAAAACCCAGTTCGCGCGCGATGGCGTTGCGATCGATGGCAAACGAATTTCCCGCGAGCGCGCCGGAGCCCATCGGACACGCGTCAGCGCTTGCAGCAGCGTGTTGGAGTCGAGCGATGTCACGACTGAACGCTTCGGCGTGCGCGAGCAAAAAATGCGAAAGCAGAATCGGCTGCGCATGCTGCATGTGAGTCATGCCCGCCATCGGTACGCCGAGATTTGCTTTGGCTTGAAGCAAAAATGAATTCAGCAGGGCTTCGAGGCCGCGCTGAACTTGACTGGCAGCGTCCATGACGAATAACCGGAAATCAGTTGCGACCAGCTCATTGCGGCTGCGCGCAGTGTGCAGTTTCCAGCCGAGCGGGCCGAGTTCTTCAACGAGTGCCTTTTCGACGAAATGATGCACGTCCTCGGCGGTCGCGCCGAACGATTCGAGCCACGCGGAATCGGTCCTGGCACGCTCGGCAATCTTGTCCAGTGCCGCGAGCGTTTGCTTCACTTCTGCCGCCGTGAAAATACCGATGGGCTGCAAAGCTTTGGCCCAGGCACGATCGACTGCAATTTCATACGGCAGGAGTCGCCGGTCGAACGCAAAGGAGCGCTGGAACGCGTCGAACTGTTTGTTCGGTTCGCCCTCGAATCGTCCGCCCCACAGCCGGTCGTCTTTACGCTCAGTCATTTGGTTCTCGTGGCACAGGCATTCCTGCCTGTCCCGGTTTCGTCGCCGTTTGCAAACAGCGGACAGACAAGAATGTCTGTCCTACTTATTTCCTTCCGCCTTTGCCTTGGGCCGTACCGTTACCGGCAACGCAAACAAATTGATGAAACCTTCGGCGTCCTTGGGGTTGTACCGGCCCATGGTGAAGCTGGCCAGATCGGCGCGGTAAAGCGAGAAAGGTGACACGCGCTTGGTGACGTTTAGCGTTCCTTTCCAAAGTTTCAAGCCAACGGCGCCGGTGACGCGCTGTTGCGCGAAGCTGAAAAATCCGTCGAGCGCTTCGCGGAGGCGCGCGAACCACAAGCCGTAGTAAACGAGTTCCGCGTAGCGCAGCGAGAGCGCCTGCTGGAAATGCGCGGTCTCGCGATCGACGGTGAGGCGCTCGAGTTCCTGGTGCGCTTTGACAAGAAGCGTTCCGCCGGGAGTTTCGTAGGCGCCGCGCGATTTCATTCCGACGAGCCGGTTTTCGACGAGATCAGTGCGGCCGATGCCGTGTTTTGCGGCGATTTCATTGAGCGTGTTCAGCAGATCGACGGGGCCAAGTTTCGAACCGTTCACCGAAACGGGAGTGCCGGCTTCGAATCCGATTTCGACTTCTTCGGCCTTGTCCGGAGCTTTTTCCGGGGAGACGACCCACTGCCACATGGCCTCGTTCGGCGCGTTGGCGGGATCTTCGAGTTCGCCGCCTTCGTGGCTGAGGTGCCAAATGTTGCGGTCGCGGCTGTAAATGTTTTTCTTGCTCTGCTCGACGGGAACGTTGTGCTTCTGCGCGTAGGCGATGGCGTCTTCGCGAGAATCGATGTCCCACTCGCGCCAGGGCGCGATGATCTGCACGCTGGGAGCGATGGTCTTGTACGCCAGTTCGAAACGCACCTGGTCATTTCCCTTGCCGGTGCAGCCGTGCGAGAGGCCGTCGGCGCCAAGCTTCAGCGCGATTTCCGCCTGGCGCTTGGCGATTACGGGCCGCGCCATGGAGGTGCCGAGCAAGTAGGTGTGCTCGTAAATGGCGCCGGCACGAAGCGTCGGCCAAATGTAGTCGCGGACAAATTCTTCGCGCAGATCTTCGACGTGCGCGGAGGAGGCGCCGGTAGCGAGCGCTTTCTTGCGGGCGGCTTCGAGGTCTTCCTGCTGGCCAACGTCGCCGATCACGGCGATGACTTCGCAACCATAGTTTTCCTTGAGCCAGGGAATAATGATGGAAGTATCCAGGCCGCCGGAATAGGCGAGTACAACTTTTTTCGGTTTAGGCAATTGTGCTTTCACGATTCCTCACTTGCATTTTGATGTTGCTGAAAGGGGGCGCAGAAATCCTGCGCTTCTACAGAAAAAACTTTAGGCGATGCATTGGAAAACATCGCCGGACTAAAACAGAGTACGCAGGATTGCTTTTTGCACGTACATGCGGTTTTCGGATTGGTCGAGGACGACGGACTGCGGGCCGTCGAGGACTTCCGGAGTGACTTCGAGCCCGCGGTGCGCCGGAAGGCAATGCATGAACACGGCGTCCGGAGCGGCGAGCGACATCAGTTCGGGGTTGACCTGATACGGCTGAAAAACCTTGTTTCGGACTTCCCCCTCGGCTTCAAACCCCATGCTGGTCCAGGAATCGGTGTAGACGCCCATCGCGCCGCTGACGGCTTCGCGCGGGTCGGTCATCAATTCGATTTTGGCTTTTGTTTCGCGGGCGACGCGTTTGCCGTCGGCGACGACTTCGGGCAACGGCGCGTATTCCGCGGGCGTAGCGACGCGCAAGTGAACGCCGAGCCGCGCGGCGAGGTAGATCAGCGAGTGGCAAACGTTGTTGCCGTCGCCGACGTAGGCGAGCTTGAATCCGCGCAGCGCGCCGAATTTTTCTTCGAGCGTAAAGAAGTCCGCAAGCGCCTGGCACGGATGAAATTTGTCGGAGAGCGCGTTGATTACCGGAATATCCGCGTTGGCGGCCATTTCCTCGAGGACGCGCTGGTGGTACACGCGAGCGACGATGCCCTGCACCCAGCGCTCGAGGTTGCGCGCGACATCGGCGATGGATTCGCGAGCCCCGAGAGAGGCGGACGCCTGCGTGTGGTCGAGAAAAACCACGGAACCGCCCATGCTCTGGATGCCGACGTCGAAGGTAACGCGCGTGCGCAACGAAGGCTTTTCAAAAATCAAGGCGATGAATTTGCCCTGCAGCGTGGACGCATAACGGACGGGGCGGGCTTTAATATCCGCCGAAAGCTGGAGCAATTCGCGCGTGTGCGCGGGGCTCCATTCCGCTCCGGTGAGCAGATCATTCGATAAAGAAATAGGCGCAACGAGAGTCGATGTAGTCATTTTTTCACCTTGCCACAGCATGGACAATGCGCCCGGGGTTCGCGGACTTCGCGGAATCCGAGGCGGAAGCCTGCTGCGGAGTTGCTGCAAGAACAAGTTCAAAGAGCCGCAGAAATTCGCGCACCTGCGCGCGAGTGATGATGAAGGGCGGGAGCAGGCGCAACGTTAAATCGTGGGTGCAATTAATGAGCAAGCCGCGCTGCATGGCTTCGCTGACGAAGGGGCCGCCTTCGACGGAGAGTTCGACGCCGATTATCAGGCCTTCGCCGCGAATTTCGCGGATGAAGCCGAATTTTGCAGCAAGTTTCGAGAGGCCATCGCGCAGCTCCGCACCTCGCGCGCGGATATTCTCGAGGAGCTTTTCTTCCTCGACGATCTTGAGAAATTCCAGGGCCACGGCGCAAGCCAGCGGGCCGCCGCCGAAAGTGGTGCCGTGCATCCCGGGAGAGACGCGCGAGGCGACCTCCTGTGTGGTAAGGATGGCGCCGAGCGGAAGACCGGCGGCGAGAGGCTTGGCAATCAAAACAATGTCCGGTCTTGAGGGAAATTTCTGATAGGCGAAATAGCGGCCGGTGCGGCCGAGCCCGCATTGAATTTCATCGGCAATCAAGAGAGCGCCGTGCTGGGTAGCAAGCAAGCGAGCGCGATTCCAGAATTCTTCGCTGACGGGATAAATTCCGCCTTCACCCTGGACGGTTTCCAGAAGGATGGCGCAGACGGTGTCGTCGAATTTCGCTTCGAGATCAGCGACGTCGTTGAAGCGGACGAATTCCGCGCCGGGAACGACGGGCGCGAAAGGCAAGCGGTACTTTTCTGTGGAGGTGACGGTAATCGCGCCAAACGTGCGGCCATGAAAAGAATTCTCGAGAGCCAGGAAGCGGTGCTTCTTCGCGGTGGTCCCGGGAGCCTCATTCGACTGTCGCCCAAAGAGGCGGGCGAGCTTCATTGCGCCATCGATGGCTTCGGTGCCGCTGTTCGAAAAAAAGACGCGATCCATGCCGGACCATCCGGCAAGTTTGCGCGCGAGCGGGCCCTGATAGGCGTTGTGATAAAGATTTGAGAGATGAATGGCGCGGGCGGCTTCGCGACGGATGACTTTTACGATGCGCGGATGCGCATGGCCGAGAGCGTTCACAGCGATGCCGCCAAGAAAATCGAGATACTTTTTGCCGGTGGAATCGAAAACGCAAGCGCCGCGGCCGTGGGTCATCACCACGAGCTGGCGCTTGTAGGTGGGCAGAAGGAATTGTTCAGCGTCCAGCAGGCGCGAGTCCGGTTTGGCAGTTTTCGCAGGTCCCTGTTTGGGCTTGCTCACAGAATGGATCAGGGACTTCTTTTTGGATGATGCGCCCATCATGCCGCAGAAAGAGCCGCTTGCGCGGCGGACAAGGGTTCCCGGAGGACGCGTGTTCCGGGGATCGACGCGACTCCATCGTTGGGTGATGTTTCCGCCGCATGCGAAGCGAGCAGCAAAGCGTCCGACGAAGTGCCGCCGACAATGCGAACTTCGCGGACGCCGCCTTCGATAGCGCGCTTGGCGGCTTCCAGCTTAAGAACCATGCCGCCGGAAACGACGCGGCATTGGACCAGTCGTTCGATTTCCTCGCAGGTGACGGCGGAGAGAACTTTCTCACCATCGAGGACGCCCGCGACATCCGTGAGATAGATCAACTGATCGGCGCTGAGATATTCGGCGCAGGCCGCGGCCATGTGGTCGGCGTTGATGTTGTACAGCTCATTGTCTGAACCAAGACCAAGGCACGGCGCAACCGGCAGGAGCCCTTCGTGCCAAAGAGATTCGATGAATTGGGCGTTCAATCCGGTGAGGTAGCCAACGAATCCCAGGCCGCCTTCGACTTCGTTGTGCACCATGGGCTCGGCGACGAAACACCGGGCGTCGGCAGCGGAGATGCCAACGGCAGGCTGTCCTTCCGCGGAGATCGCTGCGGCCAGCCTCTTATTTAGCAAACCGGCGAAAACCATAACGGCCACGTCGCGCGCTTCACGATCGGTAACGCGCAAGCCGGAGACGAACTTGCTTTCGATGGCCATACGCTTGAGAGTAGCGGTAAAAAGACGGCCACCGCCATGGACGACGAGAATTTCGTGGCCCTGCTGCGCGAGGGCCGCGACCTGGCGCGCCAGAGAGCGCACCGTGGCGTCGTCCTCGAGCAATGCTCCTGCGAACTTGATTACGATTCTCATTGAAGTGCGGTTTGCTCCTCTATTCCCAACATGTGATTGAAGTTCTGCACGGCCTGCCCGGCTGCGCCTTTTCCCAGATTGTCGAGGCAAGAAACGATGACCAGGCGGCGTCCGGATTTGTCCAGAGCGAATCCGATATCGCAAAAATTCGTGTGCGCTACGTGTTGCAATTCCGGCAGCGTGCCTGCGGGCCAGATGCGGACCATCGCGCGGCCAGCATAAAAGCGCCGGTACAGCGATTCGACAGCCGCAGCGGTTTGCGGTTCGCCGAGGGTGACGTAGATGGTGGAAAGGATACCGCGGGAGAGCGGGAGCAGGTGCGTTGAGAAAACGACCTGCGATTCGCTCAGACCAGTGTGCTCGAGAATCTCCGGCGTGTGGCGGTGCGCGAAGAGGCCATAGGCTTTGAAATTTTCATCCACTTCGACGAAATGGAGATCGCGGCGGGGGTCTTTGCCTGCGCCACTGGCGCCCGACTTGCAATCGCAAACGACGCCTGCGCCGGGAGCAAGCAAACCTGCTTGTGTAAGAGGCCGCAAAGCCAGAATCACGCTGGTCGCGTAACAGCCTGGATTGGCAACCAGACGAGCTTGAGAAATCTCGCTGGAATAGAGTTCGGGAATGCCGTAGACAGCTTCCGTCAACCATTCGGCGTGAGGCGCGGGCAGTTTATACCAAGAGGTGAAGGTTTCCGCTTCGCGAAAGCGGAATGCTCCACTCAAATCGACGACCCGAAGACCCGCGCGGAGCAAATCGGGCGCCAGCTCCGCGGAGACTTCGTGAGGGGTCGCAAGAAACGCGGTGCCCGCCTTGCTTGAAGTAATGGCCTCCACCGAAAAGGGGCGGAGCGGCGCTTCGCCCCAGCCGCGGAACTGAGGAAAGAGTTCGGCGAGGCATTTTGCACCATTCGGTTCGCGGACGTAGAAAACGGGCGGCGGAAGCTCGGGATGGCGCAGGAGTATCCGCGCCAGCTCGAGACCGGTGTAGCCGGTGACTCCCACGACCGCGACTTGGCGGGGGTTTTTCATTTCACCAGGGCTTCGATTTTTCTCTGGAGGGATTCGCGCGCTTTCTTGTTGGGCGTGATGATCAGGACGGTGTCGTCGCCGGCGATGGTTCCCGCGATTTCGGTGAATTTAGCGCCATCCATGGCGGCAGCAAGGGGTTGCGCGCCGCTGGGCGGCGTTTTCAAAACGAGAAGATTTTCCGCGGGGCGAATATCGAGAAGAAATTCGCCGAGCGCGCGAGCAAGCGGAGGCAGAGGCGCAGACTCTTCGGGCAACACGGTGGCCGGCTTGTAGCCTTCCTGGGTCTTAATCAGGCGAAGTTCCTGGAGGTCGCGCGAAAGGGTGGCTTGAGTCACACGGAGTTTTTGCGCTGCCAGGCTGCGGCGCAACTCCTCCTGATTGGCAATCTGGCGATCGGAGATCAGCCGGAGTATTTGCCCGTGACGAAATGTCTTCTGCGTGCTCATTGTGCATGAGGCCGGGGGCCTCTGTATTTTTATACAGGCGATTGCATACTTTTGTCAAATGATTTTACAAACTTTGTTGCCGGAGGAACAGCGGCGATCCAGAAACGCGAGAGGCGCAGAGGGGCATGATGTAAGATTCGCACCACCGGCGCGACGCGGACTGGCTTTTCCGCGCAGGAGAGGTAACCTAGTCTTTCAGCGCCATCGGCCCATGGGAACGTCTTGCCAAATTGCGGGATGCAAGAACGACACGCCTGCGGCACTCGCCGAACAGCGGCTGTGCGTGCTGCACTTCACGCTTTCGCTGGAGGCCGGCTGTTCGGAGATGCGGCGGGAGACCGCGCTGGGCAACGCGCCGCATGAGCGCCAGCGCGAAATCATGAAGTTCATCACCGAGCACGGAGAACGCCTGGCGCGCGTGGCGACGAGCGGACTGCACTTGACGGACGACCTGAAGGCGCGAATCCTGAGCACTTTCCTAACGCTGATGAACCTGCGGGAAAACCTCGACCGATCGAACATGCGAAGCTCGTTTGGACGCTCCGGGCACCTGCCCCGCTGAATCACGAACCCGGAAGCGGAAGCGAGATCAGGCGCCGATGTACCTGGCGTAAAGGGAGCGCGCCACAGCAGGGTCCTTGGTGCCCTTAAGAATGGCGCGACCGTCGACGAAGACGGTCATTTCATAAGGCGCAATCCGGAAGCGAAGCAGATAGTTGTTTTGGCGCACGCTGTCGACGAGCGGCCGCAAGCGAGACTCAAGAACGCCGAGGTCGATAGCCCGGGCGCGCTCGTGAATCTGTACAGAGTCACGCCCGCAGAGAGTAATGCGAGGCTGAGCTTCTCCTTCCAGGTAGGTGAAATCGCGCCGGACACACGCGCGGCAATCGGGATTGCGCGCTACGCCGATGGATTGCATGCGGCTGGTCCAGACGTCGCAAGAAAGCAAGCGTCCTTGAAGGGTTTCGGTGTGGCCGGAGAGAATCTTCAAGGCTTCAGCTACTTCCAGAGAGGCGATCAGGTTGACGATCGGGCCGAGGACGCCGATGGTGTCGCAAGTTTCCTCGAGGCCGTGGCCGGCGGCGCCGGATTCGAGAAGGCAGGCGAGGCAGGCCGTTGCCGCGGGAAGAACAGTCATGGTCAGACCGTAGCTGGCGACGGCGGCTGCGTAAATCCAAGGACGGCCGGATTTCACGGCAACGTCGTTGACCAAGAAGCGCGTTTCGAAATTGTCGGTGCCGTCGAGAAGCAGGTCGACTCCATCGAGAAGTTCTTCCGCGTTGCGCGGGCTGAGATCGGCGACAACACCTTCGACGGAAATAGAAGAATTGATGGAGCGGAGCTTGCGCTCGGCCGCAACGGCCTTGGGGAGAACGTTGAGGGCATCGGACTCGTCGAAGAGCGTTTGACGCTGCAAGTTCGCGGGCTCGACGAAATCGCGATCGATGATTCTGAGGTAGCCTACGCCGGCACGAACGAGAAGATTGGCGGCGGCAGCGCCGATAGCACCGCAACCGACAATGGCCGCCCGCGAGGCGAGCAGTCGCTGCTGCCCTTCCGGGCCGATCCCGGCGAAAAGCATCTGGCGTGAGTATTTTTCCTGGAGAGATTCGTTCACGAAAGATACGGTCCCGGCAGGCGCAGCGGAAGAGCCTGCTAAAGTACATGATAGCGCCAAAGGGGACAGGTCAGGCAACGCCGCTGTGCTAGGCTTCGTCTGAGCGAACGGAAACATGAAATCGGGCTGGGGCAACGGGTTGCGAGGGATTGTGGCGCTCGCGCTCCTGACTGGAGCCGCGCCGACGCACGCACAGATCCCGCAAGACGGGTCAACGGGAGGCGTTGGGAAAGAAGAACCGAAAATCGTGGCGGTCCGCATCGTCAAAGAAAACGGCGAAGTTTTGTCCAACGCACCCGCGGGAATCACTGTGCAAACCGGCAAGCCGCTGGACCGGGCAAAAATCGCAGAGAGTTTGCGGTCGCTCTACCGGACGGGAGATTACGCCGATTTACGCGCGGTGGTAACTCCGGAAGCGGATGGCGCGCGATTGGATTTCGTAGTGCGGGAGAATTTGTTTTTCAACCAGGTGCGGATTGAGGGTCTTTCCGCGCCGCCGAGCGAAGCCTCGGCAGCGGCGGCGATGCAAATCGCGCTGGGGCAGACCTACCGGCGCGCGATCGTTGATGAAGCGCTGGAGCGGTTGCGAGAGACGCTCCGTGATGAAGGCTTGTATCGGGCGGAGGTTTCCGCGGAGACGGCGCCGCACCCGGAGATCCACCAGATGGATATTATCGTGCACGTGAAGTCCGGACCGCGCGCCCGCGTCGGCAACATCCAAATGAAGAACGAGACGGAGTACCGCGACGCGGATATTCTCTCGCGTTTGAAAATGAAAGCGGGAAGCGAAATTACGTCGGCCCGGCTGCAGCGCGGGACGGACCGCATCCGGAAGTATCTGGTCAAGAAAGGGCACCTCAGTGGGCGGGCGGCCGTGCGCCGAGAGGACTACAACGCCGCAAAGAACATGATTCCTCTGGAACTGGATGTAACGGAGGGGCCACGCGTGCAAATCACTTTGACGGGGGCGAGCTTTTCTCAGGGCGAGCTGAAAAAACTAATCCCCGTTTATCAGGAGGGTGCCGTTGACGCGGACCTTCTGGAAGAGGGAAAACGCAATATTCGCGAGCGCCTGGAGCGGCAGGGGTACTTTGACGCGGATGTGAATTACACGACCGAGACGCATGAGGCGAAGACTACTCGCGGCGGAGCGCGGGGCACGGAAGAAATAATCACATACAAAGTAGAGCGGGGCGACCGCCACAAGCTTGTCGGGATTGAAATAACGGGGAACAAATACTTCGACACCGAATTGCTGCGGAGCCGATTACAAATCTTCGGTGGCGCCTTCGCCTCAGCGGGACGCTTCAGCCGGAAGCTGGTGGATTCCGACGCACAATCGATGCGCGATCTGTACCAAGCAAATGGCTTTCTCGATGCCCGGGTCGAGGGGCAGGTCGCAGACAATTACAAAGGCAAAGAAGGCGATGTGTTTATCCGTTTCGCGGTGCAGGAAGGGAAACAGACGCGCGTGGCTTCGCTGTCGATCGAGGGGATTCATGCGATCAAAGAAGAGGAACTCCTCGGGGTAATCGGCTCCACTCCGGGGCAGCCGTACTCCGATTTCGGCGTGACGACCGACCGGGACAATATTCTGGCGCTTTATTTTAACGAGGGATTTCCCGAGGCCAGTTTTTCGGCAACAGCCGACCGCGTCTCCGCCGCCGCGACGGAGCAAAAACCGGAAGCCGGAGGGAGCAGCGGTTCCGCGAAGGGAAATGTGGACAAAACGCAGAAGGAGAAAGAGTCCAAAACCGAGATTGAACAGGCCGAGGCCGTTCGGCTGATGTACCACATCCAAGAAGGCCCGCAAACGCGCGTGCGGCGCATTTTGATCGGTGGATACCGACACACACGGCCGGGAGTGATCCATCGGGAGGTGCACATAAAAGTCAAGGAACCACTGCGCGAAGGTGACGTCGTGGAATCGCAGAGGCGCCTTTATAACCTCGGGGTCTTCAATCGCGTTACGATCGAACCGCAGAATCCCAACGGAACAAACCCTGAAAAAGACATCGCCGTTCTCGTGGAGGAGGCCAAGCGCTACACCGTAGCGTATGGCGGAGGGTTCGAAGTGCAGAGGCTGGCGAGTACGACGAGCCCGACAGGAGCGCAGATCGAGGCCGCGCCGCGCGGAATTCTCGAGGTTAGCAAGCTGAATCTCACCGGCCGGGGAGATTCGCTTTCCTTTAAACTGCGCGGCAGCACCTTACAAGGGCGCGCGTTGCTAGGGTATTCGGCGCCTAATGCTTTTGCCAATCCGCACTTTAGCTTTCAAGCGACGGCGTTCGCGGAAAAAACTCGCGATATCAATACCTTTACAGAAGACCGCTACGAGGGTTCGGTGCAATTGACCGAGCAAGTCACACCACTGACGACCGTACTCTATCGCTACGCCTTCCGCCAAGTTCGTGTTTCCAATCTGAAAATCCTGAGCGAGGAAGTGCCGCTCTTCAACCAGCCAACTTTGGTATCGCAGTTTGGAGTGACGTGGTTCCGCGATTCGCGTGACAATCCCGCCGAGGCGTCGAAGGGAAGTTTCAACAGCGCCGACTTCAGCGACGCTGATACGAACGTTGGTTCGAGCGCCAGCTTCCTGCGATTTTTCTTTCAGAATTCCACGTACTACCCGATCAAACGACGATTCAGTTTTGCGCGTTCCACGCGATTGGGCCTTCTGGTGCCTTATGGCGACACAGTTTCCTTGACTTTCCCAGCGCCGGCACCCGGGCAGTGCATTCCAGGTACGGCGCCTTCGGGCCCGACTCCCACGATCATTCCACTCCCGGAGCGATTCTTTGCCGGAGGCGGAACATCGCTGCGTGGCTTCGCACTCAATCAAGCAGGACCGCGCGATGCCTGCACGGGCTTCCCCGTCGGCGGCCAGGCGATGCTGGTGCTCAACCAGGAATTTCGCTTTCCGATGCGCTTACCGTTCATAGGAACATCTTTGGGCGGCGCCATCTTCTACGACGGCGGCAACGTGTATAGCCGGCTGAGCCGGATCTCGCTCCACAGCATGTTGCCGGCGCCCACGTTTGCCCTACAAAATCCGGCGCTGCCTGCAGGACCGACCAACGTGCCGGTGTGCGCCACCAATTGCACGAACGAACTCAACTACTTTGCTCACACCATTGGTTTGGGCGTGAGGTACAAGACGCCTGTAGGGCCGATCCGCATCGATTTTGGATACCAGCTCAATCGTCCGTTGTTTGTTATTCCGATCCCGTGCCCGAGCGGCGCCGCGAATTGCCAGGTAGGCTCCCTCGGGCAGCAAAGCACGCGGCTGCCCGGCTTTCAAATCTTTTTCAATCTGGGATCGAGCTTCTAGTGCGCGGGCTTGAGATTCGCGTTCTTGTGGTCTCGCTGCTCACGACCGTTGCGCCGGGATTTCTGGCCACGCAAGAGATGGTGAACCGCATTGCGGCGCGAGTTGAGAACGACGTCATCCTATTAAGCGACATCCGCGAGCTCAGCCGCTACCAGCAATTCCTTGACGGAAAATCGGAAGGAGATGCGCAGATTCTGGACCGATTGATCGATCAATGGGTGGTTCGAACCGAAGCCGAAGTATCGCGTTTCCCCCGCCCGTACGACGCGGAAATTGAGCGCGACCTGGAGCGCCTGCGGAAATCGTTCGTGTCGGCGGAGCGGTACGAGGCCAGAAGAAAGCAGAGCGGGTTGAGCGAAACCGAAGTGCGGAGCATCGTGGCGTCGCAACTGTACTTGAGCAATTACCTCGATTCGCGGTTTCGCCCATCCGTGCAAGTCGATTCCAAAGCAATTGAAGACTTTTATGCAAATGCAGTCGTTCCAGAGGCCAAAGCGCGTGGGCAAGAACCTCCGACTTTGGAGGCCGCGCATGACCTCATCCAGGAAGCGCTGGTGCAGCGCGGAATCAACGAGCAAGCTGAGAAGTGGCTGAAGGAGAGCAGGGCGCGCCTGCACGTCGAGATTCTCCTGGATGGAGGGTCAAAGTGACGCAGGAGACCCGCCGCCGGAAGTGGCGCTGGCTGCGTCACGTCGCGTGGGTCCTTGGCGCAAAAATCGTTGTGATCGTCACGGGCGTGGCGATATTTTTCGGCAGCGGGGCCGGCAACCCATTGCTGACGCGCCTGCTAGTAAGCCGATTGGAAAAAGCGACCGGCGGGAGGGTGGAGTTGCGCTCCTTGTCGATTCGCTGGTTTGCCATGCAGGCCACCATAAAGGGTCTGGTGATCCATGGAAAAGAGCCGGCCGGTACGGAACCACTCTTCACGGCGGAGGAAGTGCAGGCTGGTTTGCGCATCGATTCGTTCTGGGGCCGCAGGATTTCCTTGGGCGAGCTTGTTGTCCAGAAGCCGCATGCGCACGTCCTAGTTGAAAAGAACGGCAACACAAACTTGCCGACGCCTCAGCGGGCGACTTCCGCAAACAAACCGCTGCGCGATTCGCTATTCGGACTGCGCATCCGGCGCCTGGTATTGGCTGACGGGTGGGTCCTCTACAACGACACGAAGACTCCCATCACCGTGCATGGGGGAGATTTGCGGTTCGATCTGGACGCCGGCGGCACGTTGGATCGTCCTTTGTACCTCGGCAACCTGAACTGGCAAACCCTGCAGTTCACATCTAGGCGCTACGCGCCTTTGCCCGTGGGTTTGTCGGCGAAGTTCACTGTTTGGCGCGATGGATTCACACTCGAACAGGGAGTACTTAGCGCCGGACACTCGCATCTCGATGCACAAGCGGAAATGAACAACTTCTCGAATCCCTATTGGAGTTTCCGGTACAGGGGCTGGGTCGAACTGCTGGATTTCCGGGAAACGCTGCGGGAACCCACGGTGCCAACGGGGCGGGTTGATTTGCGAGGAGAAGGACAGTTCGCGGCTGACCAGTTTAAGGGCAGCGGAAGCTATTCCGCGCAAAACATCGCGCTTCCTTATGACGACTTTCATGCGACCGGGCTCACCAGCACGGGCAGCTATCAAATCGACAACCGCGGCTTGGAAATTCCGGATTTTTATGCCGGGGCTTTCGGTGGAAAGGTAACGGGGCGCGTAACGATGCGTTTCGACAAGGCGCAATTCAAAGCGATCACCCATGTGCAAAACGTGAGCCTCGCAGGCGTGCTGCCGTCGATCGAACATCACGACTTTCCCATTGACGAACTGCACTGGGACGCGCGGATCAATGCGGATACCGTGGAAACCTGGAGCGGACCCTTCCAGCACTTTGAAATCTTCGCGAACACTGTTTGGGAAAGTCCAGAGCAACCGGCCGCACGGCATGAACCGGTGAGCGCGGCCTGGAAGTTCCGCTATCGCTACGATCCCAATGTCTTGACGATCGATTCGGGTGAATTCGAAACGCCGTCGTCACGCGGCACCATCGACGGAGTTCTTGCGCCGAGCAACACGATGATCAATATGCGCTTCGATACCGGGGCTCTGGAAAACTACAAGGATTTTATCGACGGTGTGCGTGGGGCAAGGCCAGATTCTGCGGAGGCAAAGAAACAAATTTCGGGGAGCGCGCGATGGGACGGCAAAATCCTGGGACCCTCGGGCGCACCGACGTTTCAAGGACACCTGCGGGGAGAGCGGGCGCGGTACGACGGCTACTTTGTGGATTTCGTTGAAGGCGATGTGACGTATTCGCCTTCGGAACTTACGCTCGAGCGCGGACACGCGCGAAGCGGCAACATGGAAACGGACATCGAAGGATCGCTCTCCCTGACGAAATGGAATTTCCTGCCGGGCAACGGTTGGACGGCTGAGGCGAATATCGAAAAAGTCCCAGCCGAGGGTCTCGAACAATTGCTTGGGATGACCTTGCCGGTGAGTGGCTCCTTGACCGGCCAATTTCATGGGCGAGGCACGCGGGCGCAACCTTCCGTCACCGGCCTTTTCGATCTGGCGGATGGCAAGCTGTACGGAATCTCCTTCTACCGTCTTCGTGGACAACTGAACATATCGCCGGATGAGGTGCGCATCGCGGACGCCGAGCTGCGATTCTTCCCCCCAGGGAAAGAAAATGGCCGCGGCGCGGGCATTATCACCGGGGCGTTCAGTTACCGATCCGGGGATGAAACGATCTCCACCAACCTTGTAGGCGCCGCTCTCCCGCTGGAGAATTTTGAAAAACTGCAATCCGCTCGCCTCCCGGTGGGGGGACAGGTGACTTTCCGGTTGAGTGCCAATGGCGCGTTGAAAGCACCCCTGGGCGAGGGGACATTTCGCGTCGTGGACCTCCGAGTTGGGCAGGTGATTGTAGGGAGTTTCAACGGCAATCTGACCTCCGATGGGCGCACGGCGCACTTGGAACTGGGCTCCGCCATGACCACAGGGGAAATTTCCGGCGGGTACACTCTGGGACTCGCCGATCCTTATCCACTGAGCGGAAAGGTTTCGATCCAGAACGTTGACCTAGACCCTTTCCTGCTGGCGGCCTTGCACCTGAAAGAATTCAGCGGGCATGCCAACGCGGATGGCGAAATTTCAGTAAATGGTTCGCTGAACCAGCCGCAAAGCATCGTGGTGGATGCGAACCTCTCTCGCTTGACAATGAATTACGCGAATGTGCGTCTGGAAAACACCGGTCCGGTTCACTTCCGTTCGACGAAGGACAGCCTGGAAATCAACCCGGTGACGCTGCGGGGAGCGGACACCAATTTGCAGATTGCGGGTTCGGTGCAGTTTGCCGGGCGGCGCACCGTGGGATTGCGCCTCAACGGCGCTTTGGACTTACGGCTGATCAGCGGGTATGTACCAAATGTGGACGCACAGGGTCCGGCGCAAATCAACGCGTCCTTCGAAGGGACGCTGGACCGCCCGCGCATCACCGGCCGCGTTCACATCGAAAACGCTTTCGCGCGCGCCGCGGATTTCCCAACTGGACTCAACGCGATTCAGGGTGACGTGGTATTCGACGCGACGCGCCTGTATTTCGAGAACATGAGCGCGGAATCCGGGGGAGGCGCGTTGCATCTGACCGGCAGCGTGAATTACGCGGAGAGTCCGCTTCGCTACGACGTGAGCGTGCGCACTGATCGCGTGCGCATTCGCTATCCGGAAGGCATGAGCTGGCTGGTGGGAGGAGCGTTAAGGCTGACCGGCACTCCAGCCGCGGGTGTGCTCTCCGGACGAGTGACGATCGAGCGGGTCACTCTTACGCAAGGCCTGGAAGTCGCAGGCATGCTGGTGTCGGCAAAGCAAGGCATCAGCGGTCCGACAACCAGTTCCCCGTATCTGCGCAATCTGCAATTTGATGTCGAAGCCCTGTCGGCGCCTGATGCGCGCATGGAATGGCCCGGCGCGCAATTGCAGGCGGATGCCAATCTCCGCGTGCGGGGGACCTGGGAGCATCCGATTCTTCTCGGGCACATCCACATCCTGTCCGGTGATTTGTATTTTGCAGGCAATCGTTACCGCGTCTCACGCGGAGATTTGAATTTCTCCAATCCTTTCCGGCTTGATCCGGTCTTGAACGTGGAAGCGACCACGACAATTCAGCAATATGAGATCACGCTGAATTTCAATGGTCCGGCCAGCAAGCTCACGTTGGCGTATCGCTCCGATCCGCCGCTTCCTGCGAACGACATTGTGACATTGCTCGCGCTGGGGCAAACCAGTTCTGAAGCGACGACGCGCAGCGGCGGGACGACTCAGAGCGGGACGGCCGGGGCTTCGGCAATCCTTTCGGAAGCGATTTCCAGCCAATTAGGCGGGCGCCTGGAGCGCTTGTTTGGAATAACGCGGTTTCGCGTTGATCCGGGCCTGGCGGGAGTGGGCTCGACGAGCTCCCAACAAAGCGCGGCGTCGCGTATTACCGTCGAGCAGCAGATTACTCGCAATCTCACCATTACCTATGTTTCGAATGTGAGTTCGACGCAGCAACAGGTCATTCAAGTGGAATACAACGTGGACCGCAACGTTTCTATTGTCGGGCTGCGGGATCAAAACGGAACGTTCGGCATAGACATAAAAATCAAAAAGCGCTTTCAGTAGCCTGAAAGCGCTTGTCGAGTTGCAAATCCCTTTATTGGGGATCTTGCTGCTGGGAAGCTACCTGCTGGGGCAATTGCGCTTGACCGCGCTGTTGGCCGCGGCGCTGCTGCCAGCGGCCCTGACCGTTTCCGAGGCGCGCTGATTGTCCAATCTCTGGATTCTGCTGCTTCAACTCCGCTAGCGAATCCTTAGCCGCCTTGGCGGCGGCTGCACGGACTGCTGCTTGGGTTTCACGCCCGATCTTGGGCATCTCGGCGGCGACCTTCTGTCCCAGCGGCGAACCGTAAAACTGCAACAGTCCCTTGATTTCCTCATCCGTAAAATGCTTGTCGTAAAGCACCACCAGTTGATTTGTTACCTGGCCAACGTCAAATTTCTTCTGGTAGCTGGCGGCAAAGGCATTTACGAAGGCTTGGCCTTTGTCGTTGTTCGGAACAGTGGCGAGCAGTTTTTCCCGGGATTGCTCGATGGCGGTGTTTGCGCCGTCTTGCACGAGGTCGCGAGCGCCCACCAGCTCCATCAACGAACGAATGTCCGCTTCTTTTGCTGGGTCAATCGAGGAGTTTGCCTGCTGAATTGTCGCATTACCTTCCACCGAGTTCGCGCCTTGCCGGGAGGCCGGTACGGAGTTCTGAGATGCTCCCTGAACGACTAGGAAAAATGTTCCGATGTAGATAAGGACCAATGCCAGGACCGCTTTCATGACTTCCTCCGGGGCCGCTTCGCTTGCGTTCGCACCACGCCAACGATTTTAGAAAGCGCATCGGAGCGGCGCGACTAGATCGCAGGACAGTTGTGCCGCGCCGTTCACTGGCCCGACGTTCAGGTCCGAGTACAGGTAGTGAATTTCTGTTACGATGCCTCGCCATGCAGAAAATGGGAATGCAGACTGGCGCAGCCGTGGCAGCGCCTGACCCCGCGACGATCGTTGAACGCGAAACAGGCCTTCATCAGAACCTCTCGCCGCGGCAGGTCGCCATGATCGGGCTGGGCAGCGCCATCGGAACGGGATTATTTCTCGGGAGCGCCATATCCGTGAAGCTGGCTGGGCCGGCGGTGATACTCAGTTTTGTCGGTGGAGCGTGCATCGCGGTGACGATGATGTGGGCGCTGGCGGAGATGACCGCAGCGCACCCGGCGGCAGGATCGTTCGGACTCTATGCGGAGATGTACCTGCATCCGTGGGCGGGATTTGCGGTTCGACTCACCTACTGGTTCTGCATGATGGTCGTGGTCGGCAGTGAAGTTGTGGCCGCGTCGATCTACTGCAAATTTTGGTTTCCGGGAACTCCCTCGTGGGTTTGGATCGGATTGTTCTCGCTTGTGATTCTTTGCATTAATTGCGCGAGCATTGGAAATCTTGGAGCATCCGAATACTGGCTTTCGATGATCAAAGTAGTGACCATCGTCGCCTTTTTGATTCTGGGGAGTGCGCTGCTTTTCGGCGTGGGATTTCCGAAGGTCGGCCTGGCAAATTACACGGCTCACGGCGGTTTTCTTCCAAATGGGTGGAAGGGCGTGGGGCTGGGTGTCATTTTAGGGCTTTTTAGTTTTTTCGGAATCGAAGTGGTCGGGAGCACGGCCGGCGAAGCGGCTGATCCAAAAGTGGCGGTTCCGAAGGCGCTACGCAGGACCGTCAGCGCGCTGGTGTTGTTCTATGTTGCGGGGCTTGCCCTTGTTGTTGGCATTGTACCGTGGACGCAGATCGAAATCGTCAAGAGTCCCTTCGTCCATGTTTTTCAGAGTGTGGGTATTCCGGCTGCGGGTCACATCATGAACTTCGTGGTGCTGACGGCTGCGCTTTCCAGTGCGGTGGCCAATCTGTATTTTGCAGCGCGGCTGGCTTTTTCACTGGCGCGCGGCGGGTATCTTCCAGCGGCGCTTGGACGATTGAGCGGGAAGAACATGCCGGTGGTCGCGGTGCTAGCTTCGGCGGGAGGAATGGCCGCGGCATTATTTCTGTCCGAGTACTTTAAGGATTTACTTTTCGTTTTCATGATCGGGCTCAGCTCATTTGGAGCACTGTTTGCCTGGCTAATGACGTTGTTGACGCATCTCGTATTCCGCCGTTTTCACAAACGGCACGCAATTCCTTATCTTCAGCTGGGGCCTCCTGGGCCCTGGGCTTCCCTCCTAGGACTGGGAGGTGTATTGGCGGTCCTAGGCTCGACCTGGTGGGTTCCGGGATTTCGCATCACCTTGCTGGCTGGCGCACCCTGGCTGGCGTTCGTCACGGTGTGCTACTTTGTTTGGAGAAGAACCCGAACCCGCAATCCATCCGAGAGAGGAGCGCGCGATGGATGAACTTCTGCAGTGGCGCGGGGAATTTCCGATCCTGGACCGCACCACTTACATGATCAGCAATTCGCTGGGCGCGATGCCTCGCGGCGTCTACGAGGGCTTGCGGTCGTATGCCGATTCCTGGGCGGAACGCGGAGTGCGTGCATGGGAGGAGGGCTGGTGGGATATGGCGGTAGGCGTTGGAGATAAGATCGCCCCGCTGATCGGAGCGGGCCCGGGCGAGATTTCATTGCACCAGAATGTGACGCTGACTCAAGCAGTGATTTCGTCCTGCTTGGACTTCCGCGGACCTCGCAACAAGGTCGTGATGGTCGATCTGGAGTTTCCTTCGATTCAGTATTTCTATCACGAGCAACGACGGCTCGGCGCGCGCGTCGAAGTGGTCCGGACTCCGGACCATATACGAATTGATTTGGACAACCTGCTCGCGGCCATCGACGAGACAACGCTCCTCGTGCCAATTTCGCAAGTACTCTTCCGCAGCTCCTACATTGTGGACGCGCATGCGATTGTGGAACGCGCGCATCGCGTTGGCGCGCACGTGATACTTGATGTTTTTCAGGCCGCGGGAACGATTCCCATCGACGTGCGTGGACTCGGCGTTGATTTTGCCGTGGGCGGAGTCCTGAAGTGGCTCTGTGGAGGGCCGGGCGTCGCTTACCTTTACGTCCGCGAAGATTTGCGCGCCAAGCTCGGTCCCACGCTTACCGGGTGGATGGCACATCGCAACCCGTTCGCGTTCGAAACCGGCCCCATCGATCTCCGCGATGACTCATTCCGCTACCTGAACGGCACTCCGCATATCCCCGCGCTTTATGCGTGCCAGCCCGGACTTGGAATTCTTAACAACATTGGCATTGTGGCAATCCGCGAGAAATCCATGCGCATGACGGCGCGGCTAATCGAAGGTGTCCGATCTCGCGGCTGGCGTGTGAACACACCGGAGGACCCCTCGGAACGCGCTGGAACGGTTTCGGTCGAATGTCCGCGTGCCTACGAGGTTTGCCGCGAACTCCTCGCGCGGGACATCCTCGTTGACTACCGTCCCAAGGCCGGCGTACGTGTCTCGCCACACTTTTACAATCGCGAGGATGAATGCGATTTCACCCTGGCGCAGATGGAAGAAATCCTAAAAACGGGCGCATGGAAAAAACATGCTGCGGTGGTTACGCATGCTTGAGAAAAAAGAATACGCGGCTCAGTGCGCGGAAATGATTGAAAAGCAGTTGCGGCGACGCGGCGTCATTGATGTGGCTGTGCTTGTGGCGATGACGGAAGTGCCGCGACACGAATTTTTGCCGGCGGAGCTGCGTTCGCACGCGTATGATGACCTCCCCTTGCCCATTGGAGGAGGTCAAACTATTTCGCAACCCTACATCGTTGCGGCCATGACCGCTGCACTGCACTTGCAAGCAGGAGACCGGGTTCTGGAAATTGGCACCGGCTGCGGGTATCAAGCCGCAGTTCTCTCGCGTTTGGCCAGGGAAGTTTTTTCCATCGAGCGACGTCCGGAGCTTGCGTCGGGCGCTGCGACCAAACTGACTCAGCTTGGCTACTCCAATGCGCATGTGCATTGCGGCGACGGAACACTTGGACTGCCGGAACTCGCACCTTTCGACGCCATCCTTGTCGCCGCTGCTGCTCCTGCGGTGCCGAAGCCGCTCCTTACGCAGCTTGCCGAAGGGGGGAGGCTGATTCTCCCTGTGGGAGACGCTGAGCATCAGGAATTGCGGCTCATCGTAAGACGCGGTGATGCTTTCCCCACCAAGATGCTGGAAGGCTGCCGATTTGTGCCACTCGTCGGCTACCATGGCTGGCAGGAATCTTCCTGACGATGAGCTCAGCAGTTCCCGACCTCTCCATCATCATTCCCTCCTACAACGAAGAATTGCGCCTTCCCGCAACGCTAGAGCGGATTGCGGAATACCTTGCGACCGCTGGGCTCAACGCCGAAGTTTTGGTGGTGGACGACGGCTCGAAGGATGGCACTGCCGCGGTGGCCGAATATTTTTGCATCAAGATTCCCACGCTGCGCGTGGTTTCGAATGACGTTAATCGAGGTAAAGGCTACAGCGTTCGGCATGGCATGAAAGAAGCGCGCGGGCGCATCGCACTTTTCACGGACGCTGATCTTTCGGCGCCAATCGAGGAAGCCGGAAAACTTATGGAGGCACTGGAAACCTTTGACGTGGCGATCGGCTCCCGGGCGATAGACCGCAGCTTGATCAGCGTACACGAGTCTCCTTTCCGTGAATTCGCGGGAATCATTTTCAACAAGATTGTGCGTGTCATCTTGTGGCTACCGTTTGTGGATACGCAGTGTGGCTTCAAGGCGTTCCGTCGCGAACGCTGCCGCGTCATTTTCGAGCAGCAGACCATTGAGCGATTCGGGTTTGATCCGGAACTGTTATACCTTGCAAGGCATCATGGGCTGCAAGCGGTGGAGATTCCCGTGCGCTGGGGGCATTCAGCGGCCACAAAAGTGAGCATGATGCGAGACAGCATCCAGATGTTCATGGATGTATTCACGATCCGGTGGAATTCGCTGAGGGGACGTTACCCCCGGAAAGCGTGAGCCCCTGCTCACCTGCTTTGTTACACAAAGTACTTGACAGCTCATATCTTTCTGCTGTAAAGTATCTGACATGGCGAACCTTGGTCCACTTCGCTCCCAGCGCGAACCCATCCCCATCGACGCTCGCGCCGCCGATCATCTTCGATATATCCGCGAAACCATGGAGAACGCTGCTGAATTTACGGCCGTGCCCGGCTGGGGCGGCGTGGCGATGGGTGTTACCGCACTGGTGGCCGCGTTTGCAGCTTCGAGGCAGACCACACCTCGCGCCTGGCTGGCCGTTTGGCTGATCGAAGCGTTCGTCGCCGTGGCCATTGCAGCGCCAGCCGCCGCTACCAAAGCGCACCGTGCCAACTCCGCACTTCTTTCCGGCCCAGGCCGAAAATTCCTTCTTAGCTTTGCGCCGCCAATTGTCGTTGGCGGCCTTTTGACATTCGCGCTTTTCCACGCCGGCATTGTTGCGGCGCTGCCGGGTGTCTGGCTCCTGTTATATGGGACCGCCATTGTCACAGGCGGGGCATTTTCCGTGCGCGTTGTGCCGGTGATGGGTCTGTGCTTGATGTCACTCGGCGGCACCGCGCTTTTCGCTCCGGCAATCCTGGGAGATGCGTTTATGGCCGCGGGCTTTGGGGTGGTGCAGATTGGTTTTGGCTGGTGGATCGCGCGGCATTATGGAGGCTAGCAGGAAATCGAATGGCTAAGTCATCTGCAGCACGTCAAGAGAGATTACAGCGGTCCCGCGAGCGAGAGGCTTCGCTAGAGGCTATCCGGAATCCGGCGCAGGAAGCCACGCCAGCGGATCTGGATCGGCTGATTCACGAGCGAATACGTCTGGGGATCGTTAGCGCGCTGGCGGTGAATCGTTCGCTGACCTTCAACGAACTGAAAGCTCTGCTAAAAACCACCGACGGCAACCTGAGCGTGCATGCCCGCAAACTGGAAGAGGCCGATTACATCGTGTGCACCAAGTCTTTCGACGGCCGTTTGCCAAAAACCGAATACCGGTTGGCGGCAGCAGGACGGCGGGCGCTGGAACGCTACCTGAATCACATGGAAGCGCTGATTCGCGCGACGCGAGAAGGCTGAGCGGCATTTTTTTGTCCCTATGCTTTGTATTGCAGAGTAGTTTACACGACTTGCTTCACGCCGGAGAAAGAACATGCTCCTGCAGCACAAGACGGTACGGCAAATTCCCCTGACGCAGCCGGCCCCGGACCACGCTCCGCGCCTGCACGTGGCCATCATTTCGGACGGCAACGGCCGCTGGGCCGTTGCAAGAGGACTGCCTCGCTCGGCCGGCCATCGCGCCGGCGCTGAAACCGCCCGCCGGGTCATTGAAGCCGCGCCTCGCATGGGCATTCACACGCTGACTCTTTTCGCGCTCTCCTCCGCGAATTGGAAACGTCCGCCAGCGGAGGTCCAGGGGATCCTGCGCCTGCTTCACGAATACCTTCTTACGGAAACGACGCACTGCATGGAAGAAGGTGTGCGGCTCAGTATCATCGGGCGGCGTGACCGATTACCTGCCACGCTCCGTCAGGCCGTCGCGGATTCCGAAGCAGCCACTGCAAAAGGCACGCGGCTGCACCTCCGGCTCGCGGTGGATTATTCGGCTCGGGAAGCCATCTATCACGCCGCCTGCCGCTTCTATAAAGTCACCGAGCTTTCGCCCGAATCCTTCAGTACCGTGCTGGCAGAGGTCCTCCGCGGAGGCTCGACGGAAGTCGATTTGCTGATTCGTACCGGCGGCGAACAGCGGCTTTCCGATTTTCTCCTGTGGGAATGCGCGTTCGCGGAATTCGTGTTTCTGCAAAAACGCTGGCCGGACTTTACGGCTGATGATCTGGAAGCCGCCGTAAACGAATTCAACAGGCGCGAACGTACACGCGGAGCTTTGCCGGACGCTATCGCTGGTTAGTCCCGCAGGATCTGTCCAAGGGAGTTACTAATATGAAAGATTTTTCTCGTTCTTCAAACAACGTTTCGGCGGTTGTGGGGGTTCTTCTGTTGATGATACCAACCTATTTCGTTACGATGTCCGCCCTGCGGTACGACGCTTCTGGCTTGCAATTCTTCAATAGCCCCATTCTCATCCTCGGGACTTTGGCAATCGCATTCGCGCTGAACGCACGATCTATTCTTTCACTGAAGCTCGAACGGGAGAAGCCGCCCGTATTGAAGATTGCTCTGTCGCTCCGGGTATGGAACCTCGTGGAAATCCTGATTGCATTGTTTCTCTTAGGTGCGTTGCTCACATACGCGTTGGTAGAGAATTTTGAGCCACGCTAATCAGATAAGGGATGACGCCATGGAGAACGTATACAAACAACAGCCAGGATTATTCCGATTGCGAGCCCTTGTCATCTGGGAGTGGTTAATGGTCTTGCCTGCCATGGTGCTGCTCGCCGCGGCGGCGTTACGCGTGCTGCAACCTCGTCAGTACGAACCTGCTCACACAAGCTGGATCATCTTCGAGTGGACGATGACGCACGTCTCGCGCCTCGGCGCGACGATTCTCTTCATCGGGATGCCCGGGGTCGCTGTCACTGCGGGTTGCGCCGCGCTCCTGCGAAACTGGGGTCAGGATCAGCGATTACGCAAAGATTTAACATTCGCATTTGCGATTTTGCGGCACCATTTTGGGTTCGGCTTGCTCGCAGCTGCCGTGCTATTTGCAGGAACAATTCTCGCCGTCGTAGCGGTCCACCTGGTCACGGACTGAGCCTGCCTCCCGACCGAAGACAGATCCATGGGGAGATGAGCGTCAGCCTGAGCCAGTCTCTGCTGAGTTGCAGGAAAAAACCACGGACCCCAGCTAACTTTCGCTGGCTGGGGCCCGGCGGTTAGCGATTATCCCGGTTATCCCTTCACCGGAATGGTCACCGGCTTCGCGAGCTTGAACGTCAGCTTACTCTTGGCAGCGAGTAGGGTTACGTCCTTGTTCGCCTTGGCCTTATCCACATTCTTGGAATCGGTCTTGGGGTGGCTTTTTGGTCCGGCAATCGAGTTGGTGTCCAGCGGGTAGGATTTTCCGTGGATTACCACCGAAGCGAGCGTCACCTTCAGTTCGTGCTTATTGACCTTGACGATGCGACAGTTTACTTGGGCGCCCTTGGGAATCACCGTCTTTCCATTTACTTGGATCGGCTCGGTGAGGCTGGCGGCAAAGGTGTCACCGACCTTGTTCTTGTCGGTGGCTAGCGTTTGCCTTGCCGCGGCGCTGATCGCGGTGCCTTTCGGCAAGGTGATCATTGTCGTCGGCTCCGCTGCTTTGGCTACGGCGGCAGGCTTTGGTGCCGGAGGTCTCTTGGCAGCGGTGGCTGTTTCGTTAGTAGCCTTGTTCGAGCAGCCAGCTACGGTTAGGACAGCTGCCGCCGCCAAAGCAAGCCTTAGGTTCCGATGGAATTGAGAATTAGACACTTCACGCCTCCAAAGGGGCACCCTTAGGGTGGACGGGGTGAGGTGGCTGGTTGGACCCGTTCCCCGCTTATAAATCAACTGCGAATCGGCGGGTACCCTGCTTTCGATAAATGGTACAAAATTCAGATAGATGGAGTCTTTGGGCATTTGTGACAGGCGTTTCCTTCCCGGCACCGGCCTATTGGCCAGTAAGCTCATTCCACGCCCTACACTTTCTCAAACTAAGTTCCCAAATTGAAGGCCACGAGTGCGTTCATCGCGCGGTTCCTGCCTTTCTTGAACTCGAGACTGCCCGCTAACCACCATAAAATGAATAGATTGGCAGCGCGGGCCCGACTTGGACGTCGGCCAGACGTTACGCCTTCCATGGTCGTCTATACCTCAGGAGCCAGGAATGGGAACTATGGGACTTGCGCTGCCCTGGAGGGCTAGAATCTCTTCCGTGCCGCGCGAACGGGGGACGCGAGTGGAACCTTCCGAGCACTTTGCCGGCGGCCCCAACCTAGCCGCCGTGGATGCCCAGGGTGAAGACGCCGCACTGGCCGCTGCCTGCCGGTCCGGCGACCTGCGCGCTTACGAACGCTTGTATGCGCTGCATGGCGCGCGCATGAAAAATCTGGCGCGGAATCTTGTTGGCAATCCCGTTGACGCCGAAGACGCGGTGCAGGAGACGTTTCTGAAAGTGCATCGCAGCATCGCGAGCTTTCGCGGACAATCAAGTTTTATCACCTGGACCTACCGGATACTGATTAACACCTGCTACGACGCGCGGCGCAGCCGACGGCGCAAGAAAGAAGTCGCAAACGAGGATTCCGAGGAGTCGCCAGGGCTCGAGCCGCGCGCGCCTGGGGCACACCCTGCTCTCCGTATGGCTCTGGAGCGGGCGCTGGCTAAGCTCACGCAACATCAGCGCGATGTTTTTCTCCTATACGAAGTCGAAGGCTTTCGTCATGCGGAAATCGCCGGAATGCTGGAGATGACGGAAACGGCTTCGAAGAACACACTCTTTCAAGCGAAGAAAAATCTTCGCCAAATGCTGGAACCGCCGCGCACCAGCGCAGCGGGATCACGGTGAATGACGATGAATGTCACTTGTAGCGATCGAGAGCGGATTTTTGAAGATGGAACGCCCGCCGAATGGGCAGCGCTTGAGGCGCATGCCACTTCTTGCCCGTTGTGCGCGCAAGAGGTTCGCGGCTGGAAGTCGCTGAGTGTAGCGGCGAAACAGCTGCGTGACTATTCGGATAGTCCTTCGTTCTGGCCACGGATCGAACGCGCGCTCGCCGAACAAGCGGGGCGAAAAGCACAGAGCACCGGGCTCCGTCGTTGGTTGTTGTTCTTTCCAAGCCTTTCCATTCGATGGCAAACGGCTTTGGCGGTCACATTTGTCCTGATTCTTACCATGTCAGCAGGCTGGGTTTATTTTCAGAGACCGGTTGAACCGCGCGACCCATCGCTATTGAAGAGCAGCGCTTTGAAGGAAGTGGAGAGCGCGGAAACGGCCTATGAGCGGGCGATCGACAAACTCGCCGCGGAAGCCAAGCCGCAACTCGACAATCCCGCAACGCCGCTGCTTGCGAATTACCACGAGAAATTGCTGGTATTGAATAGCGCTATCGCGGATCTGCGGGCGCAAGCCGGAATGAATCCATCAAACGCGCAACTGCGTTATCAACTGCTAGCCATGTACCGGGAAAAGCAACACACGCTGGAAGAAGTCTTGGAGGCAAGACAACGATGAATCGCACCCAGTCCATCTATCGGAGGAGATTGCTGCGTCTCGCAACAGTTGCAGGACTGCCCCTCGCGACGCTTCTCTTCCCGGCAAAGCCGATGCTCGCGGCAAATGTCGCCCAAGAACAGGTCACGAAAGATTTTCAGAAGACCCTGACACTGAGCGCCGGACAGTCCTTGCGCGTCGAGCACAAGTTTGGCGAGGTCCGTGTCCATGGCGAGCCCGGCAGAGAGGTGAAAATCTCCGCGACAATTCGCGTGCAGGCCAACTCACGCGACGAGGCCGAATCGTTCGCACAAAAGATTCAGATTGAAGTGCAGCAGACGGGCGAAGGCGTGCGCATCAAGACGAATTATCCCGACGAGGAAAAGCATTCGTTCTTCCGCTTGAGCAAGAACCCTTCGTACTCTGTCAATTACGACATCGCGATGCCGGCAGACGCTCCCCTCAACGTTCGGAACAGCTTCGGAAGCGTGGACGCCAGTCGCATTCATGGCGCAGTAGACATTGAGAACAGCCACGGGTCACTTACGGTCCACGATGCCGGGGGAGCTCGGTTGTTCAACTCTTTCGGAAGCATTGAGCTCATGGGAGCTGCAGGAAGTGTGACTATCAATGACAACAACGGGTCGGTGCAGGCTGCCGACGTCAAAGGTACACTCGAAGTTCACAATCGGTTTGGAAGCATTACCACGCGAAACATTCAAGGCGCCGCAACCATCACCGGAGGCAACGGCACGGTTTTGTTGATCGATGCCGCCTCGGCGAACATCACCACTTCTTTTGGAAGTGTGGAGGCGCGCAACATTCGAGGCGACCTTCTGGTCCGCGATAACAACGGCAACGTAGAGTTTTCCAACATTGGCGGTTCCGCTGACATCACCAACAGTTTCGGTAACGTCACTTTTTCCGACGTGCGCGGCCACCTTAATTGCGTAACCAACAACGCGCGCGTGCAGGGCAGATCGGTCCTGGGGGCTTCCGTGACGATTCGCGATTCCTTCGGCAACATTGAGCTGGACACGATTAGCGGGGCGCTTGACGCGGAAACTTCCAATGGTAAAGTGCTGGTGCGCGATGCGCGCGGGAGCGTGACGCTCAAGTCCTCTTTTGGCGCCATCGAAGCGTCCAACATCCCGAAGGGAATTCGTGCCGTCACCGGCAACGGCGGAATCACGCTCACCGACATCGGCGGAGACACATTTGCAAAGACGAGTTTCGGCAGTGTGCTGGCCGAGAACATTGGTGGGAGTCTAACGGTGCAGAACAGCAATGGCTCCGTGACGGCGCGGAACGTGAAAGGCGACGCCGGCGTGAATACTTCCTTCGCGGGTGTGACGCTGGACACGATTGGCGGTCGGATCACCGTTGATAATCAGAACGGGGCAATCTCCGTGACGGCTATGCGTCCTGCTAATGGTTGCCGGGACATTTCGCTCAAGACATCGTTCTCATCCATCCGCGTACGCGTTCCGGAAGGGCTGGGCTACAATCTCACGGCGAGGACGTCCTTCGGCAGGATTTCCTCCGAGTTGCCGGTCACTTCGACGGGCAGCATCGGCGGCGATACATTGAACGGCACTATCGGTTCGGGGGGATGCCAGCTACAACTGACGGATTCGAACGGAAGCATCGAGATCGCCAAAGCTCCTTGATCGTGTGCAGCATCATGTTGCTGCACGTCGCGCGCGATCCATCGCGAACGCTTTCTTCAAAACGCGTGTTGCGGTCTCTGTGAGATGAAATCGAACGAGTTCCTCCTCGCGCGCGAACGCGACATCGGTTACATCGCTCCCCGCGCGGGGCTCGCCGCTAAGGCGTTCGCAAAGATAATCAGCAATGACAAAGTGAAACCGCGGTTTTCGTTTCGCCTCCGCATTTGTTGCCCCATCCTCAGGGAAAATCCGGTCGAACACTTCGATCAACTCAAGGACGCGAACCTCAATTCCTGTCTCTTCCAGCAATTCACGAGCCACGCCTTCTTCCAAACTCTCGCCTAGCTCCAGAGTTCCCCCCGGAATAGACCATTGGCCGAGGAGCGGCTCGCTGCCGCGGCGGATCAGCAGCGTTCGCCCTTGATCGACGATCACGCCACCGATGCCAACCACTGGCCGTTCGGGGTATTCTCTGGAAGCCGCCATTCGAAAGATCCTTCCTGCCCAGGGATGACCGTCAAAGCAGTGTTACCATGCACGGGAGTTGACTTCATGCACTGCGGTATATAATACGCTGCACAGTGGGGGCACGGTCCTCGTGCCCCCACTTTAGAGACAACTTTACGGAGGGTGGAGCCGTGATCCGTTGCCCCGAATGTTCCGCCGAGATCGATGTCGACGAAGACGAAGTCGAGGAAGGCGAGATTCTGAGCTGTCCTGAGTGCGAATCCGAGCTTGAGGTCTCGCAGACGCATCCCGTCCACCTGAATCTGATTTCCGATGACCTGGACGAAGAGGACGACGAAGACGAAGAAGACAAGACTGGGGAAAATGGCGACTTGATCGACGACGATGATGACGAAGAAGACGAAGAAGATGACGAGGAGTGATCGGCAGGCCCCACGCAACCCGGCATCCCACTGCGCCGGTGCTGCCATCTGAGTATCTAAGGAGCAACACAATGCACCGCTCGCAGTGGATTTCGATTCTCTGCACGGCAGCGCTTGTCGCTTCCTTCGGTGTACCGTTCGGAATGGCTCAAGAACCCGCCCCACCGTCTGGTCCTACCAGTGCTCCGCGGTCTCCCGCAGCCTCGACCAGCAAACCAGGCAAGAAGAAATACAGCCATGCAAATGATTTCTTGATTCGTGGAACCGTCTTTACGGAGAAAGCCCTTTCTTTTCCGGGAGTCCAACTTCGCGTCCGCAGGGCCGGCGAAAAGAAATTCCGATGGGAAAGCTATACGAACTCCCGTGGTGAGTTTGCAGTCCGTGTGCCCCAGGGCTCAGACTATGAGATGGTGGTCCGCGCAAAGGGTTACTCAGACCAGACCCGCGCTGTTGATGCGAAAGTCGGCGGAATCGAGCAGAGCGTAGTGTTCCGTATGCAGCCGAGGGCAGGAGGCAAGGAATGAATGTGCGGCAACGCATTTGCGGTCTGGCGATGATTCTCACGCTGTTTGCTGTCGCTGGGATTGGTCAGGACAAGAAGCGCGAAGCCCAGCTCCGCACGGTCCGCGGCGTGGTGTCGGACAAGTCCGATAGCCCCCTCTCCGGCAGTGTTGTCTTTCTCAAGAATGTGCGCACAAATTCCGTCCGCAGCAGTTACACCGATGACACCGGCAGTTACCGTTTCAGCGGCCTGGACCCGAATGCGGATTACGAACTCCATGCGGAGAAAGAGGGCGCTAAATCCCCTACCCGCACGGTTTCGAGCTTCGACAGTCGCAAGGACATCGTTCTGAATCTCAAAATCGACAAGAAAAAGAGCTGAGTTTCGTTTCCTTCGTTTAGTCAGTGATGTCGGCGAGCTGCGCGGAAGTGTTCGTGCCTGGTCTTGCCCTTGAGTCATTCTTAAGGAAACCCTTGCTTGTAGCGGCGTGCCAGTAAAACCATTTCTTCGCATGTTGAATCTAAGCGAGAACCTGGCATTGTGGAACGGCATCATCCTTTGTCAACTGCTTTTGCATTTTTGATCCTGTATGACCGTCTGGACAACGGACTAAAGGAATTTTGGTCTGATATTCGCCGTTAAGGTGTTTCATAAGAGCACGCCATAGTTCAGTTTGAACTACTGCTAGCAAGAGCCGGTATTGGCGCCCCGATAGGTAGTTGGGCACGCCTTTGTGAAAATATCGCGCAACTCCCAGGGGTATCGAAACAGCACTCTAGGGTGGGGGAATTTTTGTCTTCGTCGCGAAACGCACGATTCACGTTTGGAGATTGACTGCAACCACAATGAGAATCGCTCGGAGAATTGTCTTCCATACTTGCTGTGCGACTTCCATAGCGCTGATTCTGCTCGCGTTTCCGACTCTGGCTCGGCAGTCGCAGAGCGCAAATTCAACTATTTCCAAGGCCTCTGTGACCGGCAGGATCACCGCCGTATCCGGGGAGGGTGCAACCAACATTCTTCCTGGAGTCACCGTAAAACTGACGGGTCCGTCCGCGGGACCAGCACCGCAATCGACAGTGACCGATGCGGAGGGGCATTACGAGTTCACGCAACTTGCCGCGGGAACCTACACCATCGAAGCGAGCGCCGACGGCTTCAAGACATGGTCCGGCACAATAACGCTCGGCGCAACCCAGGCCCTCGTCAAAGACATCGTTCTGCAGATCAGTTCCGTCAATCAGCAGGTTGAGGTGCAGGGAGAAGCCGCCGAAATTGCCACCCAGAACGTAGCGATCACTGCCACGGTCAACACCGATCAATTGGAAAGCCTGCCTTTGCCGACGCAGAAATTTACCGAGGCTCTGTCTTTGATACCAGGAGTTGTTAGGACCTACACTGGCAAGCTGACGTTCAAGGGCCAGGCGGAAAGCCAGGGGATGCTTGTGGTGGACTCTGCAGAAAACGTGGACCCTGTTTCCGGAAGCTTCTCGATCCCCATTCCGGTTGACATTATTCAATCCATGACCGTCTACAGCTTGCCCGAGAGTTCCCAATACGGGGGTTTCACAGGTGGTCTGACAACCATTGAAACCATGCCGCCCTCCGGCACATGGGAATACAAGCTGCGGGATTTTATCCCGGCGTTTCGCGGGAAAAACGATAGCCTCGTTGGTCTGGCCAATTGGACTCCGCGGTTTTTGTTTGGTGGCCCGCTGATCAAGAACCAGATGAATTTCTCCGAAGAGGTTACATACGAATTGCGGAGACAACCTGTGCGAGGGTTGTCGTTTCCCGTGAATGAGATCAAGACGCGAAGCGTTTCTTCGCTCACCAACGTCCAAGTGATTCTTTCCCCTCGTCACGTGATGAACTTCGACGTCAACACTTTTCCCTTGGAACTCGACTTTGCAAACATCAATGCGCTGATTCCGCAAACCGCGTCCACGAGCTATGGCCGAAGCGGTGTATCCGCCGGGTTCTCCGATTCCTATCAGTTCGTCTCAGGAGCGGTGCTGAACACCCTGGTTCGGTATACATTGTTCGATAGTAATGCCCACGGGCAGGGGCCCGCCAACATGGAAATCTCACCGGAAGGATGGGGCGGCAACTACTTCAATCGTTGGAACCGTAGGGCGAACCAAGTGGAAGCCTTGCCCGCGTATCAGCTCTCAGCGAAGTCCTGGCATGGTAGCCACGAAGTGAGATTTGGCGCTGACGTCCTATATCGCAGTTACACCGGCAGCAGCATTTCGCGTCCGATTGAACTGCTGGCCCAGGATGGCTCAGTCTCCGAGCGAATTGATTTTCAAGGCGCGGGCCTGCTAAGCGCGACGGATACAGAGGCTGCAGAATTTATCCAGGATCGTTGGACGCTCAACGGTCACTTGACGCTCAATTATGGAGCACGTTTGACCACACAATCCATCGGCCGCACTGCCGCGTTCGCCCCGCGCATCGGTGCAGCTTATTCGCTGAATGAGGGAAACACAGTAATTCGTGGCGGCGCCGCCGAGGTGTACGGCCACGTCCCATTGCTGGCCGCAGACTTCACCAGCAATCAGGAACGCGTGCTTGGCTTCTTCGATTCTACCGGTGCGCTGATAGGCCAACCCATAGTCCTGGTAAATTCCTACCTTCTTTCGGGCGCACCGCCAAGTACGCTTGGAGTTCCGCAGGACCCTGGATCAAGTCCTCGCACATTCAGTTGGAATGTTGTGCTCGAACACCAATTTCGGAAAAATCTTAACCTCAGGGCTAGCTGCCTGGACAGCTATACTGTGGACCTTTTTCTTCTGGATCAGATCGTCGATATGGCCAGTGGAAGCCGCTTGCTGGCTATGAGGAACACGGGGATTGCAGACTATCGCCAGGCTGACATCACCGCTCACTACCGATTTGGAGACCGCGCCGACATGAGCCTCTCCTACACCTGGAGCCGGGCGCGCGGTGACCTCAACACCTTGTCGGACACGCTTGTACCTTTCCAGATTCCGGTAATCCGACCAAATGTCACGGGCATCCTGTCTTCCGACGTTCCTCACCGCGTTGTGGCATCGGGGTTCTTTCGTCTCCCCTGGAAGATGGTCATCAGCCCGGTGGCAGACGTACATTCCGGACTGCCATATTCAAACGTGGATGTTCTTCAGAATTATGCCGGTGTGCCCGATACCGAGCGTTTCCCTATTTATTTTTCGCTGGATGTCAGGCTGTACCGGGAGTTTGGCTTCCACATACCACGGACGGAGCGCTCCAAGACTCACAAGGTCCGCCTCGGCGCATATTCGACCGACATTACGAATCGCCAGAACCCGCACGACGTATTCAACAACACTACCTCTCCGTTCTTTGGACAGTTCGCGGGCTTTCAGCGCCGATACACCGGCCTCGTATTGGACCTCGTTCAATAAGGTTCGACACTTGGCATAATGCAGCTCGGTGCCGCCTACGATAAGCAAGTGTCCTAACGCGGTGCGGACGCCAAGACTTGGATGGCACCGGGCATTACTTCGATTTCCAGCGGGGTCGATCCAATGAGCTCGCCGTCCCCATGGAAAGCGCTAGCACGGTGCGTTGTAAATCGCACCTTCTTCACGCGCCAGCGCTTCACGCGTGAGGTCCGAACTTCTCCGCTTCCCATAAGTCGAGGTAATAGGCGCAAAACTGCCAAAGTGCCGATGTCTTCGATAAGAACAACATCCAGCCAACCGTCACCAATCGTCGCTTCGGGCGCCAACCTGACACCACCTCCGTAGGTCGGTGAATTCAACACTGCAGCCAACAATGCTCTCGCCTCCCATGAGGGGATATCAGTCTGCGGAAAGTCCACACGCACTGGGATAGGCACGAACCCCACTAACGCTCGCAGCGCTGATGCGATATAACGCAATCGACCGGGAAGCCAGCGGTACGCGTCACTTGCATAGCGCGCGGCCTGGGCGTCTAGTCCAATCCCTCCTCCACCAGCATACAAGCGCGTTCGACCCTCGGCCGTTCGGACTCGCGCAAGGTCCACAAAACGTGGATGTCCGCGCACAATGGCTTGCGCCGCTCTTAGAGGATCTGAAGGCAGACCGAGCGCGGCGGCAAAATCATTTCCTCCCCCGACGGGGAGAACACCCAAGACCACGTCGGCCCCGAAGGCTGCATTTGCCAGCGCTTGAAATGTCCCGTCGCCACCCATGGCAATTAGCACACGCTGCCCTTGCGAAATCACATCTCGTACGGAGGCCTCGAGCTCTGCTGCACCGTTCGACATGACGAATTGCGCTTCAACGTGGAACGATTCGAATAGTCTCCGGATTGCCGAAAGGCAAGAGCTTGCGCGTCCTCCGCCAGCCACAGAGTTGACGAATACAGTGACCGCAGATTCAAGCAGAATGGAGGAAGCTTCCGGGCGATCATGCATGCAGCTGTTCCTCGGTTACAGGTACTGGTATCATGTGAGGTGTCGCTCAACAGATCTTTGAATGTCTGTTTGCACATTCGCCCTTAGGGACAAGTTGAGCATAGTACTTCCAATCCCATCGTGCCTGCAGTTGGTTGGGACCAGAATACTAGGAGCAGATTCCACGCGAGGGTGGATACAAGCGGGCTGCTCGGCGGGTTATGGCTCTCCTCCTACTGATGGTCGTCTAACTGAGTAACATCGTAACATCGTGGTGGAAGGGGATCAGCATCTCAAGCGCTCGATTACGACGTCGCGTCCGGATCGATGAGGGGGTCAAAAGCTGGTGCCGGCGGGGGGAATCGAACCCACGGCCTAGGGATTATGAGACCCTCGCTCTACCACTGAGCTACGCCGGCGTGAAGCAGCCCCTTATGCTACGGATTCGCCTGCAAAGGTGTCAAGGCGCTCTTAACAACATATATTCCGCGCAAATTCACGAAGCCGTACCTAATACGCGCTGTGATGGATAGTTGCATTATAGTAAATACACCATACCAGTTAGCTGGAATCGCTTTGGCCGGACTAGATATAGAAAAAGTGGCTAGTCCCGTTTCGCGGGGAAACAAACCAACTCCTGCCTAATCACAGGCAGAACAGTCCTATTATCTGTAGTACTACGGTACCGTTGACCCGTACAGTCTCAAAACCTATCCTGAACGGGATCGGACACTGTCCCACCTATCGGGTAGGCGAAGGCTTATCGAAACGATGGGACGTGATGGTGTGTATCGTTTCGTAACAGGCTCCGCTGCTGAGCTGCTTGACATTGCTACACTAAGGAATAGAATGCCACCGGGGTTGTTTCTACCTCGGAGGCACAATGTCACGCAAACTCGCGGTTATTTTCCTCGCCATGCTCGTCCTGGTCGGGGCTATGAGCCTAAAAACGGTCGTCGTCACGCATGGTGACGGCTCCGTGATCATGGCAAACGGTGGAGCACCTGCTCCTCCGGTGCCTTGGAAGAATGGCGGCGCACCAGCTCCTCCAGTACCTTGGAAGAATGGTGGCGCGCCGGCTCCTCCGGTGCCCTGGAAGTAGTTCAACACGGCCGAATAATCTAACTCGGCGTGGACCAGGGCGCGTGGAAAGGTAAACGTGCTCGGTCCTTTCGAATGCTTTGTTTGGTTGCTCTGCACTCTTCTCGAGGCGGGTGTGGTGGTGTGCGCGGTCAGGACCCGTTCCTTCCGACGTTATTTCCTTCTGAATGTGTATATGGGGCTCTCGTTCCTGGTGAGCGTTGGTCGCTACCAGGTTCTCAGACATTTTGGAGTGGACTCCCTGGAGTATGCGTACTTCTATTTTTACTCCGATGCATTGCTCACCATCGGTCTGTACTTCGCCCTTCTTAGCTTGTATTCCCTCGTCTTTGATGAGATGAAGGCTGAACGCTATTTGCGACTGGGAGCATTTCTCCTGCTGGGTGCCACCGCCTGGTTCTCCTACGAAATCGTGAACCAATCCACGCACCGGATGCTGACGCATTTCGCGTTTGAGCTGTCGCAGAACCTTTACTTTGTTGGTCTCGTCCTCACCTATGTCCTTTGGGGAGCCATCTTCAAGCTTCGGGAAAGCCGCACTCGCTTGATTCAGCTTGTCCTGGCGCTGGGCATCTATTTCAGCGCCTTCGCCGCGAACTATGCGCTCCGGAACTTGTACCCCAACCTTCAGCCGGTTTGGCACTTCGTAACGCCGCTACTTGGCTGCATTTTGCCTGCGGCATGGATGTTTGCGTTCCTGCAGGTGCCTGAGGAAGCGCGGCTTGTGCCTGCGCGCCTTGCGGTGGTGCCTCGATGACGGCGGCTATCATTTTCGTTATCTCGATGGCGGCCCTGCTGCAGTTTTTCATCTCTTATTGCCGCTCATTGATTGCCGCGTCCTCGAAACAAGTTCTCTCACCCGAAGTGAAGGATGTTACCGGCATCCAAAAGTTCGCTTCCGGTGATGACTTCAAGCGCGTGATGCAGCTTTTGCAGCTGTGCCCGGAACGGCCGGAAGACCGCAACAGCGTCCAGGCCATCGGCGCCTATTTCAAGATCTTGAATTTCCTTCGCTCGACAGTCGCTCGGATTGTTCCTTCCATGCAAGTCTGGACGGAATTGGAACGAGGACACTGCGCGTATTTTGCCGCAGTCGCCTTGGAGCGCCGCATCTCGTTCAGCCGGGATATGCTCGCCCAGCAAATGGACGCGTGAAAAGTTCGTTCCTGGCCTTCACCCCCTCTGCACGCTGTTTCTTTCGCTACCATCCGCCTATTTTTTCTGATTGACATTTCAAGATAATGGTATTCTTGAGATGTTCCCTCCTCACCGGAGTGGAAGCGTCCGCAGCGCAAAACTAACCGGTGACTAAAACGTGCTTGCAGTGTGGCGCCGTATTGCCGTCAAGCGTACGCGCCTGTAGTTTTTGCGATTCATCCTTTTCAGTAGGCCCCTCTATCTGGGAAGACGCCTCGGACATCTCCGCGAAGGCAAATCTCTCATCGAATGCGGATACGAGTCCTGCTCAGATCGGTCAATTTCAGCGACGCGCCGTCAGCGCGGATCAGCCGGGGCAAGATGCTAGTTGGCGGGGCGAGCTCTCGCAGCGCATCGATGCTTATCGCGCCCGGCGGCGAACACCGGTGCCCAACGAGGCTCAGGCTCAATTCCCTTTCGATGACCATTCCTGCAAGACGCCGCGTGCTTCCGTCGCCGTAGCTGGAGCTCAGGCATCCGTTGAAGAGGATTTTTCGTTTACCATAGCAATTGGTCGCCCTTCAGATAAGAGCACTCCCGAAGAATCGCGAATGGTGATTGATGTTTCTCTGCCGCCGGGTCCAGAGGCTGGCCCTCAATCGCACGGCTCTGAGGACCAAAGAAAATCAATGCCCGGACTTCATCCGCTTGCTTCGATCGATGATAGGCGCCTCGCGGCGCTGGTCGATCTCTTCTGCCTGTTGTTTGCCTACGGCGGATTCCTGATGCTCTTCGGCTCTCTCGGCGGCCAATTCACTCTGAGCAAACTAAGCGCCGTTGTGTACGTCGCGACTTTTGCCATTGTCTATCTGCAGTATTTCGCGCTCTTCACCACCTTTGGTGGCACAACTCCTGGGATGATGATGCGGGGATTACAGGTCGTCAGCTTTTCCGGAGAGCCGCCCACGCCCAGGCAAATGCTGCTGCGCAGTGCCGGCTACATGCTTTCCGCTGGGACTTTTTTCATGGGCTTCCTTTGGGTGATGTGGGACGAGGACGAACTCACCTGGCACGACCGACTCTCGCGCACCTACCTGAGCCCGGTGCAAACTCTGGCCGAATTTGAGAATCCAGGCGTGGCGCCCAGTCGTTAGACCTTTGAGTTATTCTCGTACTGCCGTGAGGCCCGGTTCAGGCCAGTTAGATCGCGCGACACTCATTTGCGATGCGAATAATCGCATTTAGACTGAGCTCCACATCCGTCTTCGTAGTCGCCCAGGAAGACACGCTAATCCGCATCGCGGTCTTTCCTTGCCAGACTGTTCCCCCACACCAGCACGTTCCGCCTTCCTGGACGCGCCCAATCACTTCTCGCGTCACTTCGGGGCGGCCAAAGGACACCAGCACTTGATTGATCACGACGTCGTTCAGCACCTCAAAGCCGCCTTCGTTAAGCCCTTCCGCAAACCGCCGAGCGTGGGCGCAGGTTCGCTCAATTAGCGCGCATAGTCCCGAACGGCCGAGAGATTTCAGCGCCGCCCACAACTCCACGCCCCGCGCGCGCCTCGAGGCTTCCGGTGTGTGATGCATGGGCTCGCGGCGCGAACCAGGTTCGAGATACGCCGCTGTCATTCCCATGGCCGCACGCAGCGCAGCGCCGTTTCTGACTATTGCCAGGCCGCTGTCGTAGCCGACATTGGGCCACTTATGTGCGTCGGTGGCCCAGGAGTCGGCCTGATCGAATCCCTGCGTCAAATGTTCGTACTTGGGCGAAATTCTGGCCCACAATCCGAACGCGCCGTCGACGTGCACCCAGGCGCCTTGCTCTCTAGCCGCTTTGCAGATATCCACCGCGGGATCGAATGCCCCGGTATTCACATTGCCCGCTTGTATGCAAACAATTGTCCGCTCTGATAGGTGCGGCAACTTATTGGCACGCATTCGACCTTGGCCATCCGCTTCGACAATGGTTACGCGGTTGCTTCCAAATCCTGCCAGACTCAACGCCTTGAGCATCGACGCATGTACTTCCGCGCCAACGACCACATTGATTGGCGGCGCTCCAAACATCCCTTCACCGGCGACATCCCATCCCAAACGTGCCAAGAGCGCATGACGTGCCGTGACGAGCGCCGTGAAATTCGCCATGGTAGCGCAGGTAACCAGGCCTCCTGCGCATTCTGGAGGCAATCTAAGCGCCTCACAAACCCAGCGCAGAACAATTTCCTCCAATTCCGCCGCGATTGGAGACATCACGCGCAATGCCGCATTCTGGTTCCACGCCCCCGCTAGCCAATTGGCGGCCAGCGCTGCGGGCACCATTCCGCCATTCACAAAACCGAAGTAACGCCCGCCGGTCGTCGCCACGGTCGCTGCCGAGCCAATCTCGTCGAGCCTATTGATTACGACCGTTGGGCCGCACGGTGAAAGGGGAAATGGCTCGTGGAGTTCGGCAAGCGCAGCGAGCGCGGCTTCGGAAGGGCTTACTCTGCGGTCAGCGATGCTTTGAACGTATCTTCGTGCCTTGTCTGCGGCAAGATTCAGAAGCTCGGTGCACTCGCCCAGCTCGCTTGCATCCTTGTCAGTCGCCATTCGGACCTTCCTTTCTACTCCCGATGGGCTTCAACGCGGCGAAGGACACCCGTGTGCGACAAGCTTTCTTTTCGCCGGTGAAGATAGGTTATTCAGTTTTTCGTGGAATAAAAGAGCCGAATTGTCCGCTTATTTCTTCACGACCGCTTCATCGGAAGCGATCTTGCCGTCGCGGATGTGGATAATGCGGTGCGCATGTTGCGCAATGTCGTGTTCGTGGGTCACAAGAATGATGGTGTTTCCTTGCCGGTACAGATTCTCAAAGAGCGCCATGATCTCTTCGCCGGTCTTCGAATCGAGATTTCCGGTCGGCTCATCAGCCAAGACGATCGATGGAGAATTGACCAGCGCCCGTGCAACAGCCACGCGTTGCCGCTGACCGCCAGAAAGCTCATTCGGCTTGTGATTCATGCGGTCCATCAGGTCCACGCGCTCAAGCGCCTTCTTCGCTTTTTCAATGCGTTCCTCCGCCGGCGTACCGTTGTAGATCAGCGGCAATTCCACGTTGTGAAGCGCGGTGGCACGAGGCAACAGATTGAAAGTCTGAAACACGAAACCAATTTCTTTGTTGCGGATGTAGGCAAGCTCATCATCATCCAGGTCACTCACCAGGCGTCCGGCAAGCCAGTACTTCCCGGAACTAGGCGAGTCTAGGCAGCCGATCAAATTCATGAGCGTGGACTTGCCCGATCCGGACGGTCCCATAATGGCCACATATTCACCTTTGCGGATTTCCAAATCCACACCCCGCAACGCATGCACCTGCTCGGCGCCCATTTCGTATACTTTGGCTAGCGCTTCGGTCTTGATTACTAGGCCGGAACTGACCAGGTCTTCCCGGTAGGAATCTGCGGCTGGTGTCTCGACAGGCATTTGAATCTCCTCGGCCTCGGCTGCGCGTCAGCTCTGCTGATCTTCCTGCTTCTTCGGTGCGCTGTTGTCCACCTTCACCTGAGCCTCCGGTTTCAGGGTGCGCAGTGCCTTGTAGCTGCCAACGACGATCTCATCACCAGCTTTCAGTCCTTTGGTGATTTCAATATCGGTCACGCCGGCAATACCGGTCTCGACAGGCAGGAACACCGCCTTATTTCCGTTGACCACAAATACGCCCTGCACTTCATCCTTTTTGGGATCGCCCGGCGCGGGAGGCGGCGGGGCTGCCAGCGTCACGCTCGAACTGCCCTGTTTCTTTGCATTCTTAGCCGCTTCTTCCAAATCCTTGCGCGTCCGCACCGCCAGCGCCTGAATAGGAATGGCAACTACGTTTTTCTTTTCTGCCGTCTTGATCTTGGCCGTTGTCGACAGACCGGGTCGTAGGTTCTCCGGAGGATTCGCAAGCGTCACGACGACCTTGAAGTCCTTGGCTTCTTGGGTGCTTGTCGTCGTCTGCGTGGTGGTCAGTCCGGAACTGCGCAGTACGGCCTGCGATCCGATCTCCGTCACTTTGCCCTTGAAGATCTTTCCAGGCACCGCGTCGATCGTCACGTCGGCTTCCTGGCCCATTTTCACGTTGACGATGTCCGTCTCGTCAACCTTTACTTCCGCCGTCACCACGGACATGTCCGAAAGAGTCATCAGGAAGCTGCCGTTCGAATTCTGAATGCCGGGCACGACATAGTCGCCCACGCGCTCCGGCAGATAGCTTACGATTCCATTGATCGGAGAGGTGTACGTTGTCTTTTGCAAAACATCCTTCAAGCGCAACCCCACCGCCCGGCCCTGGTTCACCTGTGACCGCGTCTGCTCCAACTGGGCCTTCAGAGACAGCACACGTGCTCGCCCTGACTCGACCGTGGCCACTGCCGCGTCATAGGCCGTTTTCCGCTGATCGAAATCCTGCTTGGGAATCAGGCCATCTTTGTAAAGGCCTTGCCCGCGGTCGTAATCCAGCTTGGCTTTTTCGAGGTTCGCTTGTTGAGAGGTCAGGTCCGCTTGCGCCGCCTTGTAACTAGCTTCCGCAGCCTCCACGCCCGACTCCATCGAATTGACAGCCGCTGACTGCGCCTGGACGTCCGCATTCGCCTGTACGTTTTCCTGCAGCAGCAACTTGTCGCCCTTCTTGACGTGATCGCCTTCCTTAACGAGAATCGCCGTGATCCTGCCGAATCCCTGGGCAGTTACGTTCGTATAGGTTGTCGGCTTAATCTCGCCGGAGGCCGTCACGAGCGATACCAGGCTTTCCTGGTTGGCCACTTTGGCCGTTTGCACAGTGACTACACCCTTGTGCGCCTGGTTCACACTGAACAGTACAATCCCGCCGAGCACTACTACGGCACCCGCGCCAATTGCCACTTTATGCCACGTCTTCATGCGATTCCCCTTCGACTTACCGCTCTGTACTCGCCAGCCCAAACGTCCGCCGCGGACTTTCGCTTTAAGCGATTACAGGAACGAACAAACCCGCGGGGGAACAAATGTTAGTCCGACTGCCTCTACCCTACATACGCCCATTCGGGTCGAAATGTTTCGCGGTAGGTTTACTCCACTTTGGCGGTTCCGGCTTCAAAGCAGGGGACTTACTGTTGCTCCATGGGCGTCAGCCACACCCTCCACGGACGTGTGA
>Ga0134070_10000082_pt1 | contig 24872 bp, 29 predicted proteins | sample 15_taG_26_FD_94463 | JGI IMG/M metagenome (GOLD analysis project Ga0134070, IMG submission 94463) | Grasslands soil microbial communities from the Angelo Coastal Reserve, California, USA - 15_D_Rain_40cm_2_09082015 | ecosystem: Environmental > Terrestrial > Soil > Grasslands ...
GTCCTCCATGAAACTCGGCGACAAACTCCGCTCCCTCCGCGCTGTAGAAGGTTCGCTGCGCGGATTAGGCCGGTCCATGACACAGCAGGAATTGGCCGCCGCGATGAAGAACGAGATCGGCCGCGGACTGAGCCAGGCGTATCTCTCGCAAATCGAGAATGGCGCCCGGCCCCACCTGACGCATACAACTCGCGAGCTACTGGCGCGATTCTTCCGTGTCTATCCGGGCTTCCTGGTGGATGACCCGGAAGGCTACACGCCGGGCTTGCAGTCCGAACTCCGGGCCATCGACGCGAAGGTCGATTCGTGGCTTTTTGCCGGTGCCGAACAGTTCACGGCCGATCCAGTGCTTCAGCGTGCGCTCCTGACCATCGCGGAGCACGAGGACTCGCGCCGCGCGATTTTGCTCCTGGCAGAGATTCTCCGGACGCCGGACTTGGCCGAACGCCTGGGTGAAGTTTTGCATCCCGGCAGTCATCAGAACGGAGGGCACAAGGGCAACGGTCATCCGCCGCCGTCCGCTTCACTGCGGAACTGAGCGGAATCGGCCGGAAGAGTTTCTAGGTCGCAATAAACAGGGCTTGGGTCTCGAATTCCAGCTCGCGCCGCGCACCGGGAAGTTGCGCAAAGTAAATGACGCGTTCGAGGTGACTTATGACCTGGTCTGATTTTTATCTCCTCTGCTTCCTCGTGGGCTTCTCCCTCAGCGTGCTTTCGTTCTTGGCGGGCGCGGTTCACATTCATCTTCCTTTCAAGATGCATTTGCCCTTTCACGGTGCGCATCATGCCGGTGCTAGCGCTTCCCATGGCGGGCTAAGAGGCGGCACGCACATTTCCTGGTTCAACGCTTCGTCGGCGATGGCTTTCCTGGCGTGGTTCGGTGGAACCGGCTACCTGCTGACACGGCATTCGCACCTGCTTGGAGCATTCAGCCTGTTGCTCGCCACCGTCGCGGGCTTGGCGGCCGGGTGGGTTGTCCTCCGCTTTATGGTCAAGCTCATGAATTCGACCGACGCCCCGATGAAGAGCGAAGACTACCGGATCGAGGGTTCTGTCGGCACCATCAGCATGCCGATCCGTGCGAGCGGCACCGGCGAAATCATTTTTTCCCTGGCGGGAGTCCGGCGGTGCGCCGGAGCGCGCAGCGATGACGGCAAAGCGATCGAGAAGGGAGCGGAAGTCGTAATCGAGCGCTACGAAAAGGGAATTGCTTACGTGAAGAGGTGGGAAGAATTCACGAAGTAAAGGTTTTCTCGGACTGGCGTTCGACACAAACAGTCCGGACGGGTGGAAAAAGGAGGCTTTATGTTCGGGTTGCCAAACGAAGTGGTGATCATCGCAGGGCTTCTGGTTCTGGGCCTCTTGATGATCATGATCGTGATCGCCAAGATGTACCGAAAAGTTGGGCCGAATGAGGCCTTGATTCGCTACGGGATGGGAGGGACGGAGGTCTACTGCGGAAAAGGGGCATTGATTTTTCCGATGGTGCAGACCTGCCGTGATCTCTCGCTAGAGCTGATGTCGTTCGACGTCGCCCCGCAGCAAAATTTGTACACCAAGCAGGGTGTTGCCGTGACCGTCGAAGCCGTCGCGCAAATCAAGGTAAAGAACGACAAAGAATCCATCCTGACGGCTGCCGAGCAGTTTCTGACTAAGCGGCCGGAACAGCGTGAGGCGTTGATCCGCCTGGTGATGGAAGGCCATCTGCGCGGAATCATCGGCCAGCTTACCGTGGAGCAAATCGTCAAGGAACCGGAAATGGTTGGTGACCGTATGCGCTCCACATGCGCCGATGACATGAGCAAGATGGGGCTGGAAGTCATCAGTTTCACCATCAAGGAAGTACGCGACAAGAACGAGTACATCACCAACATGGGGCGGCCTGACGTCGCTCGCATCAAGCGCGACGCCGAAGTGGCCTCCGCCGAAGCCGACCGCGACATCGCCATCAAGCGCGCCGAAGCGACCCGCGCCGCGGCTGTAGCCAAAGCACAAGCCGATCAGGAACGCGTCGCGGCAGAAACTGCATCGTTGGCCAAGCAGGCCGAGGCTGAACGCGACCTGGACATCAAGAAAGCCAGCTACTTGGAAATGACCAAGAAAGCCCAGGCCACCGCCGACAAAGCGTACGAAATCGAAACCAACGTCATGCAGCAGAAGGTGGTGGAAGAAGCGGTGAGAGTGCAGCAAGTGGAGCGCGAAGCCCAAGTGAAGGTGCAGGAAGCGGAAATCGCGCGCCGCGAAAAGGAACTCATCGCCACCGTGCTGAAGCAAGCGGAAATCGAGCGCCAGCGCATCGAGACGCTTGCCAGCGCCGAGCGTCAGCGCTCGATAACCGAAGCCGAAGGCCGCGCCTCCGCAATTCGCGCGCAGGGCGAAGCCGAAGCCGAAATCATCTTCAAGAAAGGCGAAGCGGAAGCTAAGGCCATGAACATCAAGGCGGAAGCCTTCCAGGAGTACAACCAGGCCGCCGTCATCGACAAACTGTTCACCGGGCTGCCGGATATCGTGCGCGCTCTTGCCGAGCCGCTCAGCAAAGTGGAGAAGGTGACCATCGTCTCCACGGGCAATGGGGATGCCGCCGGCGCATACAAGCTGACCGGCGACGTCACCAGAATTGCCGCGCAAGTGCCCGCTCTCTTCGAAGCGCTCTCCGGCATGCAGATGTCCGATCTGCTCAGCAAAGTCCGGATGATCGGCGATAAGGCTCCGAAGCCGGAGCAGCCGCCCGCCAAAAAGTCGTAGCAATTGTTTCCGTCTCCGGCAGGTCCTCTTGGGCCTGCCGGGGGCGCTAAATGGTCTGGGGGGATGGCCATGAGCAAGAAAGAAAAGGTTCTCTTTGTTTGGTTTCTCGTGGTGGCGACAGTGAGTTTAGTTTTCCACCACTTTTGGGCGTGCACGGTATATGCGCTTGGCAGGGCCGTCGCGCTGAACTTCGTGATCCTGCCGGGCCTTGCGAAGTTTGCGGCCGGAATTTGGACCGCACACCTATTGTCCTGACTCCGTTTGCGGGCGGTGGGCGCGCTTGATTGTCTTTAAAGAGTTTGAGTGGTCCGCAGCAATATTTGGTTCGTGAAAGGAGATTCATCATGGGACTTCTAGAACGAGTGAGCACTTTAATTCGCGCGAACATCAATGACATGGTCGATCGCGCGGAAGATCCGGAAAAAATGATCAAGCAGGTAATCCTCGACATGGAGAACCAGTACATCCAGGTCAAGACACAGGTGGCGGTTTCCATTGCCGACCAGCACATCCTGGAAAAAAAGTGGCGAGAGAACGAGGACTCCGGCAAGGACTGGATGCGCAAGGCCGAAACGGCGGTGGACAAAGGGCAGGATGATTTAGCTCGTGCCGCCCTCGACCGTTTTCAGACCTCGCAGATGCTGGCGCGAAGTTACCGCGAGCAGGTGGACGATCAGAAGTTGCAGGTGGAAACGCTGAAGGGGGCGCTCATGAAACTCGAACAAAAGCTCGACGAAGCGACGTCCAAGCGCGACCTGCTGATTGCGAGGCACCGGCGTAGCATCGCCCTGGGCAAAGCGGCGCGCGCACAAACCGCCATGGGCGACAATTCTAAGAGCGCCACGTTTGATCGCCTCAAGGATCGCGTGCACCACACCGAAGCCGTGGCTACAGCCGAAGTCGACCTCCTGAGCGACGACGTCGGCGAGAAGCTGACGCGGCTGGACCGCGACGCCGAGGTGGACCGCCTGCTCGCCGATCTGAAAGCGCGCCGCGGACTGCCGGAGAAAATTGGTTGACGTTTTGCACGTCCCCAACGCATGGATACGTCTCACGGGGCTTGTGCGGATTGAATTCCTTTTCGCTTCGGGGATTTCCAGGCGAAGCCGCCGCGAAAATACTGCCAAAGGCCTTGCAGCCTCCAGACCATGTGCATTTGCCGGTAAGGAAAATGTTCGAGGAAGCAGTAGCTGACCAGCCGCGCGACGTCTTGCCAGTCGTTATACCGCTTGTAGGTAATCTCTTCCTGCAGGACAGAGCCAATGGAAATCACGGTGGCAAACGCATATCCGAAGATGAGGAACTGCAGAAAAAATTCGCGGCTCAGAACACCAAGCGAGGCAGCGAGAACGATGGTGACGGTTCCCGCGAGCTCGAACACTGGGGCAAACAGCTCAAAGATCCACAAGTAGGGCAGACCGAAACAGCCAATCCTGGCGTAACGCGGCCGGAAAAGCATGTCGCGATTGGGCCACAGCACGTCCAGCAAGCCCTTTTACCAGCGTTGCCGCTGCTTTCCCAACGATTTCAGAGCGGAGGGGGTCCAACGCCCGCAAGGCCTCTTCTACTTTCCCTTCGCGAGAGTACACGCTGGCCAATCCCATTCAGTCGTCCGGATCGTTCCGCGCGAACTTCAGAATTTCCAAGTATTCTTTTTCCGCTTCGGGCAAATGCCCGGACCAGCTCAGAACCCGAGCACGCCACGCACGCACATGCATGTCTTGCGGAGCCACAGCGGCCTGGCGGTCAACAATCCTTATTGCAGAAACCCAATCCTGCGCTTCGGCATATTTCCTCACTTCTGCCTGCCACTCAGGCCGCTGCGTTTGCGAACCCATTGGTACAGCCAATAGCGATACGCCAGCGATCAACACAGAGAATCGGAGCAACCGCAAGCCGAGAGGTTCCTGAATGACGCGAGCTCTGGAATTCCTCGATGTAGATTTTTTACACCCGACGTCGCTCACTTCTATAGCAATAGACAGTCCAATCCTTCGAAGAAGCACGTTCCAAAGAAGCCGCGAAGTTGCCCTATTTCTTTTGTTTACAGAATGCTCGATCTGAATCGAAGGAATCGTTTCCCTTGGAGGAACACTCTCTTGAATTTGAACCAAATTGGTACAATCGGTGTCTCGATTTTCGATACAGTCTGCCGGATGGACTCTTGCAGGGCGCGGATCCCTGCGATTCTTGGAGAATGAGGACGGCATGAATTCGCTGTTCATTGCGGTGCCGGGTGCGGTCACGGCGCTGGGGACTGCCGCCGCTTACGGCGCCGCACATCCGCGCTCGCAACTCTTCGGGCGTACGGTTTGCCGCTCGAACTCTTCGCGGAAGCTGGCGCTCACCTTCGACGACGGGCCGAATCCTTCGATGACTCCGAAGTTTCTCGATCTGCTGGACCGCCACAACGCGAAGGCCACATTTTTTCTGATCGGTCGGTACGTTCGCGAATGCCCGGAACTGGTGAAAGAAACCGTCGCGCGCGGACATCTCGTAGGCAATCACACGGAGACGCATCCGAATCTTTTCCGGCTTAGCCGTAGGGAAATCAGGATTGAGTTGCGCCTCTGCCACGACGCGATTTCCAATGCTTTGGGCTCGCCGCCAAAGTGGTTTCGGCCGCCCTTTGGCTTTCGCAATCCGTGGGTGATTCCCTGTGCCCGTGAACTTGGCTACCGTACCGTCATGTGGACTCTGCTTCCCGGTGATTGGAAGGAAAGGCCTCTGGAGTGGCTGATTCCGCGCCTGCAGCCCATCGCCGCTCGCTCCCAGCGAAACCTGGGAAGCGCCTCGAAGCCTGCCGCAGCAGGAACGGGCGATGTCCTTTGTTTGCACGACGGCACGCATCGCCAAATGAATGGCGACTGCTCCCGCACGCTCGCCGCTCTCGAGCATTGGCTGCCGCGCTGGCGTGACCTCGGCCTCGAATTTGTTACAATCGGGGAAGCGGTGAACACACCCGCCACCTAATCATGGACGAGCGCCAGTTTTACACCGAAAAAGAAGAAACCCGGAAAGTAAAGCTGGTCTGCCCCAGCTGCCGCGGCGAATTCGAGGCTCCCGTGCGCTGGAAGGTCTGCCGCAAGAAAAGGGAATTGCCGCGCGGAGTCGGCGAAGAAGACAGGAAAAAGTTCGCGAAGGCCAGTTCCTATATGGTTCGGCTGGACGATTTAGTGGCTTGCTACAAGTGCCGCAAGCGCTTTGAATTGACCGGCCAATCCACGGTTCTCATCAACGATAATCTTGGCGATCCCAACGCCGATCCCGAAAACTTCGGCAATCGCTGATTCATCTTCGAGTCTCCAGCGTCGCCCCCTAAATTTCCGGATACATTTCAAAGAAAGCTTCGATGGACTGGCGAAACGTGCTCTCGATCTCTTCCTTGCTGCCTTCGATCAAGTGCATGGCGATGCGCGCCGTGCGGCCATTCTTCAGCACCACCGTCGCGTCTTTCACTTCGCCGAGTTCTTCCTCGGGCAGCAGCCTCATTCCATAAATTAACGCCAGTTTCGCCATGCGATTCTCCTCACTGGCGTTCAAGCGTAGCCCTCGTTTTCTCTCCGGTCAAACTTGGGCGATAAAAAGAGCGCGTGGAGTTATACTCAGGCATCCGGGTCGTTGCTTGATGCATCGCATCAAGTACCGCGGAGGGTTTGCCATGAGAAAGCTGCTGCACCGAGCGTTCCGCCCGAACCTGTTTTTCATCGCAAGCCTGTTGGCGATTGGCGCGTCCTGCGCCGCCCAGCAGCCTGAGGGGCCGCAGTCGGACGCTCCGCCTCCCGTCGCGCCGAAGCCGGTTACAGCACAAACGGCAGGCTCCAGCGAAAGAATCACGGTTCCCTCGGGAACACGAGTGGGAGTTGTCCTCCAGAACGGGATCTCCACGCGCAGCGCAAAAGCCGGAGACTCGGTTTACCTCCAAACCTCCTTTCCGATTACCGAGAACAACCGCATCGTGATCCCGGTTGGCTCCTATCTCCGCGGGGAATTGCTCGAAGCCAAACGCCCCGGCCGCGTCAAGGGCCGCGGGGAATTTCGGATGCGCCTCGATACCTTGATCCTGCCAAACGGCTACACCGTCGATCTGCGGGCCGCCCCGCGCAGCGCGGATTCTGGCGGCAAGGAAACCATGGATTCGGAAGGCAAAGTGACCGGCGGCGGCAACAAAGGCGAGAAGGTGGGAACGGTGGTAACAACGACCGCCACGGGGGCTGGGATCGGCGCCCTCGCCACCCGGACGCCAAAGGGCGCTGGTATTGGTGCCGGAATCGGCGCGGCGGCCGGGCTCGCTGCCGTTTTGCTTACCCGGGGTCCGGAGGCGGAACTCCCGCGCGGCTCCACCATGGACGTCGTCCTCGAACACGACCTATCGCTGGACGCCAGCCAGATTCAATTCAACAATCTCGGACAATTTCAGCCTGTTTACCAGCCTCCCGTGCGCCCGCAGCCGCCGGAACACTAAGTTAGTGCAAACGCCGCGGGGCACGACTGCGGCAGGAGTGTGGAAGAGGTGTGTCGCCTCGGGCTGACAGAGATGCCTGCCTTCGATTGCCATCTCGATCCTGAATTGCATTCCGGCTATTTCCGCCCCTGCAAGTCTTCCTATTCCTGATCGTAACTGATTGCCGCAAAAGGCTTTGCGTAAATGCGAGCGGAATTCGCACACCATCACCTCACCTGTTCCTATGGAGATCACGATGCATTTCACTTCACGGGCCAGGTCAGCCCCTTGCGGTGATTCCGATGCCGTGCCGACTCCTAATGCGTCTCGCCATCCTTTTGCTAGCTTCTTCGTCCGTCGTTACGGCCCTATCGGCGCAGGAGGCCCCAACGGGCGCTTCGCCAGGCGCATGGCCTCCCCAGCAAGAATCCGCCAACTCTATCGTTGCCACTTCGAACGCCGCTCAAGTTGCCGTCCCCACGGGAACGCGGCTCCCGCTGGTGCTTCGCAACGGCATCAACACGCGCACCGCCAAGGCCGGCGATTCCGTCTATTTCGAGACGGCGTACCCCGTCGCACGCAACAATCGCATCGTGATTCCGATGGGCTCGTTCGTGCGCGGGCAGATTGTCGAAGCGAAGCGGCCCGGACGGATTCGCGGACGCGCCGAGTTTCGCATCGCGCTCGAGCAGATGATGCTTCCGAACGGCTACACGATCGAATTGACGGCGACGCCAAGCAGCGTGGATCGCGATGGGAAAGAGGGTGTCACTCCGGAAGGAGTGGTGACCGGTCCCGGCGCAGTTGGCAGGGATGTTGGCACTGTTCTGCTTGCCACGGCCATCGGCGGTCCTGTCGGAGGTTACGCAGGCCTTTTGGCGGGCAGCCCATCGAGGGCAAGTCTCGCCATTGGACACGGCGCCGGTGCCGCCGCAGGTTTGCTGGCAGTTTTACTCACGCGCGGTCCGGAAGCGGAGCTGCCGCGCGGCACCACCTTGGATGTCGTCCTCGACCACGCGCTACTGCTGGACGCCAATCGTTTGCCGCCGAATGATCCAGGCAAACTTTCTCAGCCGTTGCCGCCGGCCTCAAATCATCAGGAAAGCCATCGCCGCGACCGCGCTCCAAGGCGAACGCTACCTGGATTCCCATTCCCATTCTTTCGTTTTTAATTTGAGGGCCCGAACTGTCGGAGGAATCTCACCATCAGTGAGGAGTTAATTCGTTTCAGGCTGGCATTTTCTTCGTTGCCGCGGCCGTTTCCACTTGAAAGCGCATCGGGCTGAAGCGGTCCCAATCGATACTCACGCGCTTTTCCGTAGCCCATTCGCGAACCAGCCGCGCGGTAATCGGTGTAAGCAGGATTCCACTTCGGAAGTGGCCTGTGGCCATCAGCAAGCCGTCGATATCCGTAGGGCCGATTATCGGCAAATGGTCGGGAGAATCGGGCCGCAGCCCGGCCCACGTTTCTTCAATGCGCGCATTCGCAAGGCCCGGCGCAAGTTCGATAGCAGCCGAAAGAATTTTCTCGATGCCTCCCGCAGTCGTCCGTTTGTCGAAGCCCGTATACTCGACGGTCGCTCCCGCGACGATTCTCCCGTCGTTCCGCGGCACCAGATAGATTTTCTCCGACCACAGCACGCGTTCTATTCTCAATTCATCGGCGCGCAGCGCGGCCATCTGCCCCTTTGCCGGACGCACCGGAGCATACCGCGCAATTCCTTCGATCGCCGCCGAAAAGCAACCGGCAGCGATAATCGTCCATTGGGCTTCCACATTTTCATTCTGCAGAACAAGTCCCGCGCAGTGATTCTTCTCCCGCCAGATCGCTTTCGCGCCGTTTCCAGAGAAAATCTCCACACCGCTGCGTTGAGCAGCTTCCAGAATGGCGGCCGTCAGCGCGCGGTTGTCAACCGATGCTTCGTCTGGCCGGAGCACCGCCGCTTCCACTTCTTCGCTCAGCGCCGGCTCCAGCTCGCGTGCGTCTTCGGCGCGAAGCGGCTCCGCCTTCAGTCCCAGCCCGTGGTGCAGTGCGATAATAGTGCTGAGTTCCGCCTTGGTATCGTGCGAGAACAGCGCCTCGAGCGTTCCTTTCGGCCGGAAACCCGCGCTCTTTCCGGAAATCTCTTCGACCTCGGCGATAAATTGCGGATAAAGCGCGAGGCTCGCTTTTCCCAGCGGCACCATCGCAATCATTCCCGGACTCTCCGGCGCCGGAGAAAGAATGCCCGCGCTGGCCCAGGACGCTTCCTGCCCCAGTTGCTGGCGGTCAAACACCGCCACTCGCAGGCCGGCGCGCGCCAGCTCCAACGCGACGGCTCCGCCAATCACTCCACCGCCGGCGATGGCGGCATCGAACTTCTTCATGATGTCATCTTAGCGCATCTGGCCAAACGGCATGGCCCACAGCCGCACGTTCGCCTGCGCGAACCGCAATCTCGGCGAAGGAATGTTGGATTCGAACGAACAACTAGAGGGAACTGGCGAGTTCCTCGGAGAGCACCTGCGCTTTTTTCGCCAAGCTGCGTGCGCGGCTCCAGTCCGTGATCTGCGCGGCTTCGCGCGCGTCCTTGATGAAGCCTCTGATTTTGGAAACCAGGTCCGTCTGCGCGGCGCTCAGCGTTTTTCCACGCGCCGCCCCAAGATTTCTCTCCGCAATGTTCAAGCTCTCATTCGTTTGCTGCTGGGCAACGACGGATTCTTGCGGCGTTAGCTGTGGGGCAATAGTTGGCGCGTCGGACTTTTCGGCCTCGCTCCCTAAGGTCCCATTGGACGGCGCGCTGCTGCGCGGCCGAGGCGGCGGGGGACGCAAACCGATCAAGCGGCCGAGAAATGGAGGCATCTCGAACCGAAGTTCGGGTAATGGATCGTCAAACGCATCATTTCCTTCCGCGATGCGCGCCTGCGCTACAGGTCTGACCATCACTGCCGTGGCCCACGGGATTTCCGGACGTTTCCTTACGCTGCATCCCACCAATAGGCACGTCGCGCAACAAAAAAGGAAGAATTGCGAAGAGCCGCGTGCAAATACCGCCAAGGATCGGACTGGGTTTTCCGTCATGTTCAGGCCGCGAGTGGCAATTCGATTCGGAACGTTGTGCCCCGGCCGACCTCCGAAGTAAAGTCTATCGAACCATTGAGAAGCTGCACAATCCGAAACGTGCTCGCGAGTCCGATTCCGCTACCCCCCGGACGCGTAGTGAAAAACAATTGGAATATTTTCTGCCGGTTTTCCAGTGGAATGCCCTTTCCGGTATCGCCCACGGTAATTTCCGCCATTTCCCCGCGCCGGCTCAGAACCAGCCGCAATTGTCCGCCGTTGGGCATGGCTTCCGCGGCGTTCAGCACCAGATTCAGCACCGCCTGCTTGAGCAATGCGCGATCCACGTAGACTTCCGGCACATCGATCGGCAGCAATTGCGCCAGTTGGATATTGGATTTCTGAAGCTGCGGCCGCGCGAAATCCAGCACTTCTTTCAAAAGCTCCGCCAACTGCGTTTGCTCCAGCCGGATATCCATCGGCCGAGTGAAATCGAGGAAGCGTTTCACCACCGCGTCCAGCCGGTCGATTTCTTTGTCCAGCACCTGGACGGCCTGTTGCGACGCGCCGTCCGATTCCCCGGAAAGCGATTCCTTCAGGTTTTCCAGCCACAGCCGCATAGAATTCAGCGGATTCTTCACTTCGTGCGCTACTCCAGCCGTAATCCGCCCCAGCGCCGCCAGCCGTTCGCTCACTTGAAGTTGCGTGTTGATGCTTTCCAGCGAGTCCAGGTCACGCAGCGTCACCAGCGCTCCCATGCGCTCGCCATCCTCTTGGATGGCTTGCACGCTAACGCTCACGCGCTTTGGCCCTTCGCTCGTCTCCAGCTCCGTTTCAGCCGCCACTTCGCTCAATTCATCGCTCTCAATGTGCAGCGCCTCGTGCAGGGGATGCCCGGGAGGGAAAATTTCCGTTACGCGCCGCCCAAGAAACTGTCCTGCTGGTTCTCCGAGAAATTTTTCCGCGGCCGGACTGATCATCACGGCGCGCGCGTCCCGTGTAAACAGCAGCAGTCCGTCCTCGAGTCCGGCCATCACCGAATTCATGTTTTCCCGCATGGTGCTGAAAATCTCGTGTACCCCGCGCAATTGCTGACCCACCTGCGTAATTTTCCGGCTCACCAGTCCAAGTTCATCGCCGCTTCCGGCGAAGCCGGTAACCTCCGGGGAAGGCGCGTCGTATTGCCCCGCGGAGATGCGGTCCAGTTGTGCTGAGATGTCCTGTAATGGCTCAAGCGTTGCCCGGCTGACCACCGCGGCGAGCAGCGTCGAAATCGCCAATGCCGCCAGCGCAAAAATCCCCGACGTCTGCAGGCTGGGAGAAATTTCAGCCAGAAGCAATCCAGTGGATATGGCCACGCGAATATCGAAAGGCTGGCCACCCGCCTTGAAGGGGGAACTGTACTCGTAGATCCTTGGTTTGCCGCGCAGCACGGTGACCTTGTGCAGGAAGCCGCGTTGCATCAGGTCTGATATCGGGCTGCGCCCCAGGTGAAACTTCCCCTCTTCTGACTTATCACTCGAAACCAGTACGATGCCGTCGCGGTCGATGATCGTGACTTCGTAAATCGCAGGCGATCCGATGGCGGATTTTAGCTGCGCCTGCAGCCCCTCGCTCGATTGCAAGGCGTAACGCACGTAGTCGTGGATGTCTTCGGCGGAGTTCGATTCCGGCCGCCAGCCGTGGCTGCTGGCGTCGGCCAGGGCCCGCTGCACCCATTCAAAACTGTCTCCTGCCAGTTCTACCGTGCGCTTGTTGGTCTCGCGAAGCACGTGTTCCAGCAACTGCCAGAAGGACACACCTGACAGGACTGCCGCGACGAGCAGCACCAGGCTCGTCATCACCAGCGTAAGTTTTGTCCGCAGCCGCAGCTGCATTCTGCGTCCCTACTCCGCTTCGGCGCGGTCGCCGCCGTATTCTTTCAGCTTATTATGAAGCGTTTTCAGGCTGATGCCGAGCAGTTCCGCCGCCCGCGTTTTATTGTTTCCAGTTGCGCCCAGCGTCTGCAGGATCAATTCGCGTTCCATCGCATCCACCGTTGTTCCCACGGGAAACTTGATCGCGGAAAGATCGCCCGGCCCTTTCGCTCCCGTCTTTCCAAATTCTCCCGGAAGGCACGACCGCGTAATCAGGTCTTTTTCGCACATGATGGCGGCGCGCTCCAGCACGTTGCGCAGCTCGCGGATGTTTCCCGGCCAGGTATGCCCCATGAAAATGTCCAGAACTTCCGCGCCGATCCCGCGCACGTGCTTGCCATGTTTGCTGTTCACGTCGCGCAGGATGTATTCGACGAGCAGCGCAATGTCTTCCTTGTGTTCGCGCAGCGGCGGCAGGTGAATGTGGAACACGTTCAGGCGGAAGTACAGGTCCTGCCGCAACTGGCCGCTGCTGACGGCTTGCTCCGGTTCTTTGTTGGTCGCTGCGATAACCCGCACGTCCACCGGAGTCTCGCTCTTGCTCCCCAGCCGCCGCACTTTGCGGTCTTCCAATACACGCAACAGCTTCGCTTGCGTCGGCGCCGGCATTTCGCCGATTTCGTCCAGCAGCAGCGTTCCCGAATCGGCCAGCTCGAAGCACCCGATGCGCCGCTCGGCCGCTCCCGTGAACGCTCCGCGCTCGTGGCCGAAAATCTCGCTCTCCATCAACGTTTCCGGAATCGCCGAACAATTAATCGCCACAAACGGCCCATTCGCGCGTGGCGAAAGCTTGTGCAGCGTCCGCGCCACAATTTCCTTGCCTGATCCAGTTTCTCCCGTAATCAGCACCGACGCCGAGCTCGGCGCCGCTGTCTCCACGATGCGCATCACTTCCTGCATCTGCTTGGACGCTCCGACGAGGTCGCCCAGCCGTCCCGTCTCGCGCAGTTGCCGCTGCAGCACCGCGAGCTGCCGCGCGTCGCGCGCTTTGCCCAGCGCCCGGTCCAGCAGGGCGCGCAGCACCGGCCCTTTCAGCGGTTTTTCGATGTACCAGAAGGCTCCTGCCTCGATCGCCGCCACGGCGCGCTCTTCACTGCCTTTGCCCGTAATGATGATGGCCGGCACGCCGTGGAGCTCCGTCCCCAGCTGCTTCAGCAAGTCCAGCCCGTTCATGCCCGGCAATTCCACGTCCGCGATCAGCGTGTCCGGCTGGTAACTCGCAAATTTCGCCAGCGCTTCTTCCGCCGTTCCTACGCCCACCACGTCGCAGCCCCAGCGCTGCAAGAGCTGTTCGTAGCCCTTGCGCGCATTGTCTTCGTCTTCGACAATCAGCACGCGGTCCTTGCGCTCCACCATTTCGATGGCCCGCACTGCCGCCCGTGTTTCTTCCCCCATGGCTCCCAGCCTCTCTTCGGCATGTTCTAGATGATTGGCGTATGCACTACTGAGCTGGACACTTCGACTCTAGCAATCTGCCCGCTCCTTGCCAAGTTCTCAGAGATGTACAACCGCGTTAATCGGGACTTAGGCTCTGGTCGGTATCCCATTTGAGATTAGTGCCGAGAGTCCGGCGATCCGGCCGGGAGCGACCCGTAACCAATCGTTGACGGCCCGGACGCTCGGGAGTAGTTTCAGGTCCATCCCTTCGCAGTGTTCAACGGACGGAGGTCCCGATGACACTCATCTCCGTTATTCTTGCATTCGTTCTTATGGTTGCAATGGCGTCGCATCCGCAAGTCTTATCGCAACAGGAAGAGGAAGTTAAGAAACTGGAAGGCGAGCGCAGCAAAGCGCAGGTACAGGGCGATATTGGAAAGCTGGACGAAGTGTTGGCTCCTGAGTTCATGGAACTCAACACCGCAGGGCAAATCCGAACCAAGCGAGAAAATATCGAGGGGCACAAATCCGGGCAGGTGCATTGGGAGAAGTTCGACCTCGATGAACTTAGTGTGCGCGTCTACGGGGAAACAGCCGTTGTTTCAGGTCGCTTAACTCGCAAAGGTACATTCGCTGGCCGCGACCTCAGCGGTCAGTCCCGATATACGCGGTACTACGTTCGACGGCAGGGACGCTGGCAGGCAATTTTCCAGCACAGTGTTCCGGCAAACTGAAAACAAACGGCTTGAATACCCCATTAAGCATTGCGTGCGTCGCCTGTCGCCCACGCCCACACGCGCCGTTCGTGGTAACCTGTCCCTATGAGCGCTACCGTGCAGCGCATAAGCGCCTTGGCAGCTTGCCTCTTGGCGGGAATCGTCGCGGTCTCTTGGCACCCAGAAACTCGCGCCGCTGAGCCCAAAGACCCTAAGGCTTTAGCGGCTCGCCCCGATCAGCCTGAAGCGAAAATCTCCACGTCCTGGGACCAGAAGACTGCCGCCGCTTACCTCGATCAACGGGCGGCCTGGTGGATGGCCTGGCCCAAAGCTGCGCGCGATCACGAAACCTTTTGCGTCTCGTGCCACACGGCCGTCCCGTACGCCATCTCGCGGCCTGCCCTTCGAAGACCCCTTGCGGAAGAAGCTCCTTCCGCGAACGAACGCAGGCTCCTGGAAAACGTCACCAAGCGCGTTCGCCTTTGGAAAGAAGTCGCCCCCTTCTATAGCGACGCGGACCGTGGTGCGTACAAAACAGTCGAGTCCCGCGGCACGGAATCGGTTCTCAATGCTCTGATCCTTGCCGCCAACGATGCGCAGCGCGGCCAACTCACCAACGACGCGCGCATGGCGCTGGACAACATGTGGGCAGAGCAGCAAACCACGGGAAGCAAAAAGGGTGCGTGGTCGTGGCTGCGGTTCGCCAACGAGCCGTGGGAAGCGGACGATTCGGACTTTTATGGGGCCACTCTTGCCGCTATCGCGGCGGGCACGGCCCCCGGAAATTATCTCACCAGGGCTGAAATCCAGAATAATCTCACGATGTTGCGCGAATATCTGAACCGCGAATCCGCGGCGCAACCTGCCATCAATCGTGTAGCGCTCTTATGGGCTTCGGCGAAACTGCCTGGCCTCCTCGAGCCGCAGCAGCAGAAAGCCTTCATCAAGGAAATTCTGGACAAGCAGCAGCCAGACGGGGGCTGGAGCCTCTCTTCACTCGTTGGCGGTTGGAAACGAAACGATGGAACGCCGCAGGAAGGGAAGAGCGACGGCTACGCCACCGGGCTGATCGCGTTCGCGCTACAACAGGCCGGTATTTCGCGGGAGAATCCCCAAGAGAAGCAGGCGCTTGCCTGGCTCGCGGCGAATCAGAACAAAACGGAAGGCTTCTGGCTGGCCTACTCCCTAAACAAAAATGAAGCCCACCACCTGTCTCCGGGCACCGCCCTCTTCATGAACGACGCCGCCACCGCCAACGCCGTCCTCGCCCTCACTGACGCCACGCACAAGTGAATCCGGGCGCCCCCGCTCGCCCTAATTCTTAGGAATTCTCGGCACGGTAGGGGTTGGGATATCTTGGGATATCCAGCCCCTACCAACCGAATTTCGCCTCACTTCTTGAGGAGGTACAGCGCTCGCTCCAGTTCCAATTCGAGCTTGGCGCCCTTGGGCAGGTTCAACTCGTGGCCGCGCCCTGATTCCATCAGATACGCCGTCAGCGCGCCCAGGGCTGCGCCCTCGGCGGCTTCTTTCTTGTCTTTGTCTTTGACGCCTTTCACAGCGCCAATGACCGCGCCACCGGCCGCCGCTTGTGCGGCATCCTGTTGCGTGCTGCTTCGGCCCTCGATGAGTCCTTCTTTCTGGGGGCCCGATTTCACGCTGTGGTCGCCAGGAACGCTCACGACTTCCGCCACAATCGGCAGATCGCCAAACTTGGTGTGAATCTCGTCAAACGTCAGCCAAAGTTTCGCGCGTCCGGCCACTCCTGCCGGTTCCACGTGGCTGATGTGCCCATGAATCTCCGCTCCCGCCGGCAGATAAATCCCGCTGCCCGCTTCGAGCGGCTCGAGCGTCTTCACTCTGAACTTTGCGTTTTCCTGTGTGCCCTTGGTGCCCAGCTCATCTTCGAGCCGCACCAGAAACTTCGTCCCGGGCGCCACCGCGTACGTTTCAATCGGCAGGCCATGCTGTTCCCCATCCGCCTTCTGCCTCGGTTGATCGGGCGCTTGTGCCGTCGCTTCCCGCGGCGTTTCCTGGGGCTGCTCCGGCGCTTTGCACGTGGCTCCTAAACTAAGCGTCGCCGCTAAAATCGCGACACCCATAGTTACACTGCTGACGTTCTTTCGTTCCATGGTCTCCTCCCGCGAACTGCTAAGCAAACCAGGAATGCAGCCGGAGAGCCATTGCACGCCGGTTCCGTGCGCCGCAAGGGTTTGAAAAAGGGACACTTGGAGGCGCCATACGACTGGCCATTGCCGATTGCCGGAGTCCTGTCGGCGAATCCCGCCATAGCTCCGCAAGGGTTTCCTGACACTAGGTCCGGATCTGGCGAAGAACGAAGTTAGTTCTCCAGGAAGCGCCGAACGCGACGCAGGACAGCGCTGTACATGGCCGGCGTAACGCGGCCGGTCTGTGTATTTTGCTGGCTTGGGTGGTACACACCGAACAGTCGCGGAAACCCGGCGCCCATTTCGGCTTCCGCGCCGTGCGCAAATTTGCATAGCGCACGCGACGAAATCACGCCGCGTTGCTTCAAAATCTCGAGGTAGGCATCCCAAGCGATTTTCCCCAGCGCCAAGACCGCTTTCGGTTTCAAGATTTCCAGTTCGCGTTCAAAGTAGCCCCGGCAATTCAAGATTTCTCCGGGAAGCGGCTTATTCTCCGGCGGCGCGCAGCGGCAAGTCGCGCTGATGTACACATTTTCCAAGCGCAGCCCATCTTCGCGATTTTCGGAAACCGGCTGATTTGCGAAGCCCGCCTTGTGCAACGCCGCGTACAGAAAATCGCCCGAGCGGTCGCCCGTGAACATCCTGCCTGTGCGATTCGCACCGTGCGCCGCCGGTGCAAGTCCGAGTATCAGCAACTCCGCGCCCGCGTCTCCAAATCCGGGAACTGGTTTTCCCCAGTACGTCCACTCGCGATAGGCGCGCCGTTTTTCTCGCGCAACTTCTTCGCGGTATTTCACAAGCCGCATGCACCGGCGGCAAGCAATAATTTCTTCGTTCAACACGCGAAGCTGAGAGGGTGTTTCAGGCATTGGCCTCATTTGCGCGACGATTCATCATGCGATTCAAGTCGGCGTAGGGAATTGCTCCAGCGAACATCGTCTCGCAAGAGCGCGTTTGCAACATTTCCTTTCCAGCTCGCTGCACGGCCCCCATTGCGGCGCGCATGATCCCCGAACCCGCGCTTAACCGAGCTACCCCGATTTTTTCCAGTTCTGCCATCGGAGGGCATGCCGGATTCGCAAGAATATTTATAGGAGCCTCGACTGCCTTCACCAGCTTAGCGATCATTTCGCGGTCGTATAGCCCAGGCGCAAACAGGCAATCGGCTCCGGCGTCGCGGTATGCGCGCAACCGTTCAACTGTTCGTTCAAAGCGCGTAGCCTCTGGACCGATCGGCATTAAGTAAATATCCGTCCGCGCATTCAGCACGAAAGGAACACCGAGTGATTTCGCTGTCTCGCGGATGGCGCGAATCTTTTCGACTTGCAGCGGCAAAGCCACATGCGAACTCTCATCATCGCCGGTCACGTCCTCGAGATTCATTCCGATGGCGCCCGCACCGATCGTCGCTTTCACGGTCTCCGCCATGTCCTTCACGGTAGTGCCGTAGCCCGCTTCCAGATCCGCGGTTACCGGAGCGCGCACCGCACGGGCAATCCGCGCTACCACATCCAGCATCTCGTCCCGCGAGATTCGTTGACCGTCCGGATAGCCCCGAGAGAAAGCTACTGCCGCGCTGCTGGTCGCAATGGCAGGATGGCCGCATTCTTCCAAAATCCGCGCGCTTACCACATCCCAAGCGTTCGCGAGCACGAGCATTCGAGGCCCGTGATGAAGCTTGCGGAATTGTTCGGCTTTTTCAGCTTGTACGCGTGTGTTCATTGGAAAACCTCCAAAGGAAAGATGCAGGTGTGAACTAGGATTTAGAGACTAAGGTGCCTCCCTAGCCGGCGAAACGGCCAATTTGGAGGGGCATTTCGCCCACTAGGTTCCTGGTAATTCGCTAATTGCCGGGCGAAAGTATTCTTTCACTGCTCTTTCAAAACTTCCGCCAAGACGACGGCTTGGTTGTGCTCTTCATCTTTCGCGCCAAAAAGAAGCGTCAACGTTCCGTGCTTCTTTTCTATTTTATTCAATTCCGCGAGCATTTCTTTTTTCTGTTTTAGTTCGGCACGGTATTTCTTTTGAAACTCCGGCCATTTTTTCACATCGTGACAAAAAGATTTGCGCAGCGCGTCGCTGGGAGCCACTTCCTTTATCCACAAATCAATTTTTGCCGCTTCCTTTTGCATGCCGCGCGGCCACAAACGATCCACCAGCACGCGCCCGCCGTCTTCCCTCGCCGGTTTGTCGTAAACTCTCTTGATTCGCAACATCACTTGCTCCGCCGCAAAATCGCCAATACTTCATCGTGAATTTTTCCATTTGTGCTGACTAACTGTCCGGTATAAATCGTTCGCTCGCCGCGCACGTTTGTCGAGCGGCCCCCTGCTTCCTCGACCATGATTCCGAGCGGCGCGAGGTCCCACGGCTTCGAAGTCCAGTCGAGCGCCACCTCGATCGCGCCTTCGGCGACCAGCATGTGCTGCCAGAATCCGCCAAACGAGCGGCTGTTGCGCGCCGCATCCAGCAGAGCGCGAATCTTCGCCTGGTCGTGCGCGTTCTTGCTTGGCCCGGTGCCAGTTGTAAAAACCATCGCTTTGCCCAGGCTCGTCACGAGCGAAACCTGGAGCCGCTTTCCATCGCGGTACGCGCCCTCCCCTCGATACGCCCACCAACGCGAATGCAACCCGGGCGCGCTCACCATCGCGGCAACGATTTCGCCCTTCGACTCAATTCCCATGAGCGTGCCGAAGGTGGGAATGCCGCGTGAAAATTCCTCCGTGCCATCGATTGGGTCGATGATCATGCGTGCGCGTCCGGAAGCCCCCGGCGACTTGGCGTCCCCGCCGCCCATCTCTTCTCCAAGAACGTCCAGCGGCAACCCGCTCGCCGCCACTTTGGCCCGCGCCATTTCCTCCACGGCGCGGTCGGCCTGCGTCACTGCCGTGCCATCGCCCTTGCGGTCAATGCGCAATTCGTCTCCGCGGAAATAGCGCAGCGCAATCGCATCCGCCTCTTCCGCGATTTCTTTCAGCAAACCTCCATAAACTTCCGCGTATCCCATTGCTTCTCCCTATTCGAGATACATCATCGGGCAGGAAATTTCCAGCCACCGGTCACGAGTCGCAAATCACCGGATTTGACTCTATCTCCGCACACCCCTAGCATACAAAGTTATCGCAATGTCTGCTCAAGCCAACACCGGAACCGTGCTGGACCGCATCCTGGAAGCGCGGCGCGCCGAGGTGGACCACCGCAAGCGGGTGTTGCCGGAGACAGCGCTAAGGTATGGCGTGAAAGCAGCCACGCCGCTGCGCGATTTTTCCGCGGCGCTGCGCCGCGACGGACTGAACGTTCTCGCGGAGCTGAAGCCGGCTTCACCTTCGCGCGGCGTGATTCGCGAGCCATTCGAACCGGTGGAGCTGGCGCAGTCGCTGCAAAGGGCAGGAGCTTGCGCGCTCTCCGTTCTTACGGAAGGCGAATTTTTTCGCGGCTCGCTGAAAAATCTGCGCGATGCCCGCAAGTCCATCCAGCTTCCAGCCCTTCGCAAGGATTTTATCTTTGATCCCTGGCAAGTGTGGGAATCCCGCGCCAATGACGCCGACAGTTTTCTCCTGATGGTGGTTGCGCTGGAAGATGCGCTGCTTCGTGACCTCATCCTATTGGGCCGTGAACTGGGTATGGAGCCGCTCGTCGAAGTTCACACCGGCGAAGAACTCGACCGCGCTCTCGGCGCCGGGGCGCGCATCATCGGCGTGAACAATCGCGACCTGAAGACGATGACCGTGAACGTAGAAACTTCGTTCGCATTGGCCGGACATATCCCCGACGAGTGTATCGCGGTCAGCGAATCCGGTATTCGCACGCACAGCGAATTACTAAAACTCCACTCTGCTGGATTTGACGCCTTCCTCGTCGGCACTCGTCTTATGCTCTCGCCGGACCCAGGCGCTGCCCTGGCTGCTCTTCTTGCTCCACCCGCGGACGGTTCGTAGGCTGCCATGGTCCGCGTCAAAATTTGCGGGATCACAAATGGGGCCGACGCTCTCGCCGCCGTTGATGCTGGTGCAAATCTTCTGGGCTTCAATTTTTACGTGAAGAGCCCGCGCTACATTGCCGAAAGCGAAGCCGCAAAAATTCGCCCGCAGCTTCCGAAGAAAGTCGAAGCGGTGGGAATTTTCGTCAACGCAGCGCCGGAGAACGTCGCGGCAATCTGCAACTTGCTGAAGCTCGATGCAGCGCAACTTCACGGGGACGAAGCGCCGGAGACCGTTGTGGAAGTTTCCCGCAACGTTCCTGTCTGGAAGGCTTTTCGTGTCGAGCCCGATTTCCGGTTGAAGACGCTCGATGAATACTCGGAGGCGTTCGCGTTTCTGTTTGACGCTGCGCACACAGGCCAATATGGTGGTACTGGCCGCACGACGGATTGGGATGTGGCCCGGCGCGCTGCAATGGATCACCGTATCATCTTGGCAGGCGGGCTAAACATTGAAAACGTGGCCGCGGCAGTGCGCATTGTGCGGCCGTATGCGGTGGATGTCGCCAGCGGCGTGGAATCTAAGCCGGGGAAAAAAGATCATGACCGCATACGCGAGTTCATTCAGGAAGTCCGGCGCGGCGAACGGAAATAGATTTTTGGAGCAGAAGATTCGCGGAAATCCATGAGTGCCATTCTTCAATCACCAACGACGGCGGCGGGGCGATTTGGCCCTTACGGCGGACGCTACGTTCCGGAAACGCTGATGGTGCCGTTGTTCGAACTCGAGCGCGCCTACCACGCGGCGAAGTCGGATGCATCGTTTCAATCGCGATTCAGCGACATGCTCAAGAATTTTGCAGGCCGCCCGACCCCGCTGCAGTTTGCCGGGCGCCTCACGGAAAAACTAGGCGGTCCGCGGATTTATCTGAAGCGCGAAGATTTGCTCCACACTGGCGCGCACAAAATCAACAACGCCATCGGACAAGGCCTGCTCGCCGTAAAAATGGGCAAGCCACGCATCATCGCGGAAACGGGCGCGGGACAGCATGGAGTGGCTTCCGCTACCGTCGCCGCGCATCTCGGGCTGGAATGCGTCGTGTACATGGGCACGGAGGACATGGCGAGGCAGGCACTGAACGTTGCGCGGATGCGGATGCTTGGGACGCAAGTTGTCGGCGTTGAGTCTGGCAGCCGTACGTTGAAAGACGCCATCAACGAAGCCATGCGCGATTGGGTCACCAACGTGCGAAGCACGCATTACCTGCTCGGATCCGTTTTGGGAGCACATCCCTATCCCACGATGGTGCGCGATTTTCAGGCCGTAATTGGCCGTGAAGCGCGCGAGCAAATTCTTGCTGCGGAAAAGCGCCTGCCCACACATCTTTTCGCCTGTGTCGGCGGCGGCTCGAATTCGATTGGTCTGTTCCATCAATTTTTGAGCGACGCGAGCGTGAAAATGATTGGCATCGAAGCCGGTGGACGCGGCGGTGGACTTGGCGAACACGCTGCCCGCCTCGCCGCGCATCAAGGTTTCATCGGCGCCAGGCCCGGCGTGTTGCAAGGGACTTACACTTACGTTTTGCAGAACGAAGACGGCCAGATCGCGACGACACATTCGATTTCGGCAGGGCTCGACTATCCCGCCATCGGCCCCGAGCACGCCTGGCTCGCCGATCAGCGTCGCGCCGAATATTCAGCTGTCTCCGATCAGGCTGCGCTCGATGCCGCGCGTCTGCTTTCGCGCACGGAAGGCATTATTCCCGCGCTCGAATCCGCCCACGCCATTGCCGGTCTTATCGAGCGACTCCCGCAATTGAAGAGTGATGACCTTGTGATCCTCAATCTTTCCGGCCGCGGCGACAAGGACATGGACACTTACTCCCGCCTGCTCTAATCTTTAAGCTTTCTTAAAATCCCATGTCTTTTGTCTCGCCCAATTCGACCCGCATCTCCAAACGATTCGCTGAGCTGCGCGCATCGGGAGAACTCGGGATCGTTGCGTACATCACGGCCGGCGATCCTACGATCGACGCCACACTGAAATTTGTTCTCGCGCTTGCCGAAGCGGGCGCCGACGTCATCGAACTTGGGGTGCCCTTCAGCGATCCGCTCGCAGACGGGCCGACGATTCAGCGGGCTTCAGAGCGCGCTTTGAAAGCGGGCACTACTCTTGCCGGAGTCCTTGAGCTCGTTCGCCGGATTCGCCAATCCGGCTCCCCGTTTAGCGAAGTGCCGCTCGTGCTTTTCAGCTACTACAACCCCATTTTGCAGATGGGACTCGAAAAATTTGCTTCTGCTGCCGCATCCGCTGGAGCCGACGGTGCACTTGCCACTGATCTCACGCCGGAAGAATCAGAAGAATATCGCCGCATCCTCGCCACTCATCGTCTCGATACGATTTTTCTTGGCGCGCCGACTTCCACGGACGAGCGGCTTGCGAAAATCGCCGCTTGCTCCTCCGGCTTTCTGTACCTGATTTCGCGCACCGGCGTTACCGGCGCGAAAGATGCCTTACCCGACGATCTTCCGGCACTCTTGCGACGTGCTCGCGGCGTCACGCACCTTCCCGTCGCGGTCGGCTTTGGAATTTCACTGCCCGGCCACGTTTCTGTTCTTGGCGGCCTTGCGGACGCCGCGGTGGTAGGTTCCGCCCTCGTTTCCGAAATCGAAAAGGCGAAATCCGTGGATGGCGCTGCCGCCGCGCTTGCCGCACGCGTGCGGTCGCTCAAAGAAGCCGCTCGTCACGGCCTCTCGCGGCGCGAGGTGGCGCCATGAACCTGAGTGATTGGCGGCGCCGCATCGATGAAATCGACAAGAAACTTGTGGGACTCTTGAACGAGCGGTCACAATGCGCGCTGGAAATCGGCAAGCTCAAGCAGAAGGCGAAAATTCCACTGTACCAGCCTGACCGCGAGAACGAGGTGCTGGCGAACGCCGAGCGCAATAATTCGGGTCCGCTTACGGACGCCGCAATTCGCCGGCTCTTTGAGCGCATTATTGATGAGGCCCGCGCGGCGGAACGCGACGCCATGCACTCCGACGACGGCGCAAAGAAGGAAAAGAAATAAAGCCGGCCATTTTCCAGTTATCACGGGAAAGGTCGAGGAGAACAGAGAGCGCTTATGGTCATCGTAATGCAAGAAGGGGCGACGGACGCCCAAATCCAGCATGTCATCGACCGGCTGGTCGCCAGCGGGTTCAACGTACACCGCTCGACGGGCGAATCGCACACGGTGCTGGGCGCGGTCGGCGTTCACCGCGAGTTCGACCATCGTGACTTCGAATTGCTCGAAGGCGTGCGCGAAGTCATGCGCATCACCCAGCCTTTCAAACTGGCTAGCCGACAGTTCAAACCGGAAGGCACGATCGTGGATCTTGGCCGAGGCGTGAAAATCGGCGGGCCGGAAGTCGCCATTGCCGCCGGCCCATGCTCGGTCGAATCGCGCGAACAAATTTTTTCCGTTGCGGAAAGCGTCGCCAAGGCAGGCGCTAAAATCCTGCGCGGCGGAGCCTTCAAGCCGCGCACTTCTCCTTACGCGTTCCAGGGGATGGGCGAGCCGGGCCTCAAACTGATGCGCGAAGCCGCCGACAAATTCGGCCTCTTCACCATCAGCGAAGTGATGGACGCATCGCAGATTCAGATGATGCTGGGTTACGTCGACATCTTCCAGGTCGGCGCGCGCAACATGCAGAACTACTATCTCCTTCGCGCGCTTGGCGAAATCCGCAAGCCTGTTCTCTTGAAGCGCGGCATGTCTGCAACTATGGAAGAACTTTTGATGAGCGCCGAGTACATCCTCGCCGGGGGCAACTACAATGTCATTCTCTGCGAGCGCGGCATTCGAACGTTCGAAACGTACACGCGCAACACGTTCGATATCGCGGCGATTCCAGTGATCAAAAAACTTTCTCACCTGCCGATGCTGGCCGATCCTTCGCACGGTACGGGCCGCCGCGACAAGGTGCCGCCGATGGCTCGCGCGGCGGTCGCCGCAGGAGCCGACGGCTTGCTCATTGAAGTGCACAACGATCCGGATCATGCGCTTTCCGACGGCGCACAATCGCTGGAGCCCGCGACATTCACGCAGTTGATGGCCGAGCTGCGCATCATCGCTCCCGCGATCGGCCGGCGCATCGCCTGACTTATGGCGGCAGGGCATCTCATTTCGCGGGTCACCATTCTTGGCACCGGCCTGATTGGCGGGTCTTTTGCGCTTGCGCTTCGCAAATACACAACCGGGATGCACATCTCGGGCTGGGACCGCCCCGACATTGTTCGCGAAGCGCAAAGCCGCGGTGCGGTGGATGAAGCGTTCTGCGGTGATTTGGCGCTAGCATTGCAAAACGCGGATTTGATTTATCTGGCGCTTCCTATCGCGGCGACTATCGATCTTCTTCCGGAAGTCGCACGCAACGCCCCCTCTCACGCGCTCGTCACGGACGCCTGCAGCACTAAAGTTCGCATCGCCCAAGCCGCCGCCGAGCTTTTCTCCAGTGAAAAAGGCCCGTTATTCCTCGGCGGCCACCCAATGGCCGGCAGGGAA
>Ga0134070_10000103_pt1 | contig 23234 bp, 20 predicted proteins | sample 15_taG_26_FD_94463 | JGI IMG/M metagenome (GOLD analysis project Ga0134070, IMG submission 94463) | Grasslands soil microbial communities from the Angelo Coastal Reserve, California, USA - 15_D_Rain_40cm_2_09082015 | ecosystem: Environmental > Terrestrial > Soil > Grasslands ...
ACAGAGGCAGTGCTCTTCGCATGGCTACTCTCCCTTCCTGGGTGACGCGATTCGATGGTGACTGCGTCCCCGCGGGAGCATGCGGCGTGCCGGAGTCAAGCTCACACGACGCGACGCCTTCATCCGTCGGCGCCTGGCTCAAAACGAGCCACGCTGCTCCGCGACAGAACAGGTGAGGTCAATGGCCGCTAGCGTCGCGACACAGGAGCGGCTCCCCACGTGACGACGCCGGGGACCTCGAGCCGGTCCTCGCTCGCGTCGCGCGTGCGGGGGTGGAAAGACGACGCCACGGGCCTCGAGCAACGCCTGAAGGACCTGGACACCATCGCGCGCAGCCACCGCCTGCGGCGCGTGATGGCGGCGGCCGGCCTCGCCATCGGGCTCGTGGGCTGGGGGTTCGGATACGTGAAGATCCGCCCGCCCACCATGGTGCTGATCGCGGGCGGCGCGGCGTTCGTGAACGAGCTGCTCGGTCTCATCAACGAGCGCGGTTGGTACCGCTGGTGGTTCGTGTACGCGCTGTCGCTGCTGGACGTGCTGCTGGTAGCCGTGCTCGTGGTGTGGTTCGGGCACGGCGGGTTCGTGGCCGCCTTCTTCCTCGCGGTGCTGCCCTACGCCTTCGACCAGGGACGCGCCGTGGGCGACTTTCTCGTCCTCACCGCGGCGCTCGCGTATCTCGGCGCAAGCTACGCGCACAACGTGCTGTACGAGCCGGGAGGCGCAAGCCTGAGCGGGGCCGGGCTCGAGACGGTGGTGTTCATCCTCGTGGCGATGGCGCTGAAGCGGATTCCGGCGACGCTGATCGCGCGGATTCGCCACGCCCGCAGCGTGATGGGGGAGGCGGAGCGGGGCTATCTCGCCGTGCGCGCCCCGGCCGGGGAGCTGGATGAGCTGGGGTTCCTGGAGAAGAGCTTCAACCGGATGCTCGAGGAAATCGCGACGACGATCTCGACGGTGCAGCGCGAGGCGGACGAAGGGGCGGCCTTCGCGGAAGAGCTCGCCGCCTCGGCCGAAGAGCTGCACGCCACGTCGGAGACCGTGACGCACACGGCGCAACAGCTCGCCGGGGACCTGGGCAAGCAGCGGGAGATGGCGGAAGGGGCGCGCGGCGAGAGCGCCAAGGCGGCGGACCAGGCGGAGTCCCTGCGCGTCCGGGCCGAGCTGATGCAGGTGGATGCGGCGCGCCTGCTCGCCGCGGCGGAGCGGGGACGGGAGCGGGTGGCGCGCGCCAGCCAGACGCTCCGCACGATGGGCGAAGAGGTGCGCGCCACGGCGGCGACGGTGGCGGGCCTGTCGGGGATGTCGGAGCGCATCGCGGCGTTCGCCCAGACGATCGCGCGGATCGCGCGTCAGACGCACCTGTTGGCGCTCAATGCGGCGATCGAGGCGGCGCGCGCGGAGGAGCACGGCGAGGGGTTCGCGGTCGTGGCCGACGAGGTGCGGGCGTTGGCCGGCGAGGCCGGGCGGTCGGCGCGCGAAGTGGCGGAGCTCGTCTCCGAGCTGCGCGCGGGCATCGACGCGGCGGGGCGGGCCATGCAATCAGGCGAGGCGAAGGTCCGGGACATCGGAGCCGTGGCCGCGGAGGCGGACGGCGCGCTGCAGGAGTTGCATCAGGGGGTCGAGCTGGTGGGCGACCTGGTCAACGCCACGGCCGAAGTATCCCGCAGTCAGGCGCAGCGCCTCGCCGAGCTGGCGCAGTCGCTGCAGCAGGTGGCCGCGATCTCGAGCACGTCGTCGCAGAGCGCCGACGGCGCCGCCGCCGCCACGCAGGCGCAGATCACGTCCATGGGCGACCTCACGGCGACGTCACAGCAGCTGGCCCAGCTCGCCGAGCGGCTGCGCGCCAGCATCGCCCGCTTCTCGGTGCTGCGGCGGGAGGAGGAACCGCGCGACCACCCCGTGACGCGCACGGCGGCGGACTGATCACCCCGCCCGGAAAACGCGAGCCGCGTTCCTGCCTTGGTCCCACAACCCCGCGTTCAACGGGGTGAACACGCGCAGGGTTTCCCGGTACGGGGTGATCAACAGGTCGACGTAGCGCTCGAGCGAGACTTCAAACGGGAACCGGCGGCGGAACTCGCCGGCGGTGACGCCCAGCATGGCCTTGAGATGACGACCGAAGCTCTGCGGCGACGAGTAATCGAGGCGGTAGGCCACGTCGGCGACCGAGAGCCCCGGGTTGAGGAAGAGGTAGGCCGCGTGCAACAGCCGCATCCCGGCGAGATAGCTCTTGGGCGACGGCAAGGAGGCCCGGTAGAACCGGGACATCAGCGTGCTCGGCGCGATGCGGAGGTGGCGCGCGAGCCGGCGCACGGTGGAGAGCACCGGAGCCAGCCGGGCCAGGGCTTCGAAGAACAGGCGGATGTCGCCCCCGGCGTCCCCGAGCGCCGGTACGACCCGCGCCAGAATGCGGGCCGCGACGGGGGACGCGGGATGGCCCAGGAGGTCCCGCAGCCGGCGCCACCCGGCGGCTTCGGTGCAGTCGACCGCCGTGCGCACGCCCGTCGCGCCTAGGCGCAGCAGCGTCTCCGTGACCTCGCGGTCGTGCCGCGAGACGAGCGCCACCGCCGGGATGGCCGGGAATTCGCGTACGAACCGCGCCACCGCTGGCAGCTCGTCGCCGCGGCAGCTGTGCACCGAGAGGACCAGCGCGTCCACTCGTTTGCGGCGCGCCGCCCGCAGCGCGTCGCGGAACGAGTTGGCGTGGAGCGCGGTGAAGCAGCCGTCACCCACCGCGTCGAGGCGCGGCCGCTCCAGCGGCGGCAGCACCGTGCACACGGTTACCATGCGGGAGAGACGTTAACATGAGCGCATCAACCTCGGGTCAAGCTGAGCCGCCGGCGGGTCCCGAGGCCGGGGCGACGCCCCGCGGCGACTCAACTTCGGGTCAACGCGCGGCGCTCGCGGGCCGCCTGCGCCGTCACGTCGCGACGCTCGAAGGCGTACGTCATCCGCGTGCCGCGCCCGAGCGCCACCGCGCCGCGCGCGACTACGTCGCCGCCGAACTGGGCGCCCTGGGCCTCACGGTCGCGCTCGCCCCGTTCACGTTCCGCGGCCGCACCCACCACAATGTCGTGGCGACCCGCGCCGGCCGCGACGCCCGCCGCCCCCGCCTGCTCGTGGGCGCGCACTTCGACTCCACGGCGGACACCCCCGGGGCCGACGACAACGCCAGCGGCGTCGCGGCGATGATCGAATGCGCGCGGCTCGTCGCCACGCGAGCGGCTCCCCCCGAGGGAGGACTCGAGTTCGTCGGGTTCGACCTGGAGGAGCAGCAGACGACCACCTATCGCGTGGGCAGCCGCCGTCTAGCGCGGCGGTGCCGCGCCGGCGGCGAGGCGCTCGCCGGGGCGCTGATCCTCGAGATGGTGGGCTACCGCGACCCGACGCCCGGCGCGCAGATCGTTCCCCCGTTCCTCGGCATCGACGTGCCGCGCACGGGCGACTTCCTCGCCGCGGTGGGCGACACCCGCTCCCGTACGCTGCTCGACGGCTTCGTCGCCGCCGCGCGCGCGGCCGTGCCGGAGCTCCCGGTCGTCGCCTATCGGACGCGGCTGCGCGGCTGGCTGCTGCCGCTCACGCGGCTCTCCGACAACGCGTCGTTCTGGGACGCGCGCTATCCGTCACTCATGCTCACCGACACCGCGTTCTTGCGGAATCCGCACTACCATCAGACGAGCGACACGAGCGCGACACTCGACTTCGAGTTCATGGCGCAGGTGACGGAGGCGACGGCCGCGGCCGTCACGAGGCTCGCCGGTGCCTGAGGGGAAAAGCCGCCGCGTCGCCCTGGTGCTCGCCGCGGCCGCACTCGCGCTCGGTGCGGTGGGTGCGTTCTGGCTCACGCGGTTCGCGCGCCAGGTCGATCGCGACCCAGGGCTCGTCTACCGCGATCCGGGGACACTCGAGAAGCTCCTCAAGCGGGCCAGCGACGCGGAACGGGCGGGCGACCGCGCGACGGCGATCTCCGTGTACCGGTTCGTGGTCGCCGTCGGAGAGGGGCCGGCACGAGACCGCGGACGCGGACTCGAGGTGGCGCCGCACGTCGCCGCGGCCCGGGCGGGGCTCAGCCGGCTAGGAGTTCCCGATACACAGCCAGGTCCGCCTCGCTGAAGCACACGAACCGCACCAGGTCGACCGGCGTCGGCTGCTTCACGTCCTCCCGTACGGTCTCCACCGCGATCCGCGCCGCCTGTTCGATCGGGAAGCGATACGCTCCAGTGCTGATCGAGGGGAAGGCGATGGAGTGGACGCCGTGCTCGGCGGCGAGCGCCAGCGAGCTGACGTAACAGGCGCGCAGCAACGCCGCCTCCCCCCGCTTGCCGCCGCTCCAGACCGGCCCCACCGTGTGGATGACGTACCGGGCGGCAAGACGGTAGCCCCGCGTGATGCGGGCGGCGCCGGTGGGGCACCCGCCCAGCCGGCGACATTCCTCGAGCAGCTCCGGGCCTGCGGCGCGGTGAATCGCGCCGTCCACGCCGCCCCCGCCGAGCAGCGTCGTGTTGGCGGCGTTCACGATGGCGTCGACCGCTTGCGCAGTGATGTCCCCCTGGACGGCCTCGATCCTCGCAGGTGCCATCGAAGCAAACTACCCAGGCCGTGAAACACGCGCTGCGGCTGGAACTTACGCCCGTCTGGCCCGTCGGGGCGGCCGGCCCTATGTTGATAGACTAGCCAACGGGCGCCGCGTGCGGTGGCCGCCCACTCCGGTCGCGCTCCACCAGCGACCCCGCTGGAGAACCGGGATACGCGCACCATGCCCGGACGCGACTTGATCGATCGGGTCCGCAAGGCCCTCGCCGAACGCTACACCGTCGTGACGGCGTTGGGCCGGGGTGGCAATGCGTGCATCTTTGCCGCGACCGACCGCACCGGCGAACAGGTCGCGATCAAGGTGCTCCACCCGGAGCTCGCTGTTTCGGTCGCGGCCGATCGTTTCCTGCGCGAGATCCGCTACGCCTCGCAGCTGCATCATCCGCACATCGCGCCGCTGCTCGACAGCGGCGAAACGGAATATCTGCTGTGGTTCGTCATGCCCTTCGTGCCGGGCGAGAGCCTGCGCCAGGTGCTGCGGCGCGAGCGCCGGCTGGCCATTCCGACAGCCGCGCGCACGGCGTGCGAGGTGCTGGACGCGCTGGGCCACGCGCACGCGCACGGCATCGCCCACCGCGACATCAAGCCGGACAACATCGTGCTCTCGCCCGCGGGCGCCGTGCTGGTGGACCTGGGGATCGCGCGCGCCATCGCGACCTCGGGAGACGACCGCGTGACCCGCAGCGGGTTCGTGGTGGGCACCGAGGAGTACATGAGCCCGGAGCAGGCGGCGGGCGCTCCCGACGTGGACGGCCGGACCGACCTCTATTCGCTCGGCGTAGTGATGTTCGAGTCGCTCGCGGGCCGGCCGCCGTTCTCCTCGGCCAGCGCCGCCGCCGTGCTCGACATGCAGCAGCACCACCCGCCCCCCGACCTGCGCGGGCTGCGGAGCGACGTGCCGAAGCCGCTCGCCGCCGCCGTCGCCCGCGCGCTCGCCAAGGCGCGCGAGGAGCGGTGGCAGACGGCGGCGGAGATGCGGGAGGCGCTGCTGCCGTTCACCGCGACGGCCTCGTGAGCGGCGGCGGTCGCGCGCTGATAGTTGCGGCCATTCTGTCGGCCAGCCCGGCGGCGTCGCTCTCCGCCCAGTGCCCCGACGGCTCGGCACCGCCTTGCGCCCGGTTGCGAGCTCCGCTCGACACCACCCGCTACGTCATCTTGCCCTTCACCCACCGCGAAGGTACGCAACCCTCCCTCCTCGACGGAGCGGACTGCGCCGAGCTGCTCACCGAGGCGTTCGAGCGCTGGTCGGACGTGCGGCTCGCCGACAAGACGCGAGTGTACGACGCGCTGCAGCGCCGCCGCAGCGGCGCCCCGTTCCGAATTCCGTTCGACACCGGCCTCGAGATCGCGCGCCAGCTCGGCGCCGGAAAACTCGTCATGGGACAACTCTGGAACTTCGGGGATACGCTGCGGCTCACGGCCAGCCTCTATGACGCGGCGCGCGGCGGTCCGCCGCTGCGCGAGGCCAAGGCGCGCGTGCCCTCCCACGCCGGGCACGTGGGCGCAGCGTTCAACGCGCTCGCCGATTCGCTGCTCGGCGTGGAGCTGGGCGCGACGGGTGGCCCCGGCGCCGAGCAAACGCACTCGCTCCAGGCACTCGCGGCCGGCAACGCGGGCGCCCGTGCCGTCCGGTCCTGGAAGCTGACCGAGGCCGCGGGACGGTTTCGCGCCGCGATCGCGGCCGACTCGGAGTTTGCGCACGCGTACCTCTGGCTGGGCCAGACGCTGCTCTGGGCGGCCGACTCGAGCCCGCAGGCCGCCCGGGACCGCGCTGCCATCGCCCGCCGCACTGGAGACCTCTTGCCGCGGCTCGGCTCCACGGACCGGCTGCTGCTCGCCGCGCAGCAGGCGATGTTCCAGCAGAGCTGGCCGGACGCCTGCGCCCGCTACCGCGAGATCCTGGCCGCCGACTCCACCAACTTCACGGCGTGGTACGGACTCGCTGAGTGCAACGCGGGGGACCCGGTCGTGATCCGGGATCCGCGGGACAGCGCGCGCTATGTGTTCCGGGGGAGTTGGCACGCCGCTGCGCGGGCCTACAAGCACGCCCTGCTCCTGGCGCCCTCGTTCAACCTCGCTTTCGGAACCCGTGCCAGAGAGCGGCTCGCGCACCTGCTCTTGGCGGAGGAGTTCTGGTGGCGCGAGGGTCGCTTCGACACGGTCCCGTGCTTCGCGTTTCCGGAAGTGGAGGCCGACACCGTAGCGTTTCATCCCCTCTCCGGCGCGGTCATGGCTCAAGGGAGCCGGAGGCCCGCGACCCACGTGCTCGCGCTCGCGCGGAACCGTCAGGTCCTGGTGGACATCGCGGGCGCGTGGACGGAGGCATTTCCGGAAGACCCCGTAGCGCACCGCACGCTCGCCTACGCCCTCGAGGTGAGTGGTAGGATCGCGCCCACGGTTGGGGAGCTCCGCAGTGCACTGGGGGAAATTGCCACCGCAAAGCGGCTCGAGCGACGCCCTTCGGAGCGTGCGCGCGACGCCGTTGTGGCTGTGAGGTTGCTCGTCAAGGCGGGGGAATTCGAGGCGGCGCGTCGAGCGGGGGACTCGCTGCTGCGTACGATCCGAGCACCGACTCCTGGCATGGCTGGCGTGGCGATCCTGCTCGGGCGTCCGACGCTGGCCGCGCACCTGCTCGCGGTGCAAGACACTTCCGGGCTGCACGCCAGCGCCGATAACGAGTCGGTGACGCTGCCGCTCGACGCTGCGCTGGCGGGCTTACGACTGCTTGCCTACGCCGCCGTGGCGGCGCCGCAAGAGAGCATCGGGGTTCTGGAGCGCCGGGTGGAGGAGCTCTTGAGCAACCTCCCGTCGGCCCAACGAGCGCCCGCCCGCAGCGCCCTGCTTGATACTCCTGCGGAGCTGGTGTTCGAGGTCATGGGGCAGCGATCCGCGCATCGCACCACGTCTCCGGGACCGGATGGCACAATGACGCTCCAGTGGGCGCTCGCCCACGGTGACACCGCTTTCGTCCGGGCGCACCTCGACACGGCGGCAACATCTCCCGAGTACGCCTACGTCGCCGCGCGAATGGCACTGTCGATCGGCGACACGGTGGCGGCGCAGCACTACCTCGACCGCACGCTGGGCAATTTGCCGACACTGTACTCGGCGCTCCTCGACTACATGCCACTCGCCGGCACCCTGGTGCGTATGATGGCGTTCCGCGCGGACCTGGCCGCCGCACGGGGCCAAGTCGCGATCGCTCAGCGGTGGGGAAGCGCTGTCGCCGCGCTGTGGTCTGGCGCCGACCCGGCGCTGCAGCCTACAGCGACGCGGATGCGCCGGCTCGCGGCGACCGCACCGTGATTCCCTCGCAAGGAGGTCGTATGCGCACAGCGCGCTGGCAACTTCTCGTGGTGCCCCTGGGTGCGCTGGTCGCGTGGCAGTGTGCGGTACCTGCGCCCCAGTTCCACGGCGACATCATGAAAGTCTCCGCGGATTCGATCAACGACTACATCGCGTCACTCCAGTTCGCCCCCGATACGCCCCACGCGCAACGGCAGCTCGTGGACTTCGTGCAGTGGCGGGTGGGACCTCCCGGTGACGACAGCGCGTTCATCGAGCCGGAGTCCCATGTCAAGAAGCTCACGATGGACGACCTCGCGGACGGCCGCATCATTGCCCGCGTCAAGACCAAGACCCCGTACCCACCGGCGGGGTTCGGACCCTGGTGGACGTACTGGTGGGTGGACGCGCGCGGGCCGTCGGGGAGCTACCGGTCGGTGTTCATCGCCATCCACGACAAGGTCGACTTCCGACAGAAGCGGCGGCTGACGTTCAAGCACCATGGCGTGACGCCGGAGTACCCGGAGCTCAGCGCCCGATTCAGCCCGGATTACGACGGTCTGTGGGGGAGGTGCAACTCCTCCTGCTGCGCGACCAGCACCGCAGCGGCGGATACGCTCGGGACGGAGTGATTCCGCTTGCCACCGGGTGACTGACGTGGCATAGTGTTGCCACTTCCACCCGGCCATGTCCGCTGACCCGCTGTTCGACCGCCTGGCTCGCGCGCTCGCGGGCCGTTACACGTTGGTGCGCGAACTGGGCCAAGGTGGCATGGCGACCGTCTACCTCGGTACCGATCTCAAGCTGGGCCGACAGGTCGCGATCAAGGCTCTGCCGCCCACGACCCGCGCCTATCTCGGCAGCGGTCGGTTCCAGCGCGAGGTCCTGCTCGCCGCCCAGCTCTCGCATCCGCACATCGTGCCGTTGTTCGAAGCCGACGAGGCCGACGGCATCCTCTTCTACGTGATGGGATACGTGGAGGGCGAGTCGCTGGAGGATCGCCTCGCCCGCGAGGGGCCGCTGCCGCTCGCCGACGCGCTGCGGATCGCCGCCGAAGTCGGCGACGCCCTGCAGTACGCGCACGAGGTCGGAGTCCTGCATCGGGACGTGAAGCCGGCCAACATCCTGCTCTCCCGCGCACATGCGATGGTGGCCGATTTCGGGATCGCGAAGCTGATGGAGCAGGTGAAGGGCGGCCAGTCCTCGCTGACCGGCGCTGGGCTCACCCCGGGCACGGCCGAGTACATGAGCCCGGAGCAGGCGGGCGGGGCGGAGCGCCTCGACGCGCGGAGCGACGTGTACGCGCTGGCCGCGGTGCTGTACGAGATGCTGGTCGGCGAGCCGCCATTCACGGGGCCGAGCGTCCAGGCGATCGTCGCGCGGGTGCTCACGGAGCGGCCGCGGCCCCCGCGCACCGTGCGGCCGCAGGTGCCGCCGCACGTCGAGCACGCCATCGCGAGCGGCCTCGCCAAGGTTCCGGCCGACCGCCCGCCGTCGGCGCGCGCCTTCGTCGATCTGTTGACGCAACCGGCGGCCGGGCGGTGGCGGCCCACCCGGCGACAACTCGCCGTGACGGCGCTCGGCGCGGCGGGCATTGTCGCCGCCGCGTTGGGGATCCGCGGTGTTACGCGGCGCCCGCACCCGCCGCCCGAGATGGCGCTCGTGCCCGCCGGGCGGTATCCCGTAGGCGGCGCCCCCTGGCGCGAAGCGAGCACGGTGCGGCTCGGTTCCTTTTACATCGACTCGACCGAGGTCACCGTGGGAGCCTACCGGCGGTATCTGGACTCGACGCTGGGGATGCCACCCTGGACGGGCCGGCCGCCCGAGCGCTGGCCAGCGACCGGCGTCTTCTGGGTCGAAGCGGTGGCGTACTGCGCGTGGCGCCAGCCCGGCGGCCGGCTGCCGACCGAGGACGAGTGGGAGGCCGCGGCGCGTGGCCCGGAGGGCCTGCGCTACCCGTGGGGTGACAAGTGGGTGCGGGGGTTCGCCAATGCGGATTCGCAGCGCGACGGATTCGCCCCGGCGGGCGCCGACAGCCTGGGGCGCTCGTGGGTCGGGGCCGTCGACTTGATCGGAAACGCCTGGGAGTGGACCGCCACCGAGGCGCCGGGCCCCAAGGGGGAGCTCGGCCACATCATCAAGGGAGGCGCGTTCGATTCACCGCCCCAGAACGCGGTGGCCGCCTTCCGAGCGGCCTTCCCCGACCGGCCCCCTCGACTGGTGCACACCGGGTTCCGCTGCGCCCAGAGCGTCGGGGCGCAGCCCGCCCCGGTCCCGCTACCGGCCAGCGTGGCGGTCCTGTACTTCGAGAGCCCGGACAGCGCCGACGCCTATCTGGCCGACGGCCTCACCGAAGCAATCATCACGAGGCTCGGCCGGGTCGAGCGTTTCACGGTGAAGTCCCGGAACGCCGTACGACGCTTTCGTGGGACGTCGACCGACGATCCGGCAGCCCTGGGACGGGCGCTCGGCGTCACGTATCTGGTGAGCGGCAGCGTGCGCCGTACGGGTCAGCGTGGGTTACACGTCAGCGTGGAGCTCGCGCGGGCGGCGACCGGCGTGCACGTCTGGGGCGCACAGTACGATCGGGGTGACCGCGCACTGCAGGCGGTCGAGGCGGAGGCGGCGCGCGCGGTGGCGACCGCGCTCGGCGGCGCCCTCGCCCCCGCCGAGCAGACCGCGCTCGCGCCCCGCTCCACCCCCGACCCGGGTGCCTACGACCACTTTCTGCGCGGGAACTACGAGCTCGCGCAGCGCACACCGCGCGCGGTGGGCCGCGCGATCCAGGAGTATCAGACGGCCGCCCGCCTGGACCCCGGCTACACGCCGGCGTTGGCACGCGTCGCGCTGGGATACGCGCTGTTTCTCGACTGGGGATGGCCGTACGCCGGTCTGGCGCCCGACGGTGTGCTGGGGCGTGGTGAAGCCGCCGTCGACGCCGCGCTGCAGCAAGATTCGGCCTCCGCGGACGCGTGGATGGCCCGCGGCTTCTTGATGACGTTCCGCAATCCCCGCACGTTCGTCGGAGTGCGCGAAGCGCTGCAGCGCGCCGTCGTCCTCGACGAGCGGAATGCCGAGGTGTATCACCAGTACGGGATGGCCCTGCTGTGGCTCGGTGAGGACTCCGCGGCGGCCGAGATGTACCACCAGGCGCTCGCGCGCGAGGCCGAGCGGCCGATCACGTTGTTCAATCTCGGGCGTGTCGCTCTCCGCCAAAACCGTTACCGCGACGCCCAGCGCTGGGCGGACAGCACGCTCGCGTTCGACCCGGCGGCCGACTACGGCTACGTGCTTCGCGCGCTCGCCGAGCTGCGGCTCGGAAACCATGTCGACGCGCGGGTCGACGCCGAGACCGCGGTGCGACTGCACGCGGGGTTCCGCGTGCCAGCCGAAGCGGTCGTGGCGCTCGCCGCGCTCCAGGCAGGCGAGTCGGGCGGCGCGCGTGCCCGCGTCGAGCGCCTGGAGCGCGAGGCTCGCGCTGCGAACGCGCCTACCATCACCGATGCCGCTTGGGTCGGGCGGGCGCTGGTCGCTGTGGGCGAGCGCCAGCGCGCCCTCGATTTGCTCGAACGCGTGCGCCCCCGAGGGGCACGGTTCTGGTTTTACTTGCGAGCGCCGGAGTTCGACCCGGTGAGGACAGATCCCCGCTTCCAGGAGCTGCTCGAGGAGTCGCGGCCGCAATGAGAGCCGACCGAAAGACGGCAAGGCGGAAGGGGGAAAACATGCCAGCCGCCATCCCCTTTCCGTCTTTCCGTCCTTCCATCGCAGTTTCACTCTTGCTCCTCACCGCCTGCCAGCCGCAGGCGCGCCGCCTGCTCGTGCTCGACCTCGCGTTGTCCGACCCGGTCGTGGTGAGCGGCACCGCCGAGCCGTGGCGCGACGCGGGGTACACCGTCGAGTACCGGCAGTTCTATCCCCACCTGGCGCGCACCGACCTCGCCCGGTATCGCGTCCTCATCTTCTTGCTCGGACGCGAGCCGGAGGCGCCCTCGGACGCCCTGACGACGGGAGACCTGGCGCTCCTCAACGAGTGGGTCCGGGCAGGCGGGGTGGTGGTGCTGGGCTACGACGCGGACGGAGAAGGCTACCTCGACCGCTGGACCGCGAATCGCTGGCTCGAATTCGAAGGGGCGGGGATCGCGATCGGAGACCGGCTGCTCGAAGACACCACCGTCCGGCCACCCCCACCCACCACGACCGGGCGGCCCCAGCCCTGGGCCGAGGCGCGCGCCGTGGGCGATGAGCCGCTCGGCTCGGTGTACGACCCGTTTCCGCTGGACCGCAACCACGTGATCACCGTGCGGGACCGCTCGCAGCTCCTCGCCGTGACCGGTCAGCACACCTTCGTGCGCGCGTCGCGCGGCCTCGCGGCGCGAGCGGGCGCGGGCGTGGCGGCGGCGACGCGCATCGGAGATGGCCTCGTCGTGGTGATCAGTCGCCATGCGCTCGGCGCGCTGGGCCCGCAGTTCCGCCCCACTACCGCACCCCTCCTCCAGCCCGACGCGCTCGCCCGGACCCACAACTTTCTGACGGCGCTCGCCCGTTGGACCCGCCGCCCGGCGGAGTGGGCGCACCTGCCGCCGGCGGCGCACCGCGTGCCGCTCGCGCTCGCGCCGGCGCCCACGCCCATGGAGGTCGCCCCCCCACCCCTCGTGCCGCCGCGGGGCACCACCACCATCGGGCTGCCGCTGAGCCACGATGCAAAGCTGGCGCGCGCCACGAGCGTACCCGACTGGCTACGGCAGCAGGGCATCCGGGCCCTGTGGGCGCCCCTGCTCGTCGCCCGCAGCGGCGGACACGTCCCCCGCTCGTCGGGCGCCCTCGACTCGATCGTGACGCTGCTCGACGTCGGGGGCTTCAACCTCGTCGCAGGCGACGCCGATCCCGAGGGCACGGACTCGGTCCACGCACGGTGGGAGGAGCGGGATGCCGTACGCCGCGCCTGGAGCGACGCCGTGAACCGGCTCCAGCCCACGAGCGTCGCGTGGATCCCGGCGTTCGACCCGTCCGACGCACGCTGGGCGTCGGGCGACTCCTCGCGCGGCCCGCGGGGCGAGGCGGTGCCCGCACCGTGCGCCTTCGATTCCACGCTGTGGGCCGGCGCGTTCGCCCCCGCGTACACCGCGCTCGGCCGGCTCGCCGCCGAGCAACGGACGCTGGTGATCGCGCTCGGGCTGGACCTGAGAGGCGCGCGGGGAGGGGGAGGAGGGTTGGAGTTCTGCGACTCAGCCTGGCGGCGCGGCCTCGCGCGCCTCGCGCGCAGCGGCCCCCCCCTGGACGCGTTGCCCCCGGGCGCGCGCTACCCGGCGTTACGCGACGCGGGCCTGCTCCCGCTGTATTATCGCGCCCTCGTGGACGAGGTGGCGGAACGCGCCGCCGCGTTGCGCGACCGCGTGCTGCGGCAGCGCCGCGACCTCTACTTCGCGTTCCGGCTGCCCCAGCTCCCGGCCGACTGGTTCACACTGGGACTGCTGCGCGGGTTCGCGCTGCCCGACCGACCGATCCTCGTGTTCACGCCCGAGGTCAGGACCCGACAGGCCTTGGCCGCGTATCGCGGCCGCGACCTGAACCTGGTGCATGCCGTGGCGCTGGTGCCGGCCTCGCTGCGCGCGCGTGACCTGCAGGGGCTGCGGCGTCTCATCTTCGAAGAGAGCGACGGCTTTTGGCTCGCGCTGGAAGCGGGTCGGGGCGGGGGGGCGGCCGGCGCGGGGGGGGCGGGGAGTCCCGACGCCCCGCGACTGCCGGGTGACAGCGTGGCTCGCCTGCTCCGCCGGCTCGTGCGCTGAGGCTTGCCCCCACCCTTCCGGTGCCGGTAGCTTTGATACCGGGTGGCGGTAGGGCGTGATGGTCGCGGTGCGCCGGCTGGACTGGCGCATTGAGGAAAGTCCGAGCTCCGTAGGGCAGACTGCCAGGTAACGCCTGGGCGCCGCAAGGCGACGGATAGGGCCACAGAAAACAGACCGCCCTTTATCCAAGGGTAAGGGTGAAACGGTGGGGTAAGAGCCCACCGCGCGGCCGGCAACGGACGCGGCACGGTAACCCCCAGTCGGAGCAAGGCCAAGTAAGCAGCGAGACCCGGCCCGGGTCGCTGGAGCTGCGGGTAGGCCGCGCGAGGTGGCTGGCGACAGCCATCCCAGAGAGATGACCATCTGGCCGCCATCGGCGGACAAACAGAACTCGGCTTATGGCCCTACCGCCCACCTCTTCTTTGCCGTCCAAACCCTACCCCGCCCAGTGGGAGGAGGTAGCGGACCTGCGGGTGTTTCGAACCACCGCCCACGAGTGGGAGAAGCTGATCGGCTGGCGCGCCGACATGCGGAAACGCGGCTGGAAGCTACTGCGCGTCGCCAGTGAGGGTGGTGAGATGGTGGCCATCTTCGGGCGCACCAAGAGCGCGCGCCCCGCCGCCGCGTCGGGAACGGCCTGAGGATGACGCTGATGCTCGGTCGTCTGCCGCCGGTCGTGGCGCTCGCCGCCGCCTGTGCGTCGGGGGGAGCGAGCGGCGGCACAACCCCCACTCCCTACACGCCGTCCTCGGCCCACGTGGGCGACCGGCCCGCGCAACCGCCTAACGCCTCGGACCTGGTGCGCTACGGGCCCAACGCGTTGCGCTACGTCGTCCGCCGCCAGCTGCACATTCAACAGGGGCTCGCCCAGCAGACACACACCCAGGACCTCGGTACTCGAACGTTCCTTACGGTTGCGATGTCGGGGCCGCCCGACAACATCGGGTATCCGACGACGTTCACGGTGGACTCGATCGTCGCCGATTCCGGCACGCCGACCCAGATAAAGGACAACCTGGACCGCGCCAAGCGCCTGGTCTTCAGCGGCCGGGTGGCGTCGGGCGGAGAGTTCGTGAACGGCGTCCCTTCCGACAGTGCGGCCGCTCAATCACTGATTCAGCTGCTTGGCGGCTTCCGCGATTTCCTGCCACGCATCCCCCGCGCTGGCCTGGAACTCGGCACGACCTGGAGTGACACGCTCGACCGGAGTCAGAAGGGTGGTGGCCGGGATGTCACCTTTCACACCGTCGTCCAGGGCCGCGCCACCGCCTGGGAGGATTACGCCGGTACGCGGAGCCTGCGGGTCGCGGGCACCGTGTCATACACGGTAGCCGGCACGGCCCAGACTGCCAGGCAGCCCGTCCAGATTGCGGGGCAGGGTACGGGCACCGGCGTCTCGTTCATCGCTGCCGACGGCCGTTTCATGGGCGCGGAGTCTCGGGACTCCGCCAACCTCACCTATCGCTTCCTCAACGAGGGCGTGACGCTACCCGTGGTCCAGGTCACCCGGACGACCGTGGCGGTATTGCCCTAGTGCGACTCGGACTCCCGCTGGCGCTGCTCCTCGCCGCGGCCAGCGCGTCCGCGCAGGTTGCCGCGAACCGGACCACGCTCTACCTGCACCCGACGGACGTCACCGACGCGCGGGCGCTGTGGGTGAATCCGGCCGGTCTCGGCCGCTTCCAGGAAGCGTCGCTCCACCTCGATCTGACCGTGGGCGACCCCGGCGCGGCCGGCCGGCTGCGCCAGCTCACACTGGGGTTCAACTCGCGTGGCTTCTCCTTCGGCTACCAGCGCGACGTGTTCGACGGCGGCGTGCGGGGCCACACCTACCGCCTCGGGTTCGCCGGCGGGCGCGCGGGACTGGCGGCGGGCGTCGCGGCGGCGCTGTACCGCGGCGGCACGTCGGGGACGGGCTGGGACGCCGGAATCCAGTACGACGCGACGCCGCAGGTCACCGTGGGTGGGGTGATCGAGAACGTGGGTCAGCCGACGGTGCGCGACTCGACGCTCCGGGCCGCGTACGTGCCCGGTGCGACCGTGCGGCTCTTCGCCGCCCGCGCCGCGCTGTCGGTGCACGGGCGCTTCACGTCGGACGGCGTGGTGGGCTACGCCTTGGGCGCGCGCGGGGGGCTGCGGGAAGGCACCTCGCTGCCCGTCCGCGTGCTGGCACGCATCGACACCGACCGTTCGCTGCACCGCACCGCCTTCACGTTCGGCCTGTCGCTCGGTGGACAGGACGCGGTCGGCGTCGTGGCCACGACGCCGGGCGACGCCGCGCACCTCGACGCACTCAGCCTCTACGGGCTCTCCACCCGGCGTTTCACGCGGTAACCGGGCTGCCGGATCTCGCCCTCGATATGGAACCCGACGCGCGGGTCGGCCGGCAATAGCCGGTTTACCCGGCGCGCCAGCGTCCAGAAGCCCCGCAGCGATAAGTGCGTAAACACCGTGTCGCGCCGGCCCCCCCGCGTGGCCGGCAGGAGCGCGAACAGGAAGTGCGGGCCGCCCCGCCAGCTCGCGAAGAACGTGTAGGTGACGCTGTCACGCCGGTACGAGCGAGTGCGGCGCGGTGCCGCCACGACGACGCGCCGCTGGCCGACGACGAGCAGGATCGAATCCTGGGGACCGTCGGGCATGAACGCGAGCTGCACCGTGTCGGACGGCGCGAGCGCCGCCCGGCGCCGCAGCGCGGTGGCCACGCTGTCCGGGACCGGGGCGACGGCGTCGAGCCGCGGCGGCCCGCTGAAGAGCGTCCAACTCACGACGACGGCGCCCGCCACGAAGGCGGCGAACGCGAGACACCCGGCGACGCCGACGCCCACCAGCGACCGGATCGCGACCGCGCTGCCGCGCACCCGCACGCGCTCGCCCGCCGCGGCCGGGAGCGCCTCGACGAGCGCCCGGCTCACCTGCTCCGCGGTTTGAAAGCGCTCCGCAGGATCCTTCGCGAGCAGCCGCTCGATGACGGCGGCGAGCGCCGGGGGGACGTCGCTCCGCAGCTGCCGGATCGGCACCGGGGTCGCGGTGGCCTGCTTCATCAGGATGGATTGGGCCGACTCGCCGTCGAACGGCGGCGAGCCCGCGAGCATCTGGTACAGCACGACGCCGAGGCCGTAGATGTCGGACCGCGCGTCCACCGCGTCGCCGGTGGCCTGCTCCGGGCTCATGTACTGCGGCGTCCCGACGACCATCCCTTCCGTCGTGAGCTGGCTGGTGCCGGACGCCTCCTGGGCGGCCTTGGCGATCCCGAAGTCGGTCACCAGCACGTGCCCCGAGGTGTCGAGCAGGATGTTGTCCGGCTTGATGTCGCGGTGCACGACGCCGAACCCGTGCGCGTAGTCCAGCGCGTCGGCCACCTGCCGCCCGATGCGCCCCGCGTCGCCGACCGAGAGGCGCCCGTACTTCTCGAGCAGCTGCCGCAGCGACGGGCCGTCGAGGCAGCGCATCACGATGTAAAGCACTTCGTTCTTGTGGCCGCCGACCTTGTAGATCGGCACGATGTGCGGGTGTTCGAGCTGCGCCACCGTCCGCGCCTCGCGCACGAATCGCACGGCGAGCGACGGCGAGGGGGTGAGGCCCAGGTCGATGACCTTGACCGCCACGTCGCGGTTCAACGGCTGCTCGCGGACGCGGAACACCGCGGCGAATCCGCCTTCGCCGAGCAGGTCCCCCACGGTAAATTCCTTTCCCAGGGCCTGCTGCAGGCGGCGACGCAGCGTGACGGTATCGAGCGATATGACGGACGCGAAACCTAGGAACGCGCGACGGCTGGCGCTAGGGATTGTCGGCGCGGCGCTCGTGTGGCTGCTCGGCGTGTGGCCGCCGCCCGTGTGGTGGCGGGATCACTGGCCGCGCGAGACGGCGATGATGCGAGAAGGGCGGCCGGAAGGTTGGAATGGCGGAAGGTTGGAACGTTCCAACCGTCCAACCGTCCAACCGACCGCCCTGAAGGACATCTCCCCGCTGCTCCAGCGCATGGTCATCATCGGCGAGGACTCGCGCTTTCGCACGCACCACGGGATCGACCCGGCGGAGATCGGAGACGCGCTCGGCCTGGGTCGGCGGAAGGACGCCTGGGGCACCATCGTCGCGGCGTGGCGGCAGCGCGACGCGCTCCGCGGAGCGAGCACGATCACGCAGCAGCTCGCCAAGAACCTGTACCTCTCGTCCTCGCGCAACCCGCTCCGCAAGCTCAAAGAGGCGATCACGGCGTTGCGGCTCGAGCTCGCGCTCTCGAAGGATCGCATCCTGGAGCTGTATCTGAGCATGGCGCAGTGGGGGCCCGGGCTGTGGGGCGTGGACGCGGCGAGCCGCGCCTACTTTGGCGTGCCGCCGTCGCGCCTCGACGAGGCGCAGGCCGCCGCCCTCGCCGCGACCCTGCCCCACCCACTCACCTCCACCCCTACGTTCCGGCCCGACCGCACGCTGGCGCGGCGCGACCTCATCCTGGCTCGCTACCACGGCGGGGACGTGTACATCCCGCCGGAAGAGGAGGACACGGTACTGCTCGTGCCGCCGGTGATTGCGCCGCCCATCGAGTCGCTGAACGTTCAGCTGCGGGTGCAGGCCGACACAGCACAGGACACAGCGACCGTTCACAAGGACAGCAGCTAGACGAGACGGGTAGACGGACAGACGGATAGCGGCGGGAAGCGAGAAGGGGTTAGGATCGAGCTCTCCTGACCCTACTCACTGGACACCGCTACCCGTCTACCCCGTCTAGTCCACTAGCCTTAAGGGCATGACCAACGCCATATAGCTCGCCGGGTCGTCCCAGCCGACGGGCTCGACGGTGGCCGCGCGCTCGGGGGCCTTGAAGGTGAAGCGCACCTCGTCGGTGGGCATGAATTTGAGGATCTCGAGCAGGTACTGGGCGTTGAACCCGATCTCGAGCGGCTCGCCCTCGTAGGTCACCGCGAGCTCGTCCTGGGCCTCACCCAGGTCCGGCGTCTGGACGGAAAACTTGGCCGCACCACCCGCGAACGCGAGGCGAATCCGGTGCGTCTGGTCGCTCGCCACGACGCTCATGCGCCGCAGCGCCGCCGCCATCGCCGCCTTGTCCACGGTGGCGGCCTTGTCGTTCTCCCGCGGAATCACCTGCTCGTAGTTCGGGTACGGCCCCTCGATCAGGCGCGAGAATACGAGCGTGCCGCCGGCCCGGAACCCGATGTGGTTGTCGCTGCGCGCGATCTCGATGTCGGCATCGGCGGCGAACAGCCGGCGGATTTGCTCGAGCGCCTTGGGCGGCACGATCAGATCGGCGGTGGAGCCCCCGCTCGCGGGGACATCCATCTTCGCGAGGCGATGCCCGTTGGTCGCCACCATGCGCATCCGGTCGGGCCGCAGCTCCCACAGCACGCCGTTGAGGATCGGCCGGCTCTCCTCCGTGGATGCCGCGAACGCGACGTGGCCCACGAGCTTGTGCACCACGCCCGCCGCGGCCTTCCACGCGCCGTCGAACTTCACGGCGGGGAACGACGGGAACTCCTCCCGCGGCAGCCCTAGGAGCTTGAACTTGGAGCGCCCGCACTCGATCGCGACGCGCGACTCACCGGCGGCGGTAAAGCGCACCGGCCCGGAGGGCAACTCGCGCGCGATGTCGACCAGCTTCTTCGCGGGTAGCGTGACCGCGCCGTCCGCATCCACGTCGGCCGGTGCGGTCGTGCTCACGGCGATGTCGAGGTCGGTCCCCGAGAGGCGGAGACCGCCTCCCTGCTTCGTCGCCTCGACCAGGACGTTGGCCAGCACCGGCAGCGTCGTCTTGGCCGGGATCGCCGCCGCGACCGCGCCCAGGCCTTCCTGCAACTGCTCTCGTGTGATCGTGAACTTCATCTGCCGCTATCGCCTCGCCGGGGTAAAGAAGCTGCTGCTATACCCACATAGAAATACTAGTAGTAATAGTAGAGCGCGGGGAAATGTTCGCGAATCGGGCTAACCCATGGGCGGGGCGCGCATCGCGCTCGCGTGAGCACCTGACCCAAATGTTGGGACTGTTGGTATCCGGCCGCTTTCCCACGCTCCCCGCCCGTTCCCACACCCACCAACATGGCCCTTCCCACATGTTGGCTAGAGTGCGGACAACTCCTGGCGCGCCATCTCGACGCGCTCCTTGAACGTCCGGTCCCGCATCATCTGCCGCTCCACCTTGTCCACTGAGTGGATCACCGTGGAGTGATCTCGCCCCCCGAATGCCTGTCCGATCTCGACGAGCTGCATCCCCAGCATGTCCCGCGCGAGGTACATCGCCACCTGGCGCGGGATCGTGAGCGTCTTGGTGCGCGCCTTGGAGCGCAGGCCCTCCGGGGTGACGCCCCAGCGCCGCGCGACGACTTCCTGCACGCGATCGATGCTCGGGGTCGGTTGCGTGTAGCTCGCGCCCTCCTCCCCCTGCCGGATCTTGTCCGACAGGGCCTCCCGCGCGAGTTCGATCGTCACCTCGCGGTTCTTGAGCGACGCGAACAGCAGCAGCTTGATGATGCACCCCTCGAGCTCGCGCACGCTCTGCCGGACGTGCTCCGCGATGAAGCGCAGCACGTCGTCGGGGATCGTGAGCTCGAGATGGTCCTGCTCGGCTTTCTTCCGGAGGATCGCGATGCGGTGCTCGAGGTCCGGATGCCCGATGTCGGCCACGAGCCCCCACTCGAACCGCGAGATCAGGCGGTCTTCCAGGCCCGGGATCTCCTTGGGGGGGCGGTCCGACGTGAGCACGATCTGCTTGTGCCCCTCGAACAACGCGTTGAAGGTGTGGAAGAACTCCTCCTGCGTCATTTCCTTGCCTTCGAGGAAATGCACGTCGTCGACGAGGAAGAGGTCCACGTCGTTGCGGTAGCGGCGCCGGAACTCGGACATCGTGCGCGCGTGGATCGACTCGATCACCTCGTTGATGAACTGCTCGGCGCCGAAGTAGTGCACGCGCGTCCCCGGGTATTTCTTGAGCACCGCATGCGCGATCGCCTGCATCAAGTGCGTCTTCCCCAGGCCGGTCGCGCCGTAGATGAACAGCGGGTTGTACGTCTTGCCCGGCGCCTCGGCGACGGCGTGCGCCGCGGCGGCCGCGAGCTCGTTCGACTTCCCGATGACGAAGGTCTGGAAGGTGTAGCGCTCGTTGAGCGGCGTCGTGGGCACGGCCGCCTTGTCGCCCCCCGCCCCCGGCTCGCGCGGCGCCACGAAGAAGTCCATCTGCGGTCGTTGCTGCCGATCTTCCTGCACGCGGAACACGACCGCCGTGGGGCGACCGAACACGCGCTCGGCGGCGCGCGCCAACACGCTGGCGTGCTTCGACTCGTTCCACTCGACCGCGAACTGGTCCGGTGCGCCGACAATCAGCCGGTCGTCGTCCAGCGCGATCGGCACCGCCGGCTCGAGCCAGGTGCGGACCGTCGCGTCGGGAAGTTCGCGCCGCGCTTCGTCGAGCAGGCGCTTCCAAGCTTCCTTAGTAGACTGCTCCATCCGCGAATGACGAGAGGTGGGACGTCCAGCAAGGGCGGCCCGAAACTACGGCTCGCTTGTGGAAAAGTCAACCTTGACCCGCGCGCCGACCCCGGTGTACGTTTCCCGCCTCACGAGAGGAATTTATGGGCCCGACCTATCGCCCGCGCAATCGGCGGCGCATCAATAAACACGGATTTCGGGCGCGGATGAAAACAGTATGGGGCCGCGCCGTCCTGTCCCGCCGGCGGAAGAAGGGCCGCAAGCGCCTCACCGTCCGCCTGCCGTCCAAACACCGGAGCCGGTAACGGCACAGCGGTTTCCGCGCCGCGTGCGCCTCGCCCGCGGCTCGGAGCTGACAGCCTGCTGGGATCACGGTCGCCGCTTGCGCACTCGGCATCTCGACCTGGCGTGGCGCTCGAATCGTGCGGGCCACCCGCGGATGGGAATCATCGTACCTCGCTTCCAGTTCACCGCGGTAGCCCGCAATCGGTTGCGCCGCCGCCTGAGAGAGATTCTTCGACGCGAGGCGCTCGCGTCGCTGCCCGCCGTCGACCTCGTCGTGCGCGCGAATCGCTCCACCTACTCCGCCGCGTTTACCGTCCTCCGCGCCGAATTGACGAGCGTCGTGAGCCGCCTCACATGAACGTGCGTCGCTGGCCGCGGCTGGCGGTCATGGCACTGATCCGCGCGTACCAGCTGACGCTGTCCCATCTGGTGTTCACGCAATGTCGCTTCACGCCTTCGTGCTCGCACTACGCGTTCGAGGCGGTGGAGCGCTATGGCGCGCTGCGCGGGTCGTGGCTCGGCGTGAAGCGCATCCTCCGGTGCCACCCGCTGCACCGGGGCGGCTACGATCCGGTGCCCTGAGAGCGGCTCGTGGAACGACGCGTCATTCTGGCAATCGTCCTGATGCTCATCGTGGCCGTGCTGCCGAGCATCCTGGTTCCTCGGAAGAAGCAGCCGGTTAGTCGGATCGGCGGATCGGCGGATAGTACCCGTGCGGCTCGGGAGAGCGTGGCGGCGCCTCCGGCGACAGCCCAACGACCATCCGGCTATCCGCCTACCCGCCTATCCGCCACCAAGGCGGAGACCGTGTGGGTCACCTCCCCACTCTACCGCCTCGGGTTCAGCACACAGGGCGGGGAGCTGGTGTGGGCGGAGCTCACGGGCTACCGGTCGTTCGCGCCTCAGGACTCGGGCCGCCCGGTGCAGCTCGTGCCCCAGGGAGTGCCGCTACTCGCCTCCGCCCTGACGGCGGGCGGGGACACGGTGAGTCTCGCGGACTGGCACCTGATGCCGAGCGCGTCCGCGCTTCGGGTGGGCCAAGACACCGTCACACTGAGGTTTACGGCGTCGCGCGGCGGGGCGGATCTGAGCCTGGAGTACCGCTTTTTCCCCGGGGAGTACGACTTCCAGGTGCGCGGCCAGGTTGCCCGGCCCGGGGGTGGCGGCGGCGCGACGCTGCTGGTCGGCTTGGGGGACGGCGTCCGCTCGGTCGAAGCCGATTCGATCGACGACTTCCGGCACTACGCGGTCGTGACGAAGGCGGCGAAGACGCAGAGCACCGCGTTCTTGAAGCCCGGCGAGCGCAAGGTGCTCGACGGGCCGTTCGAGTGGGCGGGCGTGAAGTCCAAGTACTTCTTCGTCGCCGCCCTGGCGATCGCGGAGAACCAACCACAGTTCGGCGGCGGCATCGCCATGGGCGGGCCGAGCAGCGTGACGGCCTCCTCGCTGTTCGGCAAGTCGGGGGTGGCGACGCGCACCGCCCTGGCGCTCACGCTCCCCGTCCCCCCCGCCGGGGCCTTCGGCTACGACGTGTACGTCGGCCCGCTCGAGTATCGGCGGCTCGCGCGTCTCGGCCACGACCTGGACGACGCCAATCCCTACGGCGGGTTCCTGCGGCCCATCATCCAACCGGTGTCCGTCCTGGTGGTGAACATCCTCATCTGGATGCACGACCGGTTGAGTCTCGCGTACGGCTGGGTGCTCATCATTTTCGGTGTCCTGATCCGCGTGCTCCTCTGGCCGCTCAACCAGAAGGCGATGGAGTCCAGCATCCGGATGCAGGCGGTGGCGCCGCTGCTCCGGGACGTGCAGCAGCGGTACAAGGCCGAGCCGGAGCGACTGCAGCGCGAG
>Ga0134070_10000158_pt1 | contig 19695 bp, 20 predicted proteins | sample 15_taG_26_FD_94463 | JGI IMG/M metagenome (GOLD analysis project Ga0134070, IMG submission 94463) | Grasslands soil microbial communities from the Angelo Coastal Reserve, California, USA - 15_D_Rain_40cm_2_09082015 | ecosystem: Environmental > Terrestrial > Soil > Grasslands ...
ACGGGCGGCGTCTCGGTGTGGCTCACGGCGCACTACGATCCGCAGCTCAACCTGACGTTCTGGGGGACGGGCAACGCGGCGCCGTGGCCCGGTGACATGCATCCAGGCGACAACCTCTACTCGTCGTCGGTCATCGCCCTCGATGCCGATACCGGCCGGATCCGCGGTCACCATCAGTACCACTGGAACGATTCCTGGGACTGGGACGAAGTCTCGACGCCGCTGCTCATCGATTTCAAAAAGGACGGACGCCTCGTCAAGGGCCTCGTGCACCCTGGCCGCAACGGCTATCTGTGGCGGCTCGAGCGCCGTGCCGACGGCATCCGGTTCGTGGACGCGAAGCCGTTCGTCACCCAGGAGGTGTTCACCAAGATCGATCCGGTGAGCGGCCGCCCGAGCTACGACCCGGAGCGCAAGCCGCGCAGCGGCGCCGCCGTCACGTTCTGTCCCGGGCTCTGGGGCGGCAAGGACTGGACGCCGGCGGGCTACAACCCGAAGACGAACTACCTCTACATCCCCGCCAACGAGAACCTGTGCAGCACGCTCGTCGGCCAGGCGGGACCCTACGAGCCCGGCAAGCTCTTCCTCGGCATCGATCGGCCGAAGACGACGATGAGCTGGCGGCAGGGCGCCTCGCACATCGGCGAGCTGCAGGCGTGGGACATGGCCACCGGCCAGCGGGTGTGGACCCACAAGTTCCCGTATCAGAACTGGGGACCGATCCTCACCACCGGCGGCGGGCTGGTCTTCCTCGGTGGCACCAACGATCGCAACTTCCGCGCGTTCGACGCCAAGACGGGGACGCCGCTCTGGGAGTACAAGACGAACTCCGGGATCACCGGCGTCCCGAGCTCGTTCGCAGTCGACGGAGTGCAGTACGTGGCCGTGCAATCCGGCTGGGGCGTCGACGCCCAGCGGATGCAGGCACGGCTCGACACCTTCCTGGGCACCAAGACCGACGTGCCCCAGGGCGGCGTGGTGTGGGTGTTCGCGCTGAGGGATTGAGGAGGACGCACATGGAATTCAACGTGTTCGAACACTTCAAGGGTTTCGAGCGCACGTCGGAGGGCCCGCGGACGCCCGAGGAGCAGGGCACACGGTTCTTCCTCGGCGGACATCTGGGCCCGCGCATCAGCGAGCATCTCGACGCCAGCGCGACCAAGGCGGGGCTGTCGCGGCGAACCTTCCTCGCCTCGGCCTCGGCCCTGCCGGCGGCCATGCTCGCCGTCAACAACATCACCGGCATGCGCTTCTTCGACGTCACGCCGGCCGAGGCGTACGAACCGGCGGCGGCCAAGGAGATCAAGGTCAGCCGCAAGCCGGGGAGCGACTTCATCGTCGATGCCCACACGCACATCTGCACGCGCAAGGATGGCTACATCCCCGGCATCAACACCACCGAGCGCGGGATGTGGTTCGTCCAGCTCCTGGACGATCTCGGCAAGGCGATGGGCCTGCCGAACGGCACCAAGGACATGACCGTCGAGAACTTCGGCAAGCTCATCCTCGAAGGCAGCGACACCAGCGTCGCCGTCTTCAACCCGTTCGGCTTCCGCGAGGATTACGGCGGCAAGGACATGATCCCGATCGAGGAGCAGGCGGAGGTCAAACGGCGCTGGCCGACCCGGACGGTCATGCTCGGCGGCGGGCTCACGCCGAACCAGGGGCTGTCGGAGACGCTGGAGCGGATGACGATGTTCGTGGAGAAGTACCAGATCTCCGGCCTCAAGCTCTACACGTTCGACTCCACCAAGAAGCGCGGCTGGTGGTTCGACGATCAGAAGCAGGCGTATCCGATGTGGGAGAAGGCACGCAAGCTGGGCCTCAAGAACATCGGGTGCCACAAGGGAATCCCGTTCGGACAGTTCATGGCCCGCTACGCACATCCGGAGGATCTCGACGCGGTGTGCGACGACTTCCCGGATCTCAACTTCATCGCCTACCACTCGGCGTGGCCCTACCAGCACGAGCTGGCCGCGCTGAAAGGCTTCAAGCCGCAGCGCAAGAATCTCTATGCCGAGGTCGGCTCCACCTTCGCCGCGACGGTGACGAACCGACCGCTCGAATGCGCGCACGTGCTCGGCACGCTGCTCCGCGACCTCGGCCCCGATTACGTGATGTGGGGCACCGACTCGGCGCTGTGGGGGAACCCGCAGTGGCAGATCGACGCCTTCCGGAAGTTCCGGATTCCCGATCAGCTCGTCGAGGGGCATGGCTATCCGCCGCTCACCGACGAGCTCAAGGCCAAGGTCTTCGGTCTCAACGCGGCACGCATCTGGAACCTCAAGACCACGACCAGCGCCGCACCGATGGAGCCGCGGCGCGCCGTCGCCGTCTGATAGTGCCGGGCGGCCGGCGTCGTTTGCCGGCCGCCCGCGCCCGCTCGCCGAGGACGTGATGCCGACCTACGAATACGAGTGTGAGCCGTGCCGGGTCGTCTACGAGACTCGGCACGGCGTGACGGATCCGCCGCTCGAAGCCTGTCCGCGCTGCCGCGCACGAGTGAGGCGCCGGATCTCGGCGCCGAACCTGAACCGCGGCAACTACGCGAGCCCGACGGAGGCGAAGTACGCAAGGATGAGCGCGAAGGAGGAGATCGCGCGCGAGAGCGTTCTCCAGAAGGACTACGAGCGCATCTGGCTCCCCCCGCCGGTGAAGCACAGTCCCTGGGACGAAAGCCCGTGATCTGACCGAGTAGAATCGGCGGAGATGCACCCGCGCCGCCCTCCCCTGCGCCTCCTCGTGGTGGCCACGGCCCTCGCGCTGTCCGCCACCCAGGCTCGCCCGGCGCTTCCGCGCGTGCTCATGGTGACCTATTCGGCCGGATACCAGCACGAGGTCGTGCGGCGTCCGGCCGCCGGCGAGTTGTCGACGGCCGAGCGCGTGGTCGCGGGCCTGGGACATCGCTCCGGAGGCTTCGAGGTCAGTCACGTCTCGACGCGTGAGGATCTGAACAGGCTCACGGTGACGTCGGTGCGGGCCTATCGAGCCATCCTGTTCTTCACGACTGGCGAGCTGCCGATCACGCCCAAGCTCCGAGAGGCGATCGTGCAGTCGGTCCGTGACGGCACAGGGTTCATCGGCGTGCACAGCGCGACCGATACGTGGTACGGGGTGCCCGAGTATCGAGAGCTGCTGGGCGGATCCTTCGACGGCCACCCCTGGCACCAGCGCGTCCGGCTCATCGTGGAGGATCGGACGCACCCCGCCACGCGGCACCTGGGCGAAGCGGTCGAGATCGCCGACGAGATCTATCAGTTCCAGGACTGGTCACGCTCTCAGGTTCACGTCCTGCTGCGCCTCGATCCGCGTTCCGTCGACGTCGGTCGCGGCAAGCGTCCCGATGGCGATTACGCGCTGGCGTGGACGAAGAGCTACGGTCGCGGTCGGGTGATCTATACGGCCCTCGGCCACGAGTCGAACGTCTGGGCGGACGATCGTTTCCAGGCACATCTCCTGGGTGCCATCCAGTGGGCCCTCGGGCGCTCGTGAGCGGCAGTCGCCGGCTACGGCGCGAACGGCGGGCGATAGCTGATGCCGTAGCGCGCGAAGATCTTCTGGATCGTCTGGTCGGCGATCAGCGCGTCGAGCGCGTGATTGACCGCCTCGACGAGCGGGGCGTCGGCGTTGCGCAGGGCGACGGCGACGTTCCACCGGAAGTCTCGCTCCGGCACATAGGTGTCGGAGATCTTCACGGTGCCTGGGTGGAGCTTGAGATACCAGCCGACATAGGCGTCGGACACCAGGCCCGCGGGCACCTCGCCCTTCGCGACGGCGTCGAGGATCTCGACGGGGCCCCCGAAGGAGGACAGGGGCAGCTTGCGAGTGTCGAGGACGTAGTGTGGCCAGGACGAATGCTCGACGGCGATTTTTCCCCTGACGTCTTCCAGGCGCTCGATGGGTCTCGACGTGACGGGAATCACGAGGACATAGCCGCTGGCGACGTAGGCCTTGGTGAGGCGCGGGCCGCGGCGGGGGGCTCCGTCCGTGTCGGCCTTGACGATCGCGCCGATGGTGGCGTCGCAGTCGACGCGGCGCGCATGGCGCGTGAACACGATCCACTCCACGCGGAGCCGTACGCCGAGCTGGCTGGCGATCGCCTCGGCGATCTCGAGCTGAAATCCCGGCAGGGTCCGATCCTGGCTCGAATACGGAAGCGCGTCCGGGTGGGCACAGACCCCGAACGTCCCGCGCTCGCGCACCGTGGCGAGCGAGGCGGCGTCGGCCGACACCGCGCCTGCCGCGAGCACCGCGGCCATGGCGACGACGAACGCCCGCTCACGCCGCATCGTCAATCGTCCTTCGCGTTGGACAGCGACATGATGTAGGCCACGATCTTCCAGATCTCCTCGGGCTGCAGCATCGTCTGGAACGCCGGCATGGGGAGCCCGCTCTGTCCCACGAGCAGCCCGTTCGAGATCCTGGCGTAGAGGAAGTTGGGATCGTAGACCTTGCCGCGCAGCTTCGGCGCCCGCGACACACGCCCCTCACGACCGTGACAGTAACCCGTACACGATGCCGAGAATCGCTTGGCGCCTTCCGCAATCGCCTCGGGGTTGTCGAGCGGGAACGGCGGCTTGCTGACGGCAGCGGACGGCTGCCGCATGCCCTGGGCCCGCACCACGCCCTTGACGGGAAGACCCACGACGGCGGTCGCCACCAGCGCCAGGACGACGACGACTCGCATGCTTCTCCAGGCGGCGCTATGCGTGAGACGGAGGGGAGGACGCCGCGTCCTCCCCTCCGCGAGAGACTACTTCAGCGTGAAGACGAATATCGCGGCCCCGGCCGGGAAATCCTCTACTTCCGGCCACAGCGCGGGGTAGAGGCCCAGCACGAGCGAGCCGAGACCGCTCGGCACCGCGATGTATTGCTTGCCGTTGACGGAGTAGCTGATGGGACCTCCACGATGGCCGGAGCCCGTGCGGAAGTGCCAGAGCTGCTCGCCCGTGTCGGCGTCGTACGCGTGCACGGTGCCCTCGAGGTCTCCGTGGATCACGAGGCCGCCGCCCGTCGAGAGCACGCTCCCGATCGGCGGATACTTGAAGTTGATGCTCCACTTGCGCTCGCCGGTGACGGGATCACGCGCGTCGAGGTGACCGTAGGCCTCGCCCCCGGGCGGGTGCTTGGCGACCTGGTCACCGCCGAAGAAGAGTCCGGCCGCCGGCTCGGTCTGCGGCGTCTGCTTTTCGACCGTGACCTCCTCGCAGACCTCCATCGCCGTGTTGTACCAGAGCTTGGTCTTCGGGTTGTACGAGCCCGAGTTCCAGCTGCGGCCGCCGGCGATCCACGGGCAAATGAACTTCGGCTTGCCCACCTCGCGCGGCGGGTTGCGGCCGATGAGCTCGCCGGTCTTGGGGTCGATCGTCTTCACGAAGTTGTAGGTGTGGATCATCGGCCACACGTTGTGGATCTTGCCGTTGGTGCGGTCGTACACGAACACGAAGCCGCTCTTGTTCTGGTGGACGAGCAGCTTCTTGCCGTCGCGATCGAGGACCAGGCTTTCGCCGAGACCCGCGTCGTAGTCCCAGTCGTCGTGCGGGATCTCCTGGAAGTACCACTTGAGCTGGCCATTGTCGGCGTCGAGCGCGAGCATCGATGAGGTGTAGAGGTTGTCGCCCGGGCGTGCGCCGCCCCAGTCGTAGTCCGGCGCGGGGTTGGCGGTGCCCCAGTAGACCAGGTTCAACGCGGGATCATAGGAGCCGGTCATCCAGCCGCCGCCGCCACCGAACTTGCCGGAGTCGCCGCCCCAGCTCTTCGGATCGTTTTTGATCGTGTTGAACTCCCACGCCTTCTCTCCGTTGGCGGCCATGAGGGCGAAGATCTTGCCCTGGATCGGCAACTCGCCGGCGGTCTGGCCGATAATGACCTTGTCCTTCACGACGAGCGGCGCGCCGGTGAAGTTGCAGCTGCACTTCTTCGTCTCGAGGATTTGCTTCTCCCAGGCCACCTTCCCGGTCTTCTGGTCGAGCGCGAACACGCGCCCGTCCAGGCTGCCGAAGTACACGCGGCCGTTCCCGATGCCCAGTCCCCGGTTGTACGGCTGGAAGAACAGCGTATTCACGACCGGATCGAGCTTCGGGTAGAAGTGCCAGAGCTCCTTGCCGGTCGCCGCGTCCAGGGCGAAGACGCGGTTGTAAGAGGCGATGTAGTACATCACGCCGTCGACGACGAGGGGCGTGGCCTCCAGACCCTGCACGATCGCGCCCGGCTGATGCACCCAGGCCACGGTGAGATTCTTGACGGTGTCCTTGTTGATCTGAGAGAGCGGGCTGAAGCGGAACGAGTCGTAGCTGCGGTGGTACATGGGCCAGTTGTTGGGGTCCTCGTTCTGCAGCCGATTCAAACCCGCCGTCTGGCCCGAAGCGAGCGGGGGCGCTACGAAGAGCAACACCAGGACGAACAGAAGCGCGGCGCGACCGACGGACAGCCACTTCCTCATAGGTGCACTCCTCTCGGCTCTGACCCTGGACACGGCGCTCATCCTCACACGCGCAGCGGCATATCTAATCGCCCCGCAACTCGCCGCTGTCAAGTCGAACTGCCGCGGTGCGACAGCGGACGTCGACGTTACGGCGGGCGCCCGCTCACGGCACCTCGACGACCGCGATGCCCCACGGCAGCTTGCCGGCGGGGATGCGAGCGACGACCTTGCCGGCGGCCGTGTCGATCACCGCGATGTCGCCGGCCCGGCCGACCGTCACGTACAGGCGGCTGCCGTCGGGGGTCAATGCGGTCCACCAGGCCCGCGGTCCAACGGGAATCGTCGCGAGCACGTCGAGGGTCGAGGTGTCCAGGACCCGGACGTCCCCGGACTCGCCGTGCGACACCCACGCCCGCTTTCCATCCCGGCTCAACGCGATGTCCACGGGGCGGCTGCCCCCGGTCGGCGCCGACTTCTCGACGCTCAGCGTCTCCATGCTCACGATGGAGACGACGTGCGCCTGCTCGCTGGCGACGAACAGCCGACGCGAATCGGCGGTGAACCGCATGCCGCGGGGGTTTTTCGGCACCGGAATCTTCTTCACGACGGCCTGGGCCGCGGTGTCGATCACGTGGATGTCGTTCGAGGTCTCGTTGCTCACGGCGACCCAGCGACCGTCGGGCGAGGCCACCGCCGTCTCCGGCTCGGTGCCCACCTCGATCTTCTTCACGATCCGTGAGGACGCGACGTCGATGACGGTCACCGCGGAGTCGTTCTCGTTCACGACGTAGAGGAGCGTCCCGTCGCGGTTGAACGTCAATCCCTCCGGGTCGCGCCCGGCCGGAAGCGTCGCGATCACTACGAGGCCGGCCGCGTCGATGACGCTGAGGGAATCGCTGTTGGAGTTCGCGACATAGACGCGCTTGCCGTCCGCGCTCGCCGTTACACCGCGAGGCCGCTTCCCCACCGCAAGCGTCTTCAGCACCGTCCCGCTTTCGGCGTCGACCACCGTGACGTCGTCCGATTTCTCGTTCGTCACGAAGACGCGGAGCCCGGCGCGTGCCTCCGAGACGACCGCGCCCAGGAGGCTGGCCGCGAGCAGGAGTGCCGCGAGCCTCATGCGAGCAGCCGCTGCCAGCGCCTGGTTCTCGGAATGAGCCATCGATCGAGACCCCACACGCGACCGGCGCCGGTGGCGAGGAAGATCATCATCGACACGGTCAGCAGCAGATGGAAGCCCTGTTGCCCGAAGCTCATCCACTGGGTGGCGAGGCCGTAGTTCAATGCGAGGAAGAGACCGACGGCTGCCGTCACGCGCGTCACGATCCCGAACACGAGCCCGAGGCCGACGGCAATCTCGCCAAACGTCTGGAGCGTTGCGAACAGTGGGGCGTGTGGCAGCACCGTCGTCTCCAGGAAGTCTCTGTACCATGCGATCGGGTTCCCGGCGGCGAACTCCGCCACGCGCCGTGGATGGAAGGCGATGAAGCGCGGCGAGACCATCGGGTATGGAACCACGCCGGCCACGACGCCAAAGGTGACCTTCGTCCAGACCGCCTTGAGAAACCACACACCCACGACGACCCGGAGCAGCGCGAGCGCGCGGTCAGCGTGGTTCATGGCGCGGTGGGGATGCTAGGTGAGCCCGCGAGGATCGTCAAGGCCCTTGACCTGGGTTGTCCTTCGACGGATTCTCGGGCGGATCGGTGACCAGGAGGGCGACGATGGACCCGTCCAAGCGGAGATTCCTCAAGCGGAGCGTCGTGCTGCTCGGCGCGAGTGGCCTGGTGACGAGCGGGAGCAAGGAGGTGGGGGCGTTCGAGCCGCCCGACGTCCCGCCGTGGATGAAGTCTCCGGGCGCCGGGTTCAACGAGTACGGCGTCCCGTCCAAGCACGAGAGCAAGGTGACGCGCACCTTGATCCGATCGCAGCCGGGGACGACCGGCAGCGGCGCCGCCCGCACGCCGCTGGAAGCGCTCGACGGGACGCTCACGCCGAGCGGCCTGCATTTCGAGCGAAGCCACAGCGGCGTGCCGGACATCGACCCCGACAAGCATCGCCTGCTCATCCACGGCATGGTCAAGCGTCCGCTGATCTTCACGATCGACGCGCTCTTGCGATACCCGATGGTCTCGCGGATCCACTTCTTGGAATGCTCCGGCAACAGCCAATTCCTCTACCAGCCGACGCCGCCGAGCCTGACCGCCGGCCAGACGCACGGCCTCGTCTCGTGCAGCGAGTGGACCGGCGTGCCCCTGCGCCTGCTGCTGGAGGAGGCGGGCGTCGATCTTGGCGCGCCATGGATCCTGGCCGAGGGTGCCGACGCCGCCGCCATGAGCCGCAGCGTCCCCATGGCCAAGGCGATGGACGATGCGATGCTCGCGCTGTTCCAGAACGGCGAGCGCCTGCGGCCGGAGAACGGCTATCCGGTGCGCCTGTTCCTTCCCGGGTGGGAGGGCAACATGAGCGTGAAGTGGCTGCGGCGCCTCAAGGTGGTCCCGGCGCCGATCATGACCAAGGACGAGACCTCCCGCTATACCGACCTTCAGGCCGACGGCAGGTCGCTCATGTTCACGTACCCGATGGAGGTGAAGTCGGTCATCACGCGCCCGTCGCACGGCATGACTCTCAAGGGCGCCGGGCTCTACCAGATTTCCGGGATCGCCTGGTCCGGCGGCGGCACGATCAGCAGGGTCGAGGTCACCAGCGACGGCGGGCGGACGTGGACCGCGGCGCCGCTGAGCCCGCTCGTGCTGCCTCGCGCGCTCACGCGCTTCCGGTTGCCCTGGCGCTGGGACGGCGGCGCGAGCGTGCTGAAGTCGCGCGCCACCGACGACACGGGGGCCGTGCAGCCCGAACGCGACAGGTTCATCGCCGACCACGGCAACAACGCCATCTTCCACTGCAACGCGATCCAGGCCTGGGGCGTGGCCGCCAACGGCGAGGTGAAGCATGTCTACGCGTGATCTCGCGTGGGCCGTGATCGCGGTCGTCGCCGCGGGATGCGCGCGGGCGTCCGTCGTGGAGACGCCGAACCTCGGCCGGCCGGCGACGGCGGCCCAGATCGCCGGCTAGGACATCAGCGTCGGCCCCGACGGCGTCGGGCTCCCGCCGGGAAGCGGGACGGCGGCGAAGGGCGCCGTGGTCTACGAGCAGAAGTGCCAGGCCTGCCACGGCGCCAAGGGCGCGGGCCAGCCCAACGATCGCCTCGTCGGCGGCCAGGGGACGCTGGCGAGCAAGACGCCGGTGCGCACGATCGGCAGCTACTGGCCCCATGCGACGACCATCTTCGACTACACGCGCCGCGCGATGCCCTACGTTCAGCCGCAATCGCTCACCGACGACGAGGTCTACGCCGTCACCGCGTACCTGCTCCATCTCAACGGCATCATCGGTGACAGCGACGAGATCAACGCGCGGACGTTGCCGACGGTGAAGATGCCGAACCGCGACAATTTCATCATCATGTACCCCGCCCGGCCGCGCTGACGAACGTCACCGCGCTCACCCCCGGCCTCCTTGCGCGCCAGAACGCCACCGACCCCGCGGCGGCCAGCGCCGCGAGCAGCGAGAAGCCGGGGACGTACGAACCCGTCCGATCCGCCAGCACGCCGGCGACCAGCGGGCCCAGGATCATGCCGAACATGACGATCATCGACGACACGCCGGTGATGGTCCCGAAGGACGCGCTGCCGAAGTAGTCGGCGCGGATCGCCGCCATCAAGGGCCCGCGCATGCCCCACGAGAGCCCGTGCAGCACGGCGAAGAGCAGCACCATCCAGTAGGCGCTGGCGAGCGCCAGCACCATGAGCGCCGTCGCGTGGCCCAGCATGCACCCGGCGCAGATGCGGCGCTTGCTGACGCGGTCGCCGAGCCAGCCGCCGCTGAACTGGCCGGTGGCCTGCATGACGGTGAGCAGGGCGACGACCACGCCGGCCTGGTGCAGGGAATAGCCGAGCCGCTCCGTGACGTGAATGACCATGTGCACCATGACCGCGGACACGACGAGCAGCGCGGCGCCGTGGCCGAGCGAGATGAACCAGAACGCGCGGGTGGCCAGGGCCTGGCGCGCGGTGAAGCTGCGCGCCTCGACCAGTCGCGTGGTCGCCGCCCCGGCGAAATCGCCATCCGGCCGCAGTCCATATGCCTCGGGCCGATGCCGCACGATCTGCGCGAGCGGCACGCCGATGGCGAGCACCAGGAGGCCCGAGGCGACGGCCGTCCAGCGCCAGCCGAAGCGGGTGAGCGACAGCGCGACGAGCGGCGCGAGCAGGCCGCCCGTGGACATGCCCATGCCGCTGATGCTCAGCGCCAGCGCGCGGCGCCGGCGAAACCAGGTGACGATGGCCACGCTGACGGGCAGGTAGCCGCCCAGGCTGGAGCCCAGCGCCATCATGAAGAACGTCAGGAAGAACACGACGGGCCCGTCGATGCGGGAAAAGAGCAGGAAGCCCACGCCGAAGACGCCCATGCCGACACGGATGAGCGCGCGGGGGCCGAAGCGGTCGGTGAGCCAGCCCTGCACGGGGCCGAGGATGCCGCTCTCCGCGCGCGACATGGCGAAGGCCGCCGACAGGATCGTCTTGCTCCAGCCGAACTCCTCGCGCAGCAGCACCGCGTAGGCGCCGTAGGCGTGGAATATGAGCGCGCCGATCAGGAACTCGATGCCGAAGCCGGCGGCGACGATCCACCAGCCGTAGAAGAGCGGGCCGCGGGGCACGCGCGATTCTAGCGCGAGTCGGCAGCCGGACATGTGTCTGTCCCGTGCCGTCGGCTCCTCGACACCCGGCGGCCCGCGCCGGTCTCGAACCCGCCAGACGAAGGTGATAGAGTTGCCGTGCGAATCGACATGAGCGTTGCTCGTCGCGGAGGCACCGAACCGCCGGTTACCACAACGAGGCAGCTTTCCATGCACGGGGCAGGAAGCATGCCGAACCAGACAGAGCCGCCCGTCCGTTACCTGTTCATCGTCGCCCGCAATCGCCCCGACATTCTCGATCAGGTCAAGGAGCGCCTCCGCGGCGACGCCAGAATCGAGGTCATCGCCGACCGACGCTACGGCCAACGCCGGAGATCGGTGGTGGCCCGAGAGCCTGAGCGTCGCGGTGCCGACCGGCGCCGTCCCACGAAGTCCCGGGATGATCTTGCCGTGTACCCGACGCTGGTCGTTCAGAAGCGCGTCGAGTCGTACGCGGAGTTGCAGCAGAAAGTGGTCGCCTATGCCGATGAATCCCGGGCGCTGCGCGAGGAGAACGGCCGCCTTCGCGCCGAGGTCTCGAGCCTGGAGACTCGGCTGGAGGCGCTGGTGTCGGCGGACGCCGCATTCAAAGCCGACGCCATCGCGCAGCTGACTCAGGCCGAGGAAGCAGTCGTTGCGCTCATGGCGAGACTCCGCGCTCTCACCTGTGATCGCGGCAACGACGAGCCTCGCTAGCCCGCCGAATCACTGATTGGACACGTTTCCCCGGCTGCACCAGCTGCGCCACGCCAGCGGTGGGACGCTGTCGGGTGGCGAGCTGCAGCTGCTGGCCATCGGCCGCGCGCTCATGGGCAACGTGGAGCTGCTGCTCCTCGACGAGCCCTTCGAGGGGCTCGCGCCGACGATCGTCGAGACGGTGTGGAACGTCCTGCACGCCCTCGAGGGGGAGACGACGCTGCTGCTGGTCGAGCAGAACGCGGACCTGGCGCTGGCCCTGGCCGAACGCGCCTACGTCATCAACAACGGCGCGATCGCGTGGAGCGGCGATGCGGCGATGCTGCGCGGGCAGGACGACCTGCGCCGGCGCCTGTTGGGCGTGTGACGGGACAACATCGGCGAGGCCACGCTGCGGCGCACGATCGTTCGACGCGGCAGCCCGGGCGCCATATAATCGAGACCGGAGGTTGACACCATGCACAAGATCCTGGGATGTGCGCTGGGTCTTTTGCTGTTCGTATCGACGATCCTCCTCCCCACTCACGCCGACGCGGCGCAGTCCGCCTCGCAGGACGTCGCATACGGGGCCGGAAGCGTGTTCACCACGCTGCTGTACGCGCCGTTCAAGACGGGTTTCTGCGTCGTGGGCGCCGTCACGAGCGCGTTGACGCTGCCGTTCGGCGGAACCCAGACAGCCGGCAAGGTCGCGACGGCGGCCTGCGGCGGCACGTGGACGATCACGCCCGACGCGCTCAGAGGCAAGGAACCGGTCCGGTTCGTGGGCGACTCGAAGCGTTAGGGTCCTCTCGGGCGTCGAACCGTTCCGGCAGGAACCACGCGACGCCTCCGACGAGGAGTCCCAGCAGAACCCACCAGGCGACGACGGCCACCGACGCGGTCGAGACGATGGCACTGGCCGCATGCTCGAGGCGATGAGCGCTGTCCAGCATCCAGTGCCACGCCGCATGGCCGAGGACGACGGAGAGGACCAGCACGCCGAGTCGCGTGCCGGTGACGTACGTGAAGAGCATGCCCAGCGCCACGAACGCGAGCACGAGGGCCACGAGCTCGCCCAGCGCGACGCCGAGGTTGAACGAGACGGCCGAGACGACGGCATGCGCGCCGGCAAACTGCCACTCGTCGGCCAACACATGCCCGACGTCGAAGCCGCTGAGCACGCCCACCACGCTGGCGATGAGCCAGCGACGGCGCAGGCTGGGCGCCACGACGTTCTCGATGGCCAGAAGCACGACGACGGCGGCCACACACGTCTCGTAGAGCGGCGTCAGCAATCGCGTGTCAGGCGTCGCTCCCAGGGCGCTGGCGGTCAGGCTTGCGCCTTGGAGGAGGGTCAGGGCCATGACGACGGCCAGGAGACGCCAGAACTGTCGGAACGGCGCAGCGAGACAGACCAGGAACACCAGCCGGTCGAGCGCGAACGGAACGACGAAGCCGCTCCGCGCGAACGTCCAGGCCGCTTCGTACCAGCGCGGGTCGAGCGGCATTCGCCACGAGCGGCCTGGCAGGTCGTAGACTCGGGGCGGTCGGCCGATGGGCAGGAATTCCAGATGGAGCTTGACTCGCTGGCCCAGCTCGGGCGCCACGTTCACGCGCACGGAAAAATCGGCCCGCGGCGAGGTGATCGGGTATTCCAGCTCGACGTCGAGGAACCCCTGGTTCCAGTAGAGGTCGGTGTCCAGCGGCAACTTCGGTTCCTGGAGATGGGCGCGGGCAGTCGCATAACTCTGGAAGGAGCGGTTGGATAGCAGGGCGACCCGCGCGTCGCCTCGCATCGGCGCGAGCCGCTCGCCGGTCTCGAACAGCTCGATCTGGCGGGCGGTGGCGACGGTAGCCTCCCGCAGACGGTCGTCGATACGCGTCAGGTCCAGATAGCCCGGACCGCGCTTGGGGAAACCGAAATTCCCCAGGAGAACGAGGGGGACCCTGACGAGAAGCTCGAGACGGCCCTCCTCCGGTTTGAGGAATGCCTGCATGAGGACCTGGGGTGGGAGATCGCCGCCGTTGGCGCCGGCGAATCGGGCCACGAGCGTCAACGCCACGACGAGCGCGGTCGCTGAAAGGGCGAGCGACAACGCGCGCCGCTGGACCGCGCCGTCGCCGACCATCGCCGTGATTGTTTTCTCCCGCGATCGCCTTGTCAATCGCCGCCGATCGTCGACATAGGTGTTGACACGATCGCGCGCCTCTCGTATCGTCAGCGCGTTCCGCAGATCTCAACCGTCGGGCGGCCGTCGCCGTGCGGAAGGTTCGGTGGCAATGTTCACGCTCCTCGCCGATCGTAGCCCTCCGTGGACTGGTCCCGGCCGACGATTCGTCCGTACGAGTTTGCCGCGAACACCGGCCGAACAAGGAGAGCATCGTGAAGGGCGGACGCTATCTCTACATCGCCGTGGTGGTGGCAGCACTGGCGATCTCCTGGAGCCTGTGGCCACCGGTCACGGCGAAAGCTGATCGCTCCGGATCCGACATCCCCAGATTCGTGGTCGACCCGTTCTTTCCCAGGCCGCTGCCCGACAACTGGGTGACGGGCGAGGTCGGAGGCACCTGCATCGATTCCCGCGACCACCTCTTCATCGTGACCCGCGGCTTTCAGACCGGAGGCCTGGCGTCGCCCGAGGGAGTCGGCGGCGCGCCCAGGTCGGTCGCCTCTCCCCCCGTTATCGAGTTCGATCAGGATGGCAGCGTGGCCAACGCCTGGGGCGACCCGTCGCTCGTGGCGAGCGGTCCGAACGCGGGTCGCAACGCCGTCTTGCCGAACGGCATCCACGGCTGCTTCGTCGACTACGAGGGCAATGTGTGGATCGGCGGCAACAGCAACGATGGCGTCGTCCAGAAGTACTCGCACGACGGCAAGACGCTGCTGCTCCAGATCGGAACCAAGTTTCTGTGCGACCGACCCGACCTCCCGGGCGGGGCCGGGCCGTGCGCCAACGTCAGCCAGACGGGCAGCAGTCATACTCTGCTGAACCTTCCGGCGGACATCGCCGTCGACCCCAACCCGGATCCCGTCACCGGTCAGCGAGGGAGCGTCTACATCGCGGACGGCTACGGCAATCATCGCGTCGTCGTCTTCGACAGAAACGGGAACTTCCTGCGCCAGATGGGCAGCGTGGGCACCGGCCCCGGCCAATTCACGGCGGGTGGTGGCGGCCACCCCCACTGCGTCGTCCTCGGCGGTGACGGGCTCGTGTACGCGTGCGACCGCGGTCAGGACCGTGTCAACGTCTACAAGCGGGATGGCACCTTCGTGCAGGCCATTCCCGTCGTCCCAGGAACCGCCGCAATCGGCACCGCCGGCTCCGCGTGGGACGTGGATTTCTCACCGGACAAGCGCCAGAAATTCATGTACGTGTCGGATGGCGGCAACGAGATCATGTGGATCTTCGACCACGCGATCAGCACGCTCCTCGCCGGCTTCGGCCGTCCCGGGCACATGGCCGGCGAATTCACGTTCCTGCACATGATGGCCATCGACTCGAAGGGCAATCTCTACGTGGGAGAGACGATCGGCGGCCGGCGCGTCCAGAAGTTCGTGCGTGTCGGTGACGTGCCGGACGACAAGCTTCAGGTCGTCACTCCAGCCGGCAACCCCAGCCTTCGCCTGCTCCACTACGACCCGGTCAGGAACAAGGACACGGACGACTAGGCTCGATCATCGGCCGGCCGGAAGCGAAACCGCTTCCGGCCGTCACCGCGATCGGCAACCCGTTGTCGATGTCTCGTGAGGGTTCGAGCAGTGCCTCGTCACCGTGAAGGAGTTCTCATGCAGTCTCGCGCCATCTTCCTCATGGTTCTCGTTGCCCTCTTCGTCTCGATGGCCTTCGTGCCGGCGCCCGCCTTCGCGGCCACGCCGTGCGAGAGTCTCGCCGCCGCGCTGCCGCCGGGCACCACCGCCATCACGACGCAATCCGTCCCCGCCGGCAGCTTCACCCCACCCGGCTCGGGCACGCTCGACAACCTGCCCGCGTTCTGTCGCGTCGCCGCGACGCTCGCGCCGACGAGCGCCTCGGCGATCGGCGTCGAGGTCTGGATGCCGGCGACGACGTGGAACGGCAACTTCCGAGGCGAGGGCTCGGGCGGCTCCGCCGGGGCCTTCAGCTTCGGCGCGATGGCCACCGCGCTGCGTCTGGGCTACGCCACGATGTCCACGGACAACGGCCACAAGGGTAGCCTGTGGACGTTCGCGGCCCAGCCGGAGAAGGTCAACGACTTCGGCTATCGCGCCTTCCACGAGAGCACGCTGGCGGCCAAGTCGCTGATCAAGGCCTTCTACGGCGACGCGCAGAAGTATTCCTACTTCGTCGGGTGCTCGCAGGGCGGCCATCACGGCCTGATGGAGGCCCAGCGCTTCCCGGAAGACTTCGACGGCATCATTGCCGGCGACCCGGGGCACGACTGGACGCACCTCATGATCGCCGAGCTGTGGACCGGCGCCGTGTCCCACATCAAGGGCGCGGAGACCAACCTGCCGCAGGCGAAGCTGAACATGGTGACCCAGAAGGTGCTCGAGGCCTGTGGCGACCCGGTCAACGCGCCGCTGGGCTTTCTCGTCGAGCCGCGGCGCTGCACCTTCGACCCTTCACAGCTGCAGTGCCAGGCCGGTGACGCGCCCGACTGCCTGACGCCCGCACAGGTCGAGGCCGTGAAGCTGATCTACCAGGGTCCCGTGAACCCGCGCACGGGCGCTCAGATCTATCCCGGCTTCGTGCGCGGCAGCGAGAACGCCTGGCGGCAGGTGCTGGTCGGCCCGACCCGCGCCGGCGTGCCCATCCCGGGCGGCAGCTCGTTCGAGTTCTTCGTCAACGGCATCGGGATCTTCACGGGTCCGAACTTCGACTTCCTGTCGTTCGACTACGACGACGACGTGGTCGCCACGAACACGAAGCCGGCGGGCAGCGGGCTCAACTACGAGCAGGCCCTCAACGCGATGGATCCCGATCTCGAGGCGTTCAAGAAGCGCGGCGGCAAGCTCATCCTGTACCACGGCTTCGCCGACCCGTTCGTGACGCCGCTGTCGTCGATCGCCTACTACAACCGCGTCACCGGCGCGATGCATCCCGGTCGGCACAAGGGCAACGACGGGACCAACGCCGCCGGGCTGAACCGCACGGTCGACTTCGCGCGGCTCTTCATGGTGCCGGGCATGTGGCACTGCGGCGGCGGCCCGGGGCCCTCGAGCTTCGACGTGTTCACGCCGCTCACGCAGTGGGTCGAGCACGGCGTCGCGCCCGACCGCATCCTCGGGACGCACAACCTCAACACGGCCGGCCCGATACCCTTCACGCGGCCGCTGTGCCGGTTCCCGCAGGAGGCGGTGTACAACGGCGACGGCGATACGACCGACGCCGCGAGCTTCTCGTGCCGGGTCGTGAAGTGAGGCTCGGCTGAGGCCGACCGCCGACAACATCTGGCGGCCGAGACTCCGCGGAGTCAGGCCGCCAGATGTCCCTTGCGCACCGGCGACGACGCGTGTACCCTCCGCCCCCAACGTCGGACGGAGGCGGCCATGGAAACAGAACTGAGCCCGATCACCCCGATCATGTTGGCTCTGCTGTGGCGGCGCCAGCTGTATGGCAGCTGGCGGTACTACGCGATGACGAACTAGCGTTCGCCGGAACGGCTGGCGCGGGGTCGCTCAGGCCGGGCGGCAGGAGTTCGGCGGCGGCCAGTGCAGCAGGACGTGGGCGTACCGGCTCGGGTGCAGGTCGGCGCCGGCCTTCTGGAAGTACGCCTCCCAGAAATGTCCGATGTGGTTGGCGAGCTCGACGGTCGGAGCCGACACGCCCGACACGTAGATGCACACGCCCCGCAGGTCGGGGATGCCCCCCTTCGCCTCGAGGTCTGACAGGATCTTGGTCGTCGTGGTGGGCGTCCACTTCATCTGATCGAAGGCGTACGGCGGATAGTCCTCGATCATGTCCGACATCAGGATGAGGACCTTGCGCCGGGATTCGGCGCTGAACAGCTTCTCGGCGAGCTGCAGCGAGCTGAAGATGTCCGTGTAACGCGCCTGGGAGCTTCGAGCCAGGGCCGCGGCGGTCTGGGTTTGGAGCGTCTCTTTGACCTGGACGATCCGCGCGTCGGTCTCCTTCGCCTGCCGGTTGAATTTGATGACGTTGTTCATCCAACCGTTGAACTGGGCCCGGGGCGGGAGCTCGCCCTCCACGAGCGGCCGGAACTCGGTCAGTGTCTTGTCGTGGATGGGGGCGAGGAGGAAACTATCGCCGGGCTGCAGCCACGGCAGGATCTGCTTCTCGATCTCTCGCTTGAACGCCACCCGATCATTTCCCCCCACGCTGGCGGAGAAGTCCACGAAGGCGACGACCGCGGTGCCCCGCTGCGGGGAGGCCTGCGACGATCGCGTGCACCCGGCGGCCAGGGCCAGCGCCGGCAGCGCCAGGAGCCCCAGGAGCCACACCATCCACGGCCGTTGACGGCGCATCACTTTCCCTCGTGGTGATTGTTCAGGGAGACTTCCGGCCACCACGGCAGCGGCGGGAACTCCGCGTCCCTCCGGAATGACGGCGGCGGCAGCAGCCGGCGATGGCGGATGTTGCTCTGCCGGTAGAGCTGCACGCGCTGATTCGTGAGGGCTCGGATCTGCTCGATCTGGCTCTTCGCCTGCTCGATCTCGCCGTTGAGCTGGGTGCCGACCTCGTAGAGCTTCGTCCGGATGTCGTTCATCGTGCGATCCAGCGTCCGCAGCGAGAGATGGAAGCCGTCGAGCCGTTCGTCGGGATCGTGGGCGAAGTACGAGGCGACGGTGGCCGCGAAGAACACCAGGGCGTTGAGGGCGAACAGCGCGTACGCCATCTGGTTGCCCTCGGCCGAGACCTGCCCGTTGCCCGAGAACTGAGAGGTGATGTACGTGTTGCGGAGCAGGCTGACCGCGTAGAGCGTGGCCGCCACCACCACCGGCGTCAAGATGCCGATCAGGAGGTTGCCGAGCCACTTCGGAACGACGTGCCGCACGTGGACGCCGATGAACACGCCGATCAACGGAATCGTGATGGCCAGCGTCGAGGCCATCACATACGTCAGGTACTCCGCTTCACCGAAGAGGCGGAAGACGACGGTGTTCAGCGGGAACTCGCCGACCGCCAGGAACGCGATCAGCGCCCAGTGAAAGACTCGTGGGAAGACGATCATCGCATCCCGCCCCAGCTCCGCCGAGCGCACCTTGTAGGCCTCGGCGATCGGCCGGATGCGGCGCTGGAGCTCGTCGAGCTGGCGCTGGTACGCCTCGACGACCGGCCGAAGCTTGGAGATCCTGCTCGAGGCGGCCTTGAAGATCTGCTGCACGGCTTGCTCGCCATTCGAGATCAACGCCTGCTCGAATGGAGCGGGCGTGTAGGAGCCCATCTCCGGAATGTTGCGCTCGCCGTCCTTCTGCCCTTCGGCGGCGATGCGGCTCTCGTCCGCGAATTCCGGCAGCGGCGGAGGCTGGCGTTGCGAGAGCGTGACATGCATGACCGTTATGCCTCGTGCTTTTTGAGGACGGAGCTGAGCTCGTCGATCAGGAACTTGACGTTGTCCAGCACCGTGTCCTCGGTGGAGGAAAGATCCGTCATGCGCTTCATGACGGCCTGGTAGTCCACCTTCATCTGGGCGAGCGTCTGGTGGAGCGCATCAACACTGTTGCGGAGGCCGTCCCGCTCAGCCTTCAGCGAGGACCAGCGCTTCTGGAGCGACTCCAGCTGGTCGCGCATCTCGCTGGACTGCTGGACGAGCTCCCGGTACTCCGTGATCGCGTCGATGATCCGTTTGACTTCTGTGTCATTCAGCACTGCGGGACTCCTTTCCTCGGGTCGTTGGAGTGCACGGCTGCTGTTGC
>Ga0134070_10000233_pt1 | contig 16615 bp, 20 predicted proteins | sample 15_taG_26_FD_94463 | JGI IMG/M metagenome (GOLD analysis project Ga0134070, IMG submission 94463) | Grasslands soil microbial communities from the Angelo Coastal Reserve, California, USA - 15_D_Rain_40cm_2_09082015 | ecosystem: Environmental > Terrestrial > Soil > Grasslands ...
CCAGTTCGCGCGGCGTTTTTGTTTGTCCGCCAATGTCGGCGGATGACACCGCCATCACGGCGGGGGCAACAGGGGCAATGCCCCGGAGGAAGGTTTCAGTCATGGCAACAGGAACAGTGAAGTGGTTCAACGACGCGAAGGGCTTCGGCTTCATCACGCAAGAGGGCGGTGAGGACGTGTTCGTCCACTACTCCGCCGTCCAGGCGCAAGGCTTCAAGAGCCTTGCTGAAGGTGATCGGGTCGAGTTCGAAGTCACCCGCGGCCCGAAGGGGCTGCAGGCTGCGAACGTCCGCAAGGTATAGCTCCTCCGCTCTCGCGCGCGGAGCGCCGGAGAACCGCGGCCGCGATCGCGCTCGCTGCGGCTAGGCCGGCGAACTCGTGCCCTTGATCGCCTTGAGGCTGTCCGCGCTCTCGAGGCTCGGGTTGGGGAGCGTGTCGGGGTGGTCCCACTTGACCCACACCTGCCGCGCCGCTCCCCGGCGCTGCGCCGCGACCCGCACCACGGTCCCGCGAGTCTTGAACAGGCGGTGACTCCGAATCACGTGGTCCCCAACGCGAAGCTCAACCAATAGAGCGCCTCCGGTCTACCGTAGCCCTTCGAATCTTCAGGGAATCCGGTTCCAGGAAGACGTCAAAAATACCACGTAACTAGAACACGGAGGCGGCTCTTTCTTACTGGTTTGGCTGGTTCAAAATCGGCTTGGAGCGGAGCGTAATGTAGGCCGCGGTGAAGTAGGGCGTGGTTTTCGCGTCGAGTTGTTGAGCGGGCCACGTGTGGCTGTCCAGGAAACTTGCGTTACTCCCCGGGACGTCTAATAGGATGCGAGGATCCTACAAAGCCCGAGGACGACACAATGAGCGACCCGGGGTGGCTGGAGGTGGAGAGGCAATGGCTGGAGGTGCAAAAAACAGTAGACGCCGTGATCACGAATCTCGGTCGTTTCGCGGAGCGCGCGCCACCCCCTGATCCCAGCTTCAAGCCGATTGACGGCGTGCCGCCACTTCCGGATTTGGCCGACGAAGTCGTAATCCTCCTGAGAGGCCTTCTGGATGCAATGAGGGCGCGCCGCGGCGGCTCCGAGCCCTCTTTCTAACGGGCCCGATGCGCCTCGACCCGACCGATCCGGGTCCGATAGTCTGTTGACGCTCCCCGCCTGACGCCCTAGAGTCGCGGCGTCCCACCCGTTCGCTCGGTGGAGGTTCCATGCGCCGCCGATCCTTCCTGGCAGGGCTCGTCGGTGATGGTTACTCCGGAAGTTCTTGACGCTGTTGCTCCTGGGTTGTCTTGGGTGTCCGAGTACGTGGCTCGGGACTACTCTTAATCAGCGGGTCCGGACTCATCGCGACGAGCGGGTAAGGTGGGAGTCGCTGCCGGTGATGGTGCCGAACCGTGTGGGTGAGCGTGCGCCGGTGTTCACCTATGAGTGCGAGAAATGTGGACACACGATGAAGAAGACGCTGAAGCGAGCCTTGACTCGCCGCCAGCACAAACCAAGATGATTTCGAGCTGGGGCCGGACGCGATCCGGGAGCGGGAGAAGATCCGGCGCGCCGCCTGGTTCTCCTGATGGTGTCTCGGCGCCGCCCAGACCCGGAGCCCACCCTGTCGATCGTTCCTGGAGCAGCTCCACATCGGCGACCGCTTCGCCGATGCATAACGTGCTGATCGCGCGTGGCAAGAGAAGTGGTGGCGACCCCGCATGTCTCGCACTGATCTGCCTGACGCCCCGATCGTCCTCGCGTGCGCCGGCGGCAAGGTTCTCCTCAAAGCCGAGATCGCATCATCGGTACACTCTCTGGCCTGGCGCCCGAGGGATTCGAACGGCGCTGACCTGACCGACTTCCGGATGGTGGTGTGGTACCGCGTCTGCACGCCAGCGTTTGGTAACTGACGGTGAAGCCATGAAATCCCCAAAGTCCTACCCGAAATCGTATAAGCGCATCGTCGAACTCCCGCAACCCGGCTCAGCCGCGAAGTGGACTCCCGAGGGTGGCGCTGGTTGGTACGTCGTGCAAGAGCGCGAGCAGGACGACAGCGCGGACCTGGTGCGGACGCCTCTCGCTGGTCCGTTCAGGACGCGGACAGAGGCTGAGGCGCGATTGGTTGGGACGGTCTGAAGGCATGGACTGAAGACCGATGCCACCAGACCGCAGATGACCCACTACTACCCGAGGTGCGTTGGCGCGACATCCGAAGTGTGATCGTCGCCCGATACTGTCTCAAGTGTTGGTCCGGCGTGCGCGACAATCTCGACAGCATTCACCCCACGCTCAAGCGAATCCGGCGCGGGCGTCGTGGCGGGCTCGGTGTGACGCGCGTGGGCGAGCGAACTCATTACCGCGTCGTGCTTGGGCGGCCTCCGGGCGATCCCGGCACGAAGAGAGGGACGGTCTGGCATCGGACAAGTGAGGGTAGCGGCGATGCTCAGTAACGCTGAGGGTGCCGACGGCCAGCATTCACCAAGATCCAACAGGCAGGCTGTGTCCGAATGTCCCAAGGACGTGTTCGCCCTCGTGATTGCCATCGTGCTGCTGATGCTGATGTGGCTCCCTACTTGGGACGGGATGTATCGACTGCCGCCGGAGACAGACAAGGGTTCCTGAAGCATCTCAGCCGGTCTCCGCGATTGGGAGCGCAAGCGTCGCCAAGGAAGCCCCCGAGCGAGAGCGTTGAGTGGGCGCTGGGGAAAGCTCGCGGTTCTCGCACAGAAGGCTTGGATCGAAGGTGGCGCGCGCTGAACCCCGGCGCTGGGCGCGTGCCTGAGTGTCGAGTCACGAGCAACCAGAAGACGATCTGTCTCGGCCTTGATGTCATTCGTGATCCCGCCTTCCCTCGAGGTACCCCAGGAACGCTCTGTCAAGAGGTCACGGGACAAGTCTTGGGCACACCTCTACCCCTCCATCGTGTTTTGCCGTAGCATGCGCTCCGCCATGAAAGCTCAGAGCTCGCGCAACGTTCGGCTCCTCGCCCACCATCCGCTCGACGGCTTCGGCAACTGCGGCGAAGGCATGGCCATCCAGCGCTGCCGCGACGGCCGGAGAATCCTGTGGATCGCCCACGAGTCGGCGCCGAAGAACGTGACCGCCGTGGACGTGACCAACCCCAAGAAGCCGGCGCTGGTCACGCAGACCGACCTTCCTCACAACCGGATGCGTTCCAACTCGCTGGATCTGGTCGGCGACCTGCTCGTGGTGGCGTACCAGACGAGTGCGCCCGGACTCACGCCGGCGGGATTCGAGATCTTCGACGTCGCCGACCCGGCCAAGCCCCGCAGCGTGTCGCTCTTCGACGCCTCCGGCGCCACGTCGCGTGGGGTGCATCACCTGTGGTGGGTGGACGGCGAGTACGTCCACTGCAGCTCGGGCGCGGCCGACTTCACGCCGCGTAACCGGCGCGACGATCAGTTCTACCGCATCGTCGACGTGCGCCGGCCGTCGCGGCCGGTCGAGGTCGGCCGCTGGTGGCTGCCGGGCACGCGTGAGGGCGACGCCGAGCCGCCGCTGCCCCGGCATCCCACGTTCGACACGGGCTATCGCGCTCACAACACGAACGTCTATCCTCAGCGCCCCGACCGAGCCTATCTCGGCTATCTCGACGGCGGCGCGATCGTCCTCGACATCTCGGACAAGACGCATCCGAAGATGGTGAGCCGCTGGGATTACCATCCGCCGTTCCCCGGCTTCTGCCACACCGTGGTGCCGCTGTTCGAGCGCGGCCTGCTGGTCGTCAGCGACGAGGCGACCAAGGACGCCGGCAAGGACTGGCCGAAGCTCGTGTGGATCGTGGACGCGCACACGGACGGCAAGCTGGTGCCCATCAGCACGTGCCCGCTGCCGCCGGTCAAGCTCTTCGCCAAGCGCGGCGGACGCTTCGGCGCTCACAACCTGCACGAGAACGATCCCGGGATGTGGTCCTCGGAGCGCTTCGTCGTGGGGACGTTCTTCAACGGTGGCGTGCGCGCCTTCGACCTCGCCGATCCGTTCCATCCCCGCGAGGCCGCCTGGTTCGTCCCGCCGGCACCGCGGAAATCGCCGACGAAGGCCATCCAGATCAACGACGTCATGATCGACGAGCGCGGCATCACGTACGCCGTCGACCGCATGATCGGCGGACTCTACGTCCTGGAGATCAAGCTCTAGCGTCTGACGGAGGACCGCGATGACTTCGCAACCCTACGCCATCCATCTCGACACGTTGTTCGCTTCGCTCCAGCTCGTCGACATCCAGAAGCTCGTCGATGGCTGCCGGGACGGCTGGTACAACCAGACGCTCTGTCGCGTGAACGACTGCGTCGTGCGCCTCGGCGTGATGCAGGGTGAATTCCACTGGCACAAGCACGACCACGAGGACGAGTTCTTCTACGTGATCGAGGGACGATGGGTCATCGATCTCGAGGGGCGGACGGTCGAGCTCGGGCCGCGGCAAGGTTTCACGGTGCCGAAGGGCGTCATGCATCGCACGCGCGCCCCCGAGCGCACCGTCATTCTCATGATCGAAGGCGCCGGCGTGATGCCGACCGGCGACTGAGCCGCATGAAGCGGAGGGGGACTCATATGGGCGTTCGAGTCACGGTGGGCCTCGTTCTCGTGATGACGATGCTGCTCGTGGCCGGGCCGGCGCTGGCCCAGGGCAAATGGAGTCAGCTCAAGCCGATCCCGCAGGGCGAAGAGGAAGTCTACGGCACGGCCGCCGGCGGCAAGATGTACGTGCTCGGCGGTCTCGGCGCGTTCCCGGGCTGGGAACCGAAGATGATGCTGTGGAGCTTCGATCCCGCGACCAGCGAGTGGAAACGACTCGCCTCGATCCCGGAAGGCATCCACCATCCGGGCTTCGCGGCCGTCGGCGGCAAGCTCTACTCGATCGGCGGCTTCACGATCGCGCGGCCGGCGGGCGGCGGGCTGCCGGCCTGGGTGCCCTCGAATTCGGTGTGGATCTACGACACCGCGGCCAACGCGTGGTCGAAGGGCACGCCCGTCCCGACACCTCGCGGCGCACTATCGGCCACGGCGATCGGGACCAAGATCTACGCGATCGGCGGCGCCCGGAATCCGAGCTACTCGACGCCCGAGCTGCGCCCGTCGGTCCCCGTCGAGAACGTGGCCACGAACGAGGTCTACGACACCGAGACGAACACGTGGACGCTGGCCCGCCCGATGTTGACCGCGCGCAACCACCACGGCGCCGCGCTGATCGACGGGAAGATCTACGTCGTGGGCGGCCGCATCGGCTCGACCTTCATCATCGGGCTCAGCAACAATGTGAGCACCAACGAGGTCTACGATGTCGCCAAGGACACCTGGGCGTCCGTGCTCGGCATGCCGACACCGCGCAGCGGCGTGGGCGTGGCCGTGCTGAACGGCCGCATGCACGTGCTCGGCGGCGAGGCGTACCTCAACGACCTGGTCGGCACGTACAAGACGCACGAAGCGTACGACCCGAAGACCAACGCGTGGGAGCGGCTACCGCCGATGCCGACGCCGCGGCACGGCCTGGCCGTCGGCGAAATCGGCGGCAAGATGTACGCGATCAGCGGATCGAACGTCGCCGGCGGTGGCGGCCCCCACGAGGGCGTCAACGTCAACGAGGTGTACGACCCGGCCGCGAAGTAGCCGCGCTCAGTCCAGCGGCAGGCTCACCGGCGCGTTGCGCTCGGCCGAGAGGTCGGCGGCCAGCGTGACTTCCATGACCAGCCGCGCCTCCTCGGGCGTGACCAGGACCGGGCGGTCGCCGGCCACTGCTTCGATGAAGTGGATGGTCTCGGCCGCCATCGGCCCCTGGTAGACGTGGCCCACCTGTTCGCCCGGCATCGTGCTGAGCGGCAGCACCATCCGGTTCTTCATCGTGTTGAGGATGACGTCGCGGTGCGAGTCGTCCACCAGCACGGCGCCTTCGGTCGCGATGAACTCGATGGTGGCCGAGGAGAAGTGCGGATAGCCGGGCGGTAGCGCCCAGCCGGCGCCGATGGTGAACGCGGTGCCGTCGTCCATCGTGACCATGATCCACTGCGTGTCGGGCAGGCCGTGCTCCTTCTTCATCACGCCGTAGGCGTTCTGCGAGTACACGCGGATCGGCTTGCGCGGCTGCATGCACCAGAGGATGAAGTCGATGTCGTGCGTGGCTTCCATGACCGCGGGTGAGAGGTGCACGCGGCCGCCGATCTTGTTACCGATGGAGCGCGAGACGTTGCGGCTGACCAGGGCGGTCACCGGCTGGCCGATGGTGCCGTCCACCACGCACTGCTTGACGTAGGCGTAGCGGGGATTGAACCGCTGGGTGTAGCCGATGGTGAGCTTGAGCCGGTGGGCCCGCGCCAGCTGCATCAGCTCGTCGGCGTGCTTGAGCTCGAGGCCGATGGGCTTCTCGAGCAGCACGTGCTTGCGCGCCATCAGGCAGTCGCGCGTGAACGGATAGTGGGTGGTCTCCGGCGTGGTCGAGACGATGATGGCGTCGATGTCGGAGCGGGCCAGCAGCTCGCGATAATCAGTCGTCGCGGTCCGGGCCTCCGTCTCCTTGGCCACGCGCTCGAGCCGGGCCTTGTCGATCTCGCAGAGATGCAGGCCCTTGATCAGCGGGTGGCCCGCGCAGACCTTGGCGCGGATCTCCCCGATCCAGCCCACTCCGACGATTCCCATCTCGATCGGCTTCATCGTCAGGCTGCCTCCTTGCAATCGCGCGGTCGGCCGTCTAATGTTCTGCGAATCCGGAGGAACGGCATGCCATTGTACGCAATCCGAATCATTCTCGTCGTCGTCGCGCTGTTGACTGGTCCGTGGCCGGCCTCAGCCCAGGATTTCCCCACGAAGCCGGTCGAGCTGGTGATCCCGTACGGACCGGGCGGCTCGCACGACCTCACGGCGCGGGCCATCGCCAGCGTCGCCCAGCAGTACCTCGGCCAGCCGCTGCTCGTCGTGCTCAAGCCCGGGGGCGGCGGCGCCGTCGGCTCGCAGTACGTGATCCGCGCCAAGCCCGACGGCTACACGATCATGCTGGGCGGCACCGGCCCGAACACGATCTTCGCCCTCGTGCAGAAGGCGCCCATCGGCCCCGACCAGTTCACGCCGATCGCCCGCATCAACTACAGCCCCCCCGTCTTCGCCGTGCGGAACGAGGCGCCCTGGAAGACGATGCGCGAGGCGCTCGACTACATGAAGAAGAACCCCGGGAAGTTCAACTTCGCCAACTCGGGGACGTGGGGCGCCGCCGACTTTCCCATGCGGATGATGGCCAAGGCGGCCGGCGTCGAGTACAACAACATCCCGTTCGACGGCGGCGGGCCCGCCACGCTGGCGGTCCTCGGTGGCCACGCCGATGCCACGTTCTCGTTCACGGCGCAGCTCATGCCGCAGGTGACGGCGGGCAAGCTGCGGCCGCTGGCGGTGACCGGCCCCTCGCGCATCCGCGAGCTGCCCCAGACGCCGACGCTCAAGGAAGAAGGCGTCGACGTGGTCTTCACGATGTGGCGCGCCGTCGTCGGGCCGAAGGGGCTGCCACCGGCGACTGTGGCCAAGCTCGAGGGCGCCTTCCGGAAGATCGCCGAGGACAAGCAGTTCCTGGAGCAGATCCGACAGCTCGGCGACGACGTCCAGTTCCAGACGGGCAAGGAGTTCGAGGCGACCTGGCGGCAGGAGTGGGACGCCTTCGGCCGCGTCGTCACCGCCGCGAAGTAGCAACCTGACGATGACGCGGGAGATCGGCGCCGTCGTCCTCGGGCTGGCGGTGGCGGCGCTGGCGCTGCGGGAGGCGTTGGGGTTACCGATCGGAACCGTGAGGAATCCTGGTGAGGGATTCTTCCCGCTCTGGCTCGCCGTCCTCCTCGTCGCGCTCTCGCTCCTCCTTCTCGGCCACGCGCTGCGCGCTCGCGCTGCGGCCGGCGCGCGGGGCGACACCCGCATCGGACAGGTGATCGGCCTGGTGGCCGCGCTCGCCGTCTACACGGCGATGCTCGAATGGGTCGGCTATCCGATCGCCACGTTCCTCCTCGTGCTCTACATGGTGAAGGTCACGCACCCGCAGCGCTGGCTGCTCGCGCTCGCCGTCTCGCTGCTCGCCGCCGGCGGCTCGTACCTGCTCTTCGCCGTGTGGCTGAAGGTGCCGCTGCCGCCGGGCTCATGGAGATCCTGAGCCTCCTCGGATCCGGATTCGCCATCGCGCTCACCCCGGCGAATCTCTTCTACTGCTTCGTCGGCTCGCTGGTCGGCACCGCCATCGGCGTGCTACCCGGCCTGGGGCCGCCGGCCACGATCGCGCTCCTGCTTCCCGTCACCTACGGCATTCCGGCGACGTCGGCGGTGATCCTGCTCGCCGGCATCTTCTATGGCGCGATGTACGGCGGCTCGACGACGTCGATCCTGCTCAACATTCCCGGCGAGGCGGCCTCGGTGGTGACGTGTCTCGACGGCTACCAGATGGCGCGCCAGGGACGGGCGGGCGCCGCGCTGGCCGTCGCCGCCGTCGGCTCGTTCATCGCGGGCACGATCGGCGTAGTCGGGCTCATGCTGCTCGCGCCGCCACTGGCCAGCTTCGCCCTGAAGTTCGGCGCGCCCGAGAACGCGGCCCTGCTGATCCTCGGCCTCCTGATGGTCGGCTATCTCGGCGGCGCCTCGATGACGAAGGGCTTGATGATGGCCGTCGTCGGGCTGCTTCTCGGCAGCGTCGGCCTCGATCCGATCCAGGGCACGCCGCGCTTCACCTACGGCATCTTCAAGCTCAGCGAGGGCTTCGACTTCGTCCTCGTCGCCATGGGCCTGTTCGGCATCGGCGAGGTGCTGGCCAACGTCGAGCAGACGGAAGAGCCCGAGGTCATCACGACGAAGATCGGCGGGCTGCTGGCCACGCGCGAGGAGTGGAAGGCAGCAGCGGCGCCGATGGCGCGAGGCTCGCTGCTCGGCTTCATCATCGGCGTGCTTCCCGGGGGCGGCGCCATCATCTCCTCGTTCCTCTCCTACGCCCTCGAGAAGCGCTTCAGCCGGCACCCCGAGCGCTTCGGCAAGGGCGCCATCGAGGGCGTCGCCGCGCCAGAGGCGGCCAACAACGGCGCGGCGTCCAGCTCGTTCATCCCGCTGCTCACGCTCGGCATCCCGGGCAACGCATCCATCGCGCTGATCTTCGCGGCCCTGCTCATCCACGGCATCCGGCCCGGGCCGCTCCTGGTCGCCCAGCAGCCCCAGCTCTTCTGGGGCCTCATCGCCTCGATGTACATCGGCAACGTGATGCTGCTCGTCCTCAACCTGCCGCTGATCCGCGTGTGGGTGCGGCTGCTGCAGGTGCCGTACGGCCTGCTGGCGCCGTTCATCATCGTGTTCGTGCTGGTCGGGGCCTACAGCGTCAACAACAGCGCCTTCGACGTCGGCGTGGCCGTCGCCTTCGGCCTGGTCGGCTACGTCCTGCGCAAGCTCGACTTCGAGCCCGCGCCCCTCGTGCTGGCGATGATCCTCGGGCCCCAGCTCGAGGCGTCGGTGCGGCGGGCCCTGATCTTCTCGCGCGGCGACGTCTTCATCTTCTTCGAGCGGCCGATCTCCGCCGTCCTGATGACGCTGGCCGTGCTCATGCTGCTGTCGCCGCTGGCGCGCTGGGCGCTCAGCCGGAAATTCTGGGAGATCGTCGGGCCGGTGCGGACCGAGAAGTGAGTCATGGCCCGCTGACGCTTGGAAGAGCTCAGTGGCGCTTGAAGAACTGGACCGCACGCTCGTGGCGCTCGGCCGCGGCCCGTGTGGCGAACGTGCCGAGATTGCGGCGCCTACCCGTGCGCACATCCTTTTTCCGAGACACGAGCCGGTACTTTCCCGACGGCAGCTTGCGGATCATCGTCTCCTCCCACCTCTCGTGTCGCGGCTGCTTCGAGCGCGACCAGTCATCACGCCGCGGCTTCGCCACCGAGCCGGGAGAGAATGCGCTCGAGGGCGTTCTGTTTGCGCTGAAGCTGATGTCGTAGCTCGAAACTCTCGGTCCCCGCCACCTCACGCCGAAACTCCGCGAGGTAGAGCGCGAGGCTCTCTCTGAGAACCGTCATCGATGCCTCCTCGACTGTTGGCGAGCCAAGGGCCATGGAGCGCCGCGTCGTGCACGCGATCGCGTCCCCCATGACATGCGCATGCATCGCCGGTGCCGGTAGACCAGGAAGGGGCGGTGGTGCGGGTGATCTGTCCTGGCGTCCATGTTGCAGCCTGGTCTCTGGGGAGGATGCCGCCACGGAGGAGCCGTTCAAGCGCGGCGAGCTCGTCACGCTGCGCGAGTTCCAGTCTGCGGCCGAACCACTCGGCGGGATCGTGTCCGTCGCGCCAGAGGGCGATCGGGCCGAGGTCGCCTGGCACACACGCACGGGCCTCGAACACCGAATCACGGTCGAGGAAACCGCGAACCTGCGCCTCGTCCACGAGTCTGAGCTCGATCCCGAATAGCCGTCGGTGCTGCGTCCTTGGGCCTTGATGCGCCGCACGGCGATGACATACCTTCTTCGTCATGCCCGACGACGCCCTGCTCCGCACAGAGCAGCTCACGCGTGCGTTCGGCAGCCTCCTCGCCGTCGATCGCGTCAACGTCAGCGTCCGCCGCGGCGAGCTCCGCTCGATCATCGGCCCGAATGGTGCGGGCAAGACGACGTTTTTCCGCTTGATCTCGGGCGAGATGAGGCCGTCGAGCGGCCGCATCTGGTTCGACGGCCGCGACATCACCGGGTTGCCCCAGCACCAGGTGGCCCGACTGGGCGTGGCCAAGTCTTACCAGATCACGAACGTGTTCCCGCATCTCACCGTGCTCGAGAACGTGCGCGTGGCGGTGCAGGGGCACGCCCGCGCGTACGACTTCTGGTCGAAGGCGTCGGACCTGCGCGACGTGCGCCGGCGCGCGGAGTCGTTGCTGGAGCGGATCGGCCTCGGGCGTAAGGCCGGCCGGCTCGCCGCTCACCTGTCACACGGCGAGAAGCGTCACCTCGAGATCGGCATCGCGCTGGCCACCGATCCCGCGCTGCTGCTCCTCGACGAGCCGACCGCGGGCATGAGCCCGGAGGAGACCGACGAGACGATGCGGCTCATCCGAGAGCTGGCCACCGGCCGCACGGTGATCCTGGTCGAGCACAAGATGAAGGTCGTCATGAGGATCTCCGATCACATCACCGTGCTGCATCAGGGCCAGGTGCTGGCCGAGGGGTCGCCCGACGAGATCCGCGCCAACACCCTGGTCCAGCAGACCTACCTGGGGGCGACCCGATGAGCGGTGACCTGCTCGTCCTCGAGGACGTGCACACGTACTACGGCGAAGCCCACATCCTGCAGGGCATCTCGCTCACCGTGCGCCAGGGCGAGGTGGTGACGATCATCGGCCGCAACGGCGCCGGCAAGACGACGACGCTCCGCTCGATCATGGGCATCGCCCAGCCCCGCCGCGGCCGGATCCTGCTGCGCGGCCAGGACCTGACGGGAATGCCGACGCACCAGATCGCCCGTAAGGGGATCGCCTGGGTTCCCGAGGAGCGACGGATCCTGCCGAACCTGACCGTGCTCGACAATCTCCGGCTCGGCTGGCTCGCGACCGATGGGGGTGGCCCCGACCGCGTCGAAGAAGTCTTCGAGTACTTCCCGCGGCTGCGGGAGCGCATCGCCCATCGAGGCCGCCATCTCTCGGGCGGCGAGCAGCAGATGCTCGCGATCGCGCGGGCGCTGGTGGCCCGGCCGTCGATCATGCTCGTCGACGAGCCCACCGAGGGCCTGGCTCCGATGCTCGTCCAGAGCCTGACCGACATCCTTGCCGTCATCAACCGACGGGGAACGACGATTCTGCTCGTCGAGCAGGCACTGGAGGTGGCCCTGACCCTGGCCCAGCGTGTCTACGTGATGGACCAGGGCCGGGTTCAGTTCGAAGGAACGCCGGATGACTTGCGGCGCGATCCGGAGATCCAGCAGAGGTTCTTGGGCGTGTAGTCAGCAGAAATGGACTGGCAGGACCGCCAGATCAGCTCCGGAGCGGGAGAGGGGCGAGTCTCCAACCCAAGTGTGCTGAGTCTGGCGGTCCGCCAGTTCTCTACAACTGCGCTCGAGAGGACGCCTCGAGACTTCTGTCCAGCGCGCCATCGTCGGGATGCGCAGCCTCCGCGACGCCACACCAGACGCAATGTATTTCAGGTGATGTCGGGCAGGGTTCGAAGAGATGCTCGGACGTCGCATCTGCCATTCGCCCCTCCTCGCCAGCTGTTTGCTTCTTGCCCAGTGGAAAGAGCAAGGGGTATTCCAGCAAAAATTCCCGAATGCCTTCGTGGACTTGGACGAGGCTTGATCTTTGGTTAGAGGGAGAACTGTCGTTGTTTCCGACGCGCCCGAACGGCCGCTGACGATCGCTCGCTAGCAGCGCCCCTGCTTGGCGAGACCAGGCGGGCAGTGGTGCCCGCGCGGCAGGTGGCTGTGGAGCTGGCCGGGCGGAAGCTTCGCGATCACCGGCGGCGGCGTCGGGACGATCGCCCACGGGCCCGCGTGCGATTGCGAGATCGACCATTGCCCGCCCGAGAACGAGAAGTAGGCCTCGTTGTAGTAGACGACGTCCTGACCTTCCAGCAGGTGCACGCCCCACTCGGCGACCCAGATCATGTGGGGCCGTGCCGGTGAGCCGGCTGCTGGAGGCGTCGCCAGGGTCACCTGCGCGGGTGGTGCCGGAGCGCGCTCCGTCTGTGGGGGAGCTGGCACGACGGCCGCCGGCGGCGGCGCCGGCGCGGGGACGACGCGAGACGTGGCAACCTGGGGCGGCGTCGCCGCCGGAGGTGCGACGACGACAGGAGCAGCGGCGACTGGCGGAGCTGGCGTGACGGCGCCGTGAACCACTGGCGGCGCCGTCGGCTGAGCCGGGGCGGCGGCGACCGGTGGCGCTTGAACGACGACGACCGCCGGTGGCTGAGCCGGCGCGTACACGTGCGGCCGCGGTGCGGGGAAGATTTGCCCAGGGGCCGGGGCCGCCGGTGCAGCCTGGGGCGGCGCCGCAACGATCACGGTGGGTGGCGCTTGCACGATGATCGGCGCGGTCGGCGGCGACGCTTGCGCCGCCATGTAAGCTCTCCGCACCGGGTGGTGGTGGAGCCTGCCGGGTGGAAGCTGCGCGATCGTCGGTGGTGGTGTCGCTGCGATGGCCCACGGCCCGGCGTACGACGGAGAGATCCACCAGTAGCCGTTCGAGTACTGATAGTACGACGTCTGGTGATAGACGATGTCGTGGCCGTCCATCACGTACACGCCCCACTCGGGGACCCACACCATGTGTGGCGCGGTCGGGACGACGACGCGGGGAGGCGCGGCGACGACCACCTGAGGTGGCGCGGCGGCCACGACCTCAGGTGGCGGCGGGGCGGCCGGGTGTCGCGCGGCATCCGCGATCACGGCGCCCGCCACGACACCGACGGCGCCGCCGATGAGCGCTCCCTTCTCCGCAGCCGTGAGCGGCCGCGAACAACCGGTCGCGATGAACGAGAAACCTAGAAGGACGAGGGAGATCTTCCGCGCCATGTCACCCTCCCGGAGCGAGGAAAAGTGCACGGCGAGTGCCAGACGCAACACCAAGCACGGCGCTGAGTTGGCCGAGCTTGGGCGAGGGTGACGTGCCGCGCTGGCATCCGAAACGAACACCTGTCACGCTGCGAGCGGTGCTCGTCGGCCCGCGTTTCGCATGCCGCCCGACCACCGCCCACCTGCGTAAGCTTCGTCGGCTATTTCGAACGGTAGGGCGACGGTGCGCGCCTCACTGCATCACGAGCCCGCCGTTGATATCGAGGGTGGCGCCGGTGATGTAGGCGGCCGGCTCGGAGGCGAGGAAGAGGACGATCTCCGCGATCTCCTCGGGCTCGGACGGCCGGCGGAGCGGGATGCTGGCGGTGATCTTCTCGATCTGTTCCGGCGTGCGCAGCGACTTCCAGCGCTCGGTGGCCACCGTGCCCGGCGCCACCGCGTTCACGGTGATGCCATCGCCTCCGACCTCTCGCGCCAGATGGCGCGTGAAGCCGAGGATGGTCGCCTTGGATGCCGCGTAGTGCGACGTCACGGTGACCGGCGCCCCGCGGGCCACGACCGACGACATGTTGATGATCCGGCCCGATCGCTGGCGCTTCATGATCGGCAGCACGGCCTTGCTGCAGAGGAACGTGCTCGAGAGGTTGAAGCGGAGGATCTGCTCCCACTCCTCGTCGTCGATGTCCTCGGTCGCCTTGATCTTGGGAAAGCCGCCGGCGTTGTTGACCAGGACGTCGACCCGTTGCCAGCGCCTGACCGCCGCGTCCACGGCGCGGCGCACCTCGTCGCCGATGGTGACGTCGGTCTTGAGCGCCAGCGCCTCGACCTTCGCATCCGCCAGCTCGGCGGCCAGCTTCAGGGCGGCCGCCTCGTCGATGTCGAGCAGCGCCAGCCGCGCGCCTTCGCGCCCGAACGCCCGGGCGATGCGCAGCCCGATGCCCCGGCCGGCGCCGGTGACGACAACTACCTGTCCATCGAATCGCTTCATCGGAGTCGTCCTCCCGTTTCGTCGAAGAAGGTCAGCCGGTCGGCGCGGAGCGTGAACGGACGGCGGTCGCCGACCGTCACCGTGTCCTCGGCGTCCACCTTGGCCACCAGCGAGACCGGCCCACCGTAGTCGAGGAAGACCAGGGTCTCGTCGCCCATCGGCTCGATCAGGCTCACCGTCGCGGGTGAAGCGTGGGGGCCATCGCCGAGGCGCACGTGCTCGGGACGGACGCCGAGCGTGGCCGGCCCGCGGGTCGCCGTTCGTGGCACCGCCAGCCTGGGCCGGAGGCCGAGGGCGCGGAAGCGAAGATCACTGCCCTCGACGACGACCTCGCCGTCGAGGAAATTCATGGCCGGAACGCCGAAGAAGCCGGCCACGAAGCGGTTGGTGGGGTCGCCGTAGATCTGGAGCGGCGGCCCCACCTGCTGGATCTTGCCCTGGTGCATGACGACGATCCGATCGGCCATCGTCATGGCCTCGGCCTGGTCGTGGGTCACGTAGATGAACGTGGCCGAGAGCTGGGCGTGCAGGCGCTTGAGCTCCGTGCGCATCTCGACGCGCAGCTTGGCGTCGAGGCTCGAGAGCGGCTCGTCCATGAGGAACACCGCCGGCTTGACGATGATCGTGCGAGCGAGCGCCACCCGTTGCGCCTCGCCGCCGGAGAGCGTGGCCGGGCGCTTGGCGAGGAGCGGTGCGATGCGCGTCGTCGCCGCCACGGCCTGCACACGCGCTCTAACCTCGGCCTCGGGGACCTTCTTGATCCGCAGTGGGAACGCGATGTTGTCGAAGACGCTCAGGTGCGGGAACAGGGCGAGGCTCTGGAAGACCATGCCGAGGTTGCGGTCGCGTGGCTCCCAGTCCGTGACGCGAGCGTCGCCGATGAAGATGTCGCCGGCCGTGGGCGTCTCGAGCCCGGCGATCATGTTGAGCGTGGTCGTCTTGCCGCAGCCCGAGGGGCCGACCAGCACGACGAACTCGCCGTCGGGAACCGCCAGGTCGATGGCGTCCACCGCGCGGGTCGACGCGAAGAGCTTGGTGAGTCCCTCGAGCTTGACGCCAGCCACGCTAGTTCCGCAGGGCCGCGGCCACGTTACTTCCGCAGGAGGCCGAAGGAGAAGCCGCGCACGAGGTGCTTCTGGATCAGAAAGCCGAGAACGATGACCGGCAGCGTCGCGATGGTGCCGATGGCGGCCTGCGGCCCGTAGTCGCGCCCCTCATTGGCCGACTGGAACTTGTTCAGCGTGATCGGGATCGTCGACACCTCGGTGTTGGTCAGCGTCATCGCCAGGAGCAGCTCGCTCCAGTTGAGGATGAAGACGAAGAGGAACGTCACCACGAGGCCCGCCGCGGTCAGCGGCAGGACGATGCGGCCGAGGACGCGGAAGCGCGAGGCGCCCATGACCCGGGCAGCGTGCTCCAGCTCCACCGGCACCTCCTCGATGAAGGCGAGCATCATCCAGATGACGTAGGGAAGCGACGTCGCGAGGTACACGAGGATCAGGCCGGTGTAGGTGTCGAGCAGCCGGAGCGTCACGTAATACACGACGAACGGGACCGCGATCACGATCGGCGGCACCATGCGGATCGAGAGGATGTTGTAGGGGTAGCGCCGGCCGCCCGTGCCGAAGCGCGTCCACGAGTAGGCGAGCGCGCTGCCCAGCACCACCGCCACCAGCGACGCCGTGGTGGCGATAAAGAGGCTGTCCCAGAGCGGCTTGAGGATCTTCAGCGTCTGCCGGCCCAGCTCGAACGTCGACGTGCCCGGTGTCAGCACCTTCACGTAGTTGATCAGCGTCGGCTCGTGCGGCACCCAGCGTGGTGGCCAGGTCACCCACTCGCCCGAGTGCTTGAACGACGTCATCACCATCCAGTAGATGGGCGCCAGCGTGATCGCCGTCCACACGAGCAGCGGCGCGTGCCGCGCGAGGCCGAGCCATGTCCGCCGCGTCACCGCACGCCCTCCTCGGCCAGCCGGCGGCGCTCGCGGCGCAGCACGCGGATCGCGATGAAGATGTAGAGCGATACGACGACGAGGAGGATGAGCGACATGGCGGCCGCGTCGGAGACGCGGGCGAACTCCCAGCCCATTCGCCACAGGTAGACGGCGATGGTCTCGGTGGCGTTGCCCGGCCCGCCCTTGGTCAGG
>Ga0134070_10000275_pt1 | contig 15247 bp, 10 predicted proteins | sample 15_taG_26_FD_94463 | JGI IMG/M metagenome (GOLD analysis project Ga0134070, IMG submission 94463) | Grasslands soil microbial communities from the Angelo Coastal Reserve, California, USA - 15_D_Rain_40cm_2_09082015 | ecosystem: Environmental > Terrestrial > Soil > Grasslands ...
ACCCGATGACGCCTCCACGAACCGCATGTCCGCCTGGGCCCGGGCCCGCCCCGCCCCGTAGAGGCCGGCGAAGTAGCGCGCCACTTGTGATCCCCGGCCGAGCCGCGTGATCGCTCCCTGGAGACGAAGGGCCGGTTGGGCACCCGGCTTGAACTGCGTCTGGCTCGTGTTCACCACGGTCTGGAAGAGGCCGCTGGTCTTGAGACGGCGCACCAGCTCGAGGTGGAGGAACCCGGCCATCTGGGCTGCGAACCGGCGGTCGCCCTCGTCCTTGCTCGTGGCGTCGGTGACCGGGAACGGCTCGACGGCGACGACCTTGTAGCGCTTGAGGTCGAAGCCCGGGGCGACGGCGACGAGCCCGGCGTCCTTGTCCTCCACGTTCGGCATCAGGCCGCCGGCGCCCGTGGGGTTGTCGGGGGTGGACTGCATGGCGCCGCAGCCGGCGATACCGACCAGGAGCACGCCGAGCCAGACACCGGTCAGAAGAATCTGGGTTCTGGTCATGACGGTTTCCCTCCTCCGTTCAAGTCTCTCCCGAGACCCCCCGAAAGAAGGCAGAGAAAGAGCAAAGTGGCCCTGAGCGCCCGCGCGCCTGGGCGGCCTGCCTCGCCCGGTGTGCACCCGGTCCACTTCTCTTGCGGCCCGGCGTCGGCGAACTCCGAATAGTGGCCATCGCTTGCGGGTATCGCAGCGGGCGGCGCGGTTTTTGCGGTGCCTTTCTCTATGGGCTCACGCCGGCCGCCGTCCGCGACCGTCTTCCTGATGCTCACCCTCGGACCGATCACGGCGTACCAGCCGATCGCCGCGCTCGCGCCGGTCGAGACCGTCCTCGAGGGGCGCGACGAGCTGATCGGTGTCGCCGTGACCGCGGAGGGCACGCGCTACGTCTCCGACCGTGGGGCCGGCATCGTCTATCGACTCTCCTCGAGCGGCGCGCTGAGCCGAGCGGCCGCCGGGCTCGATCGCCCCGCCGGTCTCGCCCTCGACAGCGGGGGCCGGCTCCTCATCGCGGAGGAGCACGCGGGGCGCATCCTGCGTCTCGAAGACGCCGGGGCGCTGACTGTCCTGGCGACCGGCATCAAGAGCCCGCGCTGGCTGGCCGTCGCCTCCGACGGGAGCCTGTACATCGGCGCCCATCGCCTCGTCGCGCCCGATGGTCTCGACGCCGATGAGGGCTGCGTGATCCTCCGACTCGCTCCCGACGGCAGTCTCACGACCGTCGCCGCAGGCATCCGACGGCTCGAAGGCCTCCTGCGCGTCAACGACGCGCTGGTCGCCGCGACCACGGGGCTCGAGGGTGGGCCCGACTCTCAGGGCACGATCCTGCGCTACTCCATCCTTCACGATGGCACGCTCGGTGCGCCGGCAACTCTGGTCGACGCGGGTCTCAAGCGACCCATTGGCCTGGCCCTCGACGCCCTCGCCGCAATCTACGTCTCCACGAGGCGGCTGACCGTCGAGACCGAGATCGCCAGGCGGGCCATCGGCAAGATCCACACGGATGGGCATCTCACCGACTTCGCCGGCCACCTCATCGATCCCCAGGGATTGGCTTTCGACGCCGGCGGCGCGCTCTACCTCGCTGACGGCAAGGCCGGGCGCCTTCTGAAATTCCGCGCGCCCCCCGCGCCGACGCTGACGGCGCCCGCGTTTGCCGACCGCTCGCCGCTGACGATCACCGGAGCCGCCAATCCGGGCGCGCGGGTCGATCTCTACGTCGACGCTGCGACGACGCCGGCGACGGTGATCGCGGACGAGGCCGGCGTCTTCGCGGCGTCGCTGACCCTCGCGCCCAATCACGCGAACTTCCTCATGGCCTTCGCGTCGACCCACGTCGGCGACGGCCTCACGTCGGGGGCTGCCGAGGCGACGATCGTGCACGACAGCGTCGCCCCCACGCTCGATTTCCAGGCGCCGCCGCGTGGGAGCCACGTGCGGCTCAACGTGAGCCTCCAGGCCCAGGCGCGGGACAGCGGGAGCTCGGTCGCCGCGCTCGTGCTCAGCGTCGGCGGCCGGTCGCTCAGCAGCACGGTCGACCCATCCCTGCCGGCGCCCGGCGCGACGGCCACGGCCATGTGGCTCACGTCCGCGATGCCCGACGGCTCGCACACGCTCGGCGCGACCGCAACCGACCGAGCGGGAAACTCCGCGACGACCACGCGGATCGTGATCGTGGACAATTCCCCGCCCGTCACCGAGATCACCGGCGGACCCGGTGGCGTGGCGCCGGTCACGCCGGCGACCTTCACGTTCACGGGCACGGACAATCTCACACCGGCCTCGGGGCTCCAGTTCGCGTGGCGACGCGACGGCGGCACGTGGTCCGCGTTCACCACGGAGCACAGCGCCACCCTGAGGGGGCTCGCGCCGGGCGGCCACCTCTTCGAGGTCAAGGCGCGCGATCTCGCGGGGAACGAGGACCCGACGCCCGCCCAGCGCTCGTTCACCGTGGCGCGTGGCGTCGGGGTGACGATCACTGACCCGGCCGACGGCGCAGCCGTTCCGGCGGGCTTGCTGCTCGTGAGAGGGACGGTGGACGCCGGTGGGCAAGAGGCGGGAGTGACGGTCAACGGTATCGTGGCCGCGGTCGAGGCGCCGGTGTTCGCCGTCCAGGTTCCCGTGACGGTCGACACGACCGTGCTGACCGCGACGGTGACGGGATCGAGCGGGACGACGACCAGCCCCAGCGTAACTGTCAGCGTCTTCACGTCACCGACCCCCGTCGGGTCTCTCACCCCGACGCCCGTCGCGGGAGTGGCACCCTTGACGGTCGAGTTCACGCTCGGAGGAATCGCCGCGAGGAACGTCACCCTGGACGCGGATGGGGATGGGCTCACCGACTTCACCGGCGCGAGCTTGGAGGGCCAGCGATTCGTTTACCCTCAACCGGGGTTGTACTTTCCTGCCGCGACGGTCAGCGATGGGCAGGGGGGACAGTTCACCGCCGCGACCGTGGTCCTGGTCGAACCGCCGACCGCCGTGAACGCTCGGTTCGAGAGCCTCTGGAACCTGTTCAAAGACCGGCTCGTCGCTGGCGACATCCCCGGAGCGCTTGCGCACCTCTCGCCGGCAATCCAGTCACAGTTCAGCGAAGTCTTCCAGGCCCTGGGATCGAACCTGCCAGACATCGCGGCGAGCCTGGAGAGACTGGTCGTCGTGGAGCGGGTGGACGACCTGGCCGAGGCGGCGGTCGTGCGACAGGAGGGAGCCACGGCGTTCCTCTACTTCATCTACTTTCGTCGGGATCGTCTGGGGCGATGGCTGATCGAGGAAATGTGAGGTCGGTGCGACACGGCCTGGCCATCGCGGCCGTCTTGATGGGTTGGAGCGCGCCGGCCCTCGGGGCGCAGACGGACCAGCCCTGCGATGTCGTCCCCATGGACTGCACGTTCGAAGCATTGCCGTTCGAGTTCACGGTCGTCGATGCCGAGACGCACCGGCCCTTGGCGGACGTGCACGCGCTGGCCGAGTGGCAGATCCACGGCGTCGGCGGCCGGCCGAACGGCCCGCTGATGGTCCTGGAGGCCGTGAGCGGTCAGAACGGCGTCCTCAACTTTCCCGGCTGGGGACCAATCACCGGCCCGGTGACGGGGATAGGCATCGGCCGCGATCCGGTGATCACGCTGTTCAAGACCGGGTATCGGACGCTGGTGATCAATAACGGCGACCCGCCCGGGACGAAGGAGACGCAGCGCGTGCGCCGGTTCGGCCAGCACGGCCGGACCTACGCGCTCGAGCCGTTTCGCGGCGCGCCGCCGGAGTGGCTCCAGGAGCTCGAGCGAGTCTACGCGGGAATCGCATTTCCACGGAGCGACGACCAGTCGCTCCAGTTCCGTGGACCCTACCTGAATCGACTCCGTCGCGTGTGGGCCGAGCGCGAGAAGGTGCCAGAGGGGTTCCGCGGTGAGCGGGACCTCTTCTGGTTCGTCGAGAAGAGAATGAAATTCCTTGAGGAGGGACACCGATGAGCGGTCGCTCCGCGCTTGTCGCGTGTGCCACGAGCCTCCAGCTCCTGGTGGCTGCGTGGAGCGCACAGGCCTACCACCTTCTGACCCACGCATCGGTTTCTCAGCAGGCGTTCGACCTCTCGGCGCGCTTGCGGGACTACGCCGAGGACGTGGCGATCAACACGGACGACATCTTCGACCCCGACGGCGACGCGGCGGCGTCCACGGAATTTGCCGGCTTTGCCCACCGCGGGACTCTCCGCGACTGGTTTGCCACCGGCGCCATCCGCGAGGACGACTATCTGCCGCATCCCGTGTTCGAGAGCCTCTTCGGTTGTGAGCCGCCGCTGAATCCTCAGTCGCCCGACGAGCAGCTCGACCGCCCCAAGCATCACTTCTTCGACGTCCAGCGCGAGGGTGCGGGGTTCACGCTCGTCGGCGGCCTCCCCGCGCTCGACTGGGCGCAGGGGCTCCAGGGACGGGGGCCGACCCCCCAGCAGAATCACTTCTCGCTTCCCGATGCTCGCGTCTATCAGCTCCGCTCGCTGACGGGGAGTCGTCGTGTCGAGCGGGACCGAAACCTCGCGAGGCTGTTCCGCACACTTGGGCACATCGCCCACGTCCTCCAGGACATGGCCCAGCCGCAGCACACACGTCACGACCCTCACCTCGGGTGCACGAGCGCCGTTCTTGAGTTTGTCGCCGGGGGAAAGAGCTGGTACGAGACATACACAGAGACGCGCGCGCGGAATCAGCGCTACCGTTCCCGAAATGACGCGAGCCGGCCCTTGGTGCTCTCGGGCTATGGTCCCGTCGGGTTTCACGCGTATCGAGACTACTGGGCCAATGCGAGCGGGTCGGGTCTGGCGGACTTCTCGAGCCGTAACTTCTTCTCGGCCGGGACCAATCTGGGGAGCTTCTCCGTTGCCGGCGCCTGTGGCGGACTCCCACAGCCGGTCTGCGACTCCCACGCTTACCGAACCGAAGACGTGCCCTTCACGATTCCGACGCTGATCGGAGATGCGTTGACCGGTCGCGTACGATTCTTTCTGCGCGACGTCGCCGACCCTGTGACCGGCCAGGTGGTCCAGAACGTCAGGGTGTCGAGCCGCTCGCTTTGGGACCAGCACCTCGAAACGAGTCGGCAGCCGCCGAAGTTCTCCCTGACCACGTACAACTACGACGTGATGGCCGACGTCCTGCTGCCGCGCGCCGTGGGCTACTCCGCCGGCGTTCTCGACCGTTTCTTCCGCGGCCGACTCGACGTGGATCTCGTCCACGACGGTGCCGACCCGTCGGTCGCTCGCCTCACAGGCACGAACGCTTCCCCCGAGGCGCTCGTCGACGGCACGCTGACCCTCTACGCCGAGGACACGATGACGGGCACACGCTCCGCCGTGACCGCGCTCGATTCGACGGCGATCACGGGCGTCGCGCCCGGAGGCGCCGTGGTATCGGCGCGGTTTCAGATTCCCGACGGCGCCGAGCGCTTCGTGGCAGTCTACGAAGGGACCCTTGGGACCGAGGTCTCGCCAAGCGGGTCCCGCTGACGCGAGGAGCTGATCGCGACCGACTTCGGCTTCACCCGACGCGAGCTGCGCGCGCTCCGCGCCCTCCGCACGCCCCGCGGCGTCCAGCGGGCGCTGGACGCGATGCCCTACCATCTCGCGGACACGGCGTGGTCGCCGCGGCGGGTCCTGGGCAAGCGCACCGCACACTGCCTGGAGGGCGCGATCTTCGCGGCGGCCGCGCTGCGCGTCCTCGGGTTCCCGCCGCTCCTGCTCGACCTCGAGGCCGTGCAGGACACCGACCACGTGCTCGCGGTGTTCCGGCTCCGGGGGCACTGGGGGGCGATCGCGAAGTCGAACTTCTCGGGCCTCCGCTACCGCGAGCCCATCTACCAGAGCCTCCGCGAGCTGGTCATGAGTTACTTCGAGGGCTACGTGAACCTGCGCGGCGACCGGACGCTCCGGGCCTTCTCCCGGCCCGTGAATCTCGCGCGCTTCGACCGGACGCACGCCGGCTGGATGACCTCGGCCGATGACCTGTGGTTCATCCCGATGCACCTGGTCGGGATCCCGCACACGCGGCTCGTGACGCGGGCGATGGCGCGGCGCCTGTCGCGCGTCGACCGGCGCTCGCTCGCGGCCGGGCTCGTCGGCTACCGCGAGCACTGAGCCCGGACGTCAGATCCCCGTTGCGCCCCCGGGCGTCTTTGGATACTTTGGGCGAACGAGGTCCCCTGTGCCACCGCGGTGCCTTCCCGTCTTCTTCCTTGCGTCGCTGGTGCTGGCGCTCGGTTCGCGCGCGGCTGCCCAGACGACCGAGGCCGACGTCCACGTCGCCCAGGCCATCATCGCCATCGACGAGCGACGGTACGACGCGGCGCTCGCCGACCTGAAGCGCGCCCTCGAGATCGCGCCCGACCACGTCGAGGCGCTCTACTACACGGGGGTCGTGTACGCGGCGCAGCGCCGGCCTGACCTCGCCGTGCCGTTCCTCGAGAAGGCGCGGGCGAAGGCGCCCACGGACCCGGCGATCGGCTTCCAGCTCGGCCTCGCGTACTTCGCCCGGCAACAGTACGACCGGGCGGGGCCCGTCCTCGAGGCGGTCTTCAAGACGAACCCCGAGCTCGACGGCCTCGGCTACTACGTCGGCTTCCTGCGCTACCGCGCCAAGGACTACCGGGGCGCGCTGGCCGCGTTCCGCACCGGGCGCGCGAGCGATCCGGAGATCCTGCAGCTCACGCGCTTCTACTCGAGCCTGGCCCTGGCCATCCTGGGCCTGCCCACGCAGGCGGCGGCCGAGGTCGAGCAGGCCCTGCGCCTGGCGCCGGGCTCCGCGGTGACTGGCCCCGCCGAGCGCCTGCGCGACACGATCGTGGCGGCGCGCGCGAGGGAGCGGCGGCTGGCGCTCGATGTGCGCGTCGGCCTCACCTACGACGACAACGTGCGCGTCGTGCCGAGCCCGAACGGTCGCGAGCCGCTCGTGCGGGACCTCCGGAGCCCGCACCACACGTCCGTGGGCGAGCTGTTCGGCGTCCGCGCGGACTACGCGTGGTGGCGGACGGAGGACTGGGAATCATCCATCGGCTACGCGTTCTTCACGACGTACAACAACGACCTGCCGAAGTTCAACGTCCTCGATCACCTCCTCAACGGGAGCCTGGTGCGCAAGCTCGCGCTGGGGTCGTATCCGGCCCAGGTCGCGCTCCAGTACTCGTACGAGTGGCTCGGGCTCGAGGGCGACGAGTTCCTCACGCGGAACACGGTGGTGCTCTCCGGCGCGGTCGTCGAGGGCGAGCACCATCTCACGCAGGTCTTCGCGCGCTACCAGGACAAGGACTTCGCCGAGGGCGCCGCGCGGCCGCCGCGGCAGGAGATCCGCGACGCCAACAGCTACATGGCCGGGTTCCTCCACGTGGTGCGCTTCGCGGAGGACCGCCACTTCGTGAAGGCCGGGTACCAGATCGACTGGGACCTGACGGACGGGCGAAACTACGAGTACGTCGGCCACCGGCTGAGCGCCGGCGCCCAGTACACGCTACCGGTCGGCGGGGTGCGCTTGAAGTACGACTTCGACGTCCACCTGCGCGGCTACCGGCACGCGAGCTCGATCCTGCCGTCGTACGCGCCCGGCACGCGGCGCCGCGTCGACGAGGAATACACGCACGTCGGGCGCGTCGAGTTACCGCTGCCCGGAAACTTCACGCTCGCCGCCGAGGTCCTCACGACGAACGCGCGGTCGAACATCGAGGTGTTCGACTTCGACCGCCACGTCTTCTCGCTCGTCCTCTCCTGGGCCTACTGAGCGGCCTGACCGTCTCCGCTCAGTCGATACACACAGGCAAGGTACAACCGCCGGTGACTCTGGGCTCGATCGTCTTGAACGGCAGCAGGGGGACGACCACACGCGTCGGGGCGCCGTCACAGGTCGTCGATCCAGTCGGGAATCCGACGCAGCGATGCGCGTCGGCCTCCACGGCGGAGAGCGCATCGATAAACGACGCGCGCGCGGACCCGACCGCCTCATCCTTCGCGGGTTCCTGACCCGCGTTCACCTGTTGCGCTTTCGTCTGGAGCCCCGCCAGCGCGCGTGCCCGAAGGTCCGCCGTCATCGGGCCCTGCGTCGGCGGCTCGGAGGCCGTCGCACTCAGGAACGCGCCCGGCAAGAGCCTGAAGGTCTGGTTCGCTGCGGTCACGAAGACCTCGCCGGTAAAGCCGTAGAAGGTGCTCGTGACGCTCGGCGCGCGCGTGACCTCCACGACGAACACGGTGCCCCGGACGGCGGCGACCGCGTTGGGGGTCTTGACCTCGATGGTGTCGCCCGGCTTCATCTTCTCCCGCGCGACTGCGACCGCGATCTTGCCGGAATCCAGGTCGATCGTGGAGCGGCCGGGGATCTCCGTGATGGTCAATGCGGAGCGCTCGCGGACGGTCACGACGGCCTTGCCGCCGAGCAGGAGCCGGACGATCGAGCGATCGGCGGTCACGATCCGGTCGTTGAGGAAGACGTCGTCCTTGAACTTCAGGGCGACGGGCTGGGGGAGGGCGACCCGTGCCGCGGTGACGCGGCCTTCGAGCGTGGTGACCACGCCCGCCCGGCTCTCCTGAGCCTGCCCGAGCGTCGGACAGCACAGGGCGAGCGGAACCAGGAGGCCGAGGGCTCGACGTCGAATTCTCAGCATGGTCGCCTCACTCTGAGTGTGCCCGGTCGTGTCCGGGACCGTCCCTTCACCGCAGGCGCCGAGTATTGCCCGGCCTCCAGGGCTTGTCAACGGCGCGATTGTGACGGGCTGTCAACGACCGGGTTGTGGGGTAGAGTGGCGGCAATGGCACGATTCTGGGAGTCGGGGGTGAAGCTGGCCCGGCAGCTCGCCGGCGGCATCGGCGCCGCGGCGGTCACGGTCGCGCTCGTCCACGGGGGTCTGCTCGAGCCCCTCGAGACCTGGTCGCTCGACCGGCTCTTCGAGCTCCGGGGCGCGCGGGCGCCGAGCGCGCCGATCGTCATCGTGACGATCGACGAGTCCTCGAACGCCGAGCTGAACACGCAGTGGCCGTTTCCCCGCGCGATGCACGGCGCGCTGCTCGACCGGATCAGCGCGGGCGGGCCGCTCGCGATCGGCATCGACCTCATCTTCGACACGCCGTCGTCGCGCGGACCCAAGGACGACCAGGCCCTCGGCGCGGCCGTCGCGCGGGCGGGCAACGTGGTGCTGGCCGACGCGCCCAGGATGGACGAGCAGGCCTTCTACCGCCGCGTGGACATCAACCCGCCGCTGCCGGTCATCCGGCGGGGCGCGGCCGGCGATGCGCCGGTCAACGTCTTCTACGACGCCGACGGCCTGGTCCGGCGCGTGCCGATGAGGGTCCGCGTCGGTGACACGACCCTCCCGGGCTTCGCTGCCGCGCTCCATCGGGTCGCCGCGAAGGCGGGCCTGGCCGTCAAGCCGCTGCCCGACGCGCCAGAGATCCTCGTCAACTTCCGCGGCGGCCCGCGGACGTTTCCGTGGATGCCGTACTACCAGGTGCTGCGCGGCGAGGTCGGGCCCGCGGCCTTCCGCGGCAAGATCGTCCTCGTGGGCCCGACGAGCGCGATCCTGAAAGACCTGTTCGCCACCCCCTTCGCGCGCGGCAGCGAGCGGCCCGGGGTCGACGAGATGCCCGGAGTCGAGATCCTCGCCAACGCCCTCGACACGCTGATCGCCGGCGACGCGATCCGCGAGGTCCCCCGGTGGGTCACCACGAGCGTCGCGCTCGTCGCCGCCGTGCTGGGCGCGGCGCTCGTGCTGCGCCTCCGGGCGCTGCGCGCGCTCGGCGCCGCGGTCCTCGTGTGGGGCGCCCTCGCGCTCGGCGCCTTCGCCGGCTTCGCGCTCGGCGACCTCTGGCTGCGCGGCATGGCCGCCACGCTCGCCCTCGTGCTGGGCTACGGCTCGACCGTGCTCGAGCACTTCGTGCGCGAGCAGCGCGAGAAGCGGCGGCTCTCGCGCTTCTTCTCGCCGGACGTCCTGCGGGCGGTCGTCCGCGGGCGTGACGAGCGGAGCCTGGGCTCGAGTCGGCGTCTGGTCACCGTCCTCTTCTCCGACCTGCGCGGCTTCACCTCCATCTCCGAGAGGCTCGAACCCGAGCAGGTGGCGGCCATGCTGCGCGAGTACCTCACCGAGATGACGGAGATCGTCTTCGCGCACGACGGCGCCGTCGACAAGTACATCGGCGACTGCGTGATGGCCCTCTACAACGTCCCGGTCGAGGACCCCGAGCACGCGATCAAGGCCGTGCGGACCGGGCTCGCGTTCCAGGAACGGACGCTCGCGGCGGCGGCGCGCTGGGAGGCGAAGTACGGCGTCACGATCCGGAACGGCGTCGGGATCAACACGGGCGAGGCGGTCGTCGGCACGCTCGGCTCGCAGCAGCGCCTCGAGTACACGGCGATCGGCGACACCGTCAACCTCGCCGCGCGCCTCGAGTCCATCACGAAGGACCACGGCGTCTCGATCATCATCAGCGAGTCCACGTACGAGTACGTGAAGGGCGTGTTCGCGACGCGGGAGCTTGGCGCGGTGACGGTGCGGGGCAAGTCGGTGCCGGTGAAGATCTACGCCGTCCTGGCGACGGACGTTCGCAAATACCCGCGCGCCGTGCTCGACGCGGCGGCGGCGCTCACCGACGTGGCCACCGGGCTCGTCTGCCGCGTGTGGACCGTCGACATCAGCGAGGGCGGGCTCGCGCTCGCGGAGGTGCCGGCGGACTGGAAGGTCGACAGCACGGTCCGGCTCCGTCTCGAGGGTGGCGCACTCGCCATGCCCATCGTCGCCGAGGGCACGATCGTCTGGCGGCGCGGCGCTAACGCCGGGCTGAGCTTCACCTCGATCGAGCCGGAGTCGGTGCCGGTCGTCGCCGAGTACGTCGCGGGCCACAAGAGGGCGGCGGAGTGAGCCGTCGCGTCGCGCTCGCCCTCGCCGTGCTCGTCGCCGCCGGCGGCGCCGCGCCGCCGGGCCACGCCCAGCACCGCATGCCGGAGCACGGCCAGCACCGGATGCCGTAGCCGGCGCAGGGCCAGCACCACACGCCCGAGGGCTGGACGTTCGGTCTGCCGAAGGGCGAGCCCGCGAAGGGGCGGCAGGCGTTCGCGAAGTTCGAGTGCTACAAGTGCAACGAGGTCAAGGGGGAGACGTTCCCCGCCGCACAAGACCGGGAGAACGTGGGGCCCGAGCTGTCGATGATGGGCCCCATGCACGACGCCGAGTACTTCGCCGAGTCGATCGTGAACCCGACCAAGGTGATCGACCCGGGCAAGGGCTACGCGGCGAAGGACGGCTCGTCGAAGATGCCGTCCTTCAACGACTCGATGACCGTGCAGGAGCTGGTCGATCTCGTCGCCTACCTCAAGAGCCTCCGGCCGCCCGGCGGCGCCTCGGGTCATACGCAGCACTGAGTCCGCCGCGGGATACAATGAGGTAGCGCAAGGAGGACGACATGCCGAACGCGATCGTCTCCGTGCCACCCCCGCGCAACGAGCCCATCCTCGCGTATGCTCCCGGCAGCCCCGAGCGCAAGGCCTTGCGAGCCCAGCTCGCCAAGATGTCGAGCGACGTGGTCGAGATCACACCCCGCATCGGCGGTCGGGGCGTGGCGACCGGACGGACCGCCGAGGTCGTCATGCCGCACGACCACCGCCACGTCCTCGCCGTCTGGCACAAGGGGGGCGCCGCCGAGGTCGCGCACGCGATCGACGCCGCGCTGGTGGCGCACCGCGAGTGGTCGCGCATGGCCTGGCGGGACCGCGCGGCCATCTTCCTCCGGGCCGCGGATCTCCTGGCGGGGCCGTACCGCATGCTCCTCAACGCGGCGACGATGCTCGGGCAGTCGAAGACCGCTCATCAGGCGGAGATCGACGCCGCGTGCGAGCTGATCGATTTCTGGCGCTTCAACGTCGCCTTCGCCGAGGAGATCTACCGCCAGCAGCCGCTCTCGTCGCCCGGGTGCTGGAACTTCGTCGAGCACCGGCCGCTCGAGGGATTCGTCTTCGCGGTCACGCCGTTCAACTTCACCTCGATCGGCGGCAACCTGCCGACGGCGCCGGCGATCATGGGCAACACCGTGCTGTGGAAGCCCGCGTCCACGGCCGTGTACGCCGCCCACGTCATCATGGATATTTTGGAGGCGGCGGGGCTCCCGCCGGGCGTCATCAACATGGTGCCGGGCGCCGGCGGCGAGGTCGGCGACCCGGCGCTCGCCTCGCCCGACCTCGCGGGCATCCACTTCACCGGCTCGACCGCGACCTTCCAGGCGATGTGGGAGACCGTCGGCAGGCGCATCCGGGCGTACCGGAGCTATCCGCGGATCGTCGGTGAGACCGGCGGCAAGGACTTCGTCCTCGCCCACCCCTCGGCCGACGTGGCCGCGCTCGCGACCGCGCTCACGCGCGGCGCCTTCGAGTACCAGGGCCAGAAGTGCTCCGCCGCTTCGCGGGCCTTCATCCCCGCCTCGCTCTGGCCCGAGGTGAAGAAGCGGCTCCTGGAGCAGATTTCAGAGATCCGGGTGGGCGATCCGACCGACTTCACCAACTTCATGGGCGCGGTGATCGACCGGAACGCGTTCCGGACGATCACGGGCTACATCGACGTCGCGCGCCAGTCGCCGGATGCCGAGGTCCTCGCCGGCGGCGGCGCGGATGACGCCAAGGGATACTTCGTCGAGCCGACGGTCGTCCTGGCCAAGCGGCCCGACCTCAAGCTGATGCGCGAGGAGATCTTCGGCCCCGTGCTGACGGTCTACGTCTTCGAGGACTCCGATCTCGACGAGGCGCTGGCGCTCGCCGACCGGGGCTCCCCCTACGCGCTCACCGGCGCGATCTTCGCGCGCGACCGCGCCGCGATCGCGCGGATGACGGAGGCGCTCACGTACGCCGCGGGCAACTTCTATATCAACGACAAGCCGACGGGGGCCGTCGTCGGCCAGCAGCCCTTCGGCGGCGCGCGCGCGTCGGGGACGAACGACAAGGCGGGGAGTCTCGTGAACCTCCTGCGCTGGGTGAGCCCGCGGGCGCTCAAGGAGACGTTCGTCCCGCCGACCGATTTTCGCTACCCGTTCATGCAGCCGGGCGAATAGGTCGTGCCGGCCGTCGAGGACCGCCGGGCGGCGAAGATCCGCGAGAAGCTCGCCGACGGCAAGCTGCCGCGCGCGTTCCCGTCGGGCCCGCGCCCGGGGATCGACACGAATCCCCCGAGCGTCCGCCTCGTCATGGGCGCGCCGGAGGTCTGCTCGGGCTGCGACGAGGCGATCCGTGCGGGCGAGCCCCGCTGGGAGTTCGAGTACGCCGCCACGCTCCGGGTGTGTTTTCACGAGACCTGCGAGCGTCTCTGGGAGGAGGCGCTCGGGCTCGACCAGGGCGAGTGAGCCCTCAGGCGCGAGCCGAAGCCGCGGGCGCTCCCGCATCGAGGAGGTCTCGCACCCGTCGTCCGAGCGCGTCGCAGCTGAAGGGCTTCTGCAAGAACTCCGCGTCCTGATCGCTGGTGCGATGGTGCAAGACGAGATCGTCCGCGTAGCCGGACATGTAGAGCACCTTCATCTCCGGGCGGCGTGGCACGAGCTGCTCGGCGAGCTCGCGGCCGTTCATGCGCGGCATGACCACGTCGGTCAGGAGCAGATGGATCGGTTCCGTTTGCCGATCGGCGATCGCCAGCGCCTCCGAACCATGACGGGCCTGCAGCACGGTGTAGCCGTTGATCCTGAGCGTCCGACACACGACCTCGCGAACGTCGTCTTCGTCCTCCACGACCAGGATGGTCTCGGAGCCCTGCGGCGCCTCCGTCGCCTGGCCCTTAGGTTCGATCATGGCGATCGGGTCGTCGACGCGAGCCAGGTAGATCGTGAAGGTGCTGCCGCCGCCGGCCTCGCTGTCGACCCGGATCGCGCCCCCACTCTGATTCACGATGCCGTAGACCATCGACAGCCCGAGACCAGCCCCACGACCGTCGCCTTTGGTCGTAAAGAACGGCTCGAAGATGTGTGCCCGGGTCCGTGCGTCCATGCCGCAGCCCGTGTCGCTCACGGCGAGCGTGACGTAGGTGCCGGGCGGCACCGCGGCGCGTCGGGGCGGACCCGCCGCCTCGACCGTCAGGTTCCTGGTCTCGATCGTGAGCCGGCCGCCCGCCGGCATGGCGTCGCGCGCATTGAGGGCGAGGTTCATGATCACCTGCTCGAGCCGCGCCGGATCGGCCTTCACGCGCCAGAGCCGGGGCTTCAGGCTCGTGACCATCTCGATGCGTTCGCCGACGACCCGTCGGAGCATCGCACCCATGCGCGTCACGATGACGTTGAGGTCGATGACCTTGGGCTGCAGGACCTGCTTCCGGCTGAACGCCACGAGGTGGCTGGTCAGGTCTGCGGCGCGCTCCGCGGCTTTCTCGATCCCCTCGACGTCGCCGCCGAGCGATGCGTGGCCGTCGAGACGCCGCCGCAGGAGCTCCGTCTGGCCCATGATCACGGTCAGCAGGTTGTTGAAGTCGTGGGCGATGCCGCCCGCCAGGCGGCCGACCGCCTCCATCTTCTGCGCCTGCCGCAAGTCTTCCTCCAACTGCCTGCGCTCGGAGACGTCCACCATCAAGCCGCGCAGCTTCTCGGCCCTTCCGTGCTCGTCGCGAACGATGTGAACCATCGCGCGCAGCCAGACCGGGCGCGCGTTGGCCGCGATGGCGCGGTACTCGAAATCGGAGTTCCGGCCCTGTGCGGCGGCCTCTCGGAACATCGTGAGCGTGCGTTCACGATCCTCCGGATGAATGTGGTGTTCCAGCATGAGCTCGGGCTCGGTGAGCCACTGCGTGACGGGGTAACCGAGAATGGCCTCGGCGCGCTGGCTCACGAACGAGAACCGCCACGTCGCGTCCGCTTCCCACACGATGGCGTCGAGGTCCTGCACGAGATCGGCGAAGCGGCGCTCGAAGGCCGCGGCCTCTGCGCGAGCCGTCAGCTCTCGGGCGGTGAGGTCGTCGTTCTTTCGGACGATCTCCCGGTAGAGCCAGATCTGCTCTCGCATGAGCCCCACGAGGATCACCCCGAGGCCGACCGGGCGCGCCAGGCCCGCGACGTACCAGGTCACGCCGTAACGGAACGGCCACAGGAGAAACCCGGTGAGCCCGACCAGCCATAGAAATGTGGCGAGCGGCAGGCACCCGGTGAGGAAGTCCTCGTATCCTCCGGACGCCCTCTTCCGTCCGGCCGCGAGCGCCCAGACACCGACGAGCCCGATGCTGACGGCGCCGGCCAGAATCGCAAACGGGGTGAGGCGCCCGGGCTTCA
>Ga0134070_10000310_pt1 | contig 14496 bp, 14 predicted proteins | sample 15_taG_26_FD_94463 | JGI IMG/M metagenome (GOLD analysis project Ga0134070, IMG submission 94463) | Grasslands soil microbial communities from the Angelo Coastal Reserve, California, USA - 15_D_Rain_40cm_2_09082015 | ecosystem: Environmental > Terrestrial > Soil > Grasslands ...
GGGCGCCGACGACACCTTCGCGCGCCGCTGCCTGAGGGCGCAGTCGGCGCTGCCCGGCTACGTCGTCACCGACCAGCCGATCCTCGCGTGGCCGAAGGCGCGCTACGCCGGCGAGCCCCTGGCCGTGGTCGTGGCCACCGACCGCTACGCGGCGGAGGACGGCGCGGCGCTGGTCGACGTGGATTACGAGGCGCTGGCGGCGACCGTCGAGGCCGATGCCGCCGTGCGCGACGGCGCGCCGCTCGTCCACGACACGGCGCCGGGCAACGTCCTGCTCTCGCGCCGCTTCGAGCACGGCCGCGTCGATCTGGCCATGGACGGCGCGGTGGTGGTGGTCGAGCGAACGTTTCGTACCAATCGCCACACGGCGGCGCCGATGGAAGGACGTGGCGGCGTCGCCGACTGGAGCGCCGCCGAGGGCAAGCTGACGCTCTGGTCGGGCACGCAGGTGCCGCACCTCGCGCGCCACGGCCTGGCCGAGGTGCTCGGGCTGCCCGAGCACCGCATCCGTGTGGTCGCGCCGGACGTCGGCGGCGGCTTCGGCGTGAAGGGCATCCTCTATCCGGAGGACGTCGCGCTCTGCCTGCTCGCCATGCGGCTCGAGCGTCCGGTGCGATGGATCGAGCAGCGCCGCGAGCACTTCCTGGCGTGCGCGCACGCACGCGATCATCGCTATACGATTCGCGCCGGCTTCGACGCCGACGGCCGGCTGCGCTCGCTGGACGCGCGCGCGCTGTGCAACACCGGCGCGTATTCGGTCTTTCCGTGGACGGCGGGCATCGAGCCGCTGATGGTCGGCGGGCTGCTGACGGGGCCGTACAAGCTCGAGCACTACCGCTGCGAGGTGAGCGCGGTGGCCACGAACACGGCGCCGGCGGGGCCGTACCGGGGTGTGGCGCGGCCCGCGACGACGTTCGTGATGGAGCGCGTGCTCGATCTCGGCGCGCGCGCGCTGAATCTCGATCCCGTGCAGATCCGTCGCATCAACCTCGTGGCGAAGGCCGACCTGCCGTACACGTCGCCGACGCGGCTCGTGCACGACAGCGGCGCCTATCCCGTCTGCTTCGAGAAGGTCGTGGCGGCGCTCGACTACGACACGTTCCGCGCCGAGCAGGCGCAGCTGCGCAGCGAGGGCCGGTACGTCGGCATCGGCTTCGCCAACTACAACGAGCTGACGGGTCTGGGACGCGCGGCCTCCGCGGGGCCGCGGATGCCGTTCCGCACGGGCCACGAAGGGGCGACCGTGCGCATGGACCCGTCGGGCGCGGTCACCGTGCTGGCCGGCGTGACGTCGCAGGGCCAGTCGACCGAGACCACGCTGGCGCAGGTCGCGGCCGCCGACCTCGGCGTGCCGTTCTCGTCCGTCAGCGTCGTGCTCGGCGACACCGACGCCACGCCGTTCGGCCTGGGCGCGTTCGCCTCGCGCCAGGCCGTCATCGGCGGCGGCGCCGTCGCGCTGGCTGCGCGCGCTGTGCGCGAAAAGGCGCTGCGCATCGCGGCGCATCTGCTGGAGGCGGCGGCGGCGGATCTCGAGATCGCCGACGGGACCGTGAGCGTGCGCGGCGCGCCGGGCCGTACGCTCACGGTCGCCGAGGTCGCGCGGGTGGCGAACCTCGAGACCAACCGCCTGCCGCCCGACGTCGATCCCGGGCTCGAGGCGACGCGCTTCTACGATCCGATCCGTGGCACGTTCGCGGCCGGCTCACAGGGCGCGATCGTGGAGGTCGATCCGGCGACGGGCACGCTGATGATCCGCCGCTGGGTCTGCGTGGAGGACACCGGCCGGGTCATCAACCCGATGGTGGTCGAGGGTCAGGTGCACGGCGCGATCGCGCAGGGCATCGGCGGCGCGCTCTTCGAGCACCTGGTCTACGACGCGGCGGGCCAGCTGACGACGGGCAGCTTCATGGACTACGCGCTGCCCGCGGCGACGATGCTGCCGGCGTTCGAGCTGGAGCACATCGAGGAGCCCGCCGACAACCTGCTCGGCGTGCGCGGCGTGGGCGAGGGCGGCACCCTCGGCCCGGCGGCGGTGCTGGCCAACGCCGCCGCCGACGCGCTGGGCATCGAGACCAACGAGCTGCCGCTGACGTCCGGCCGCCTGTGGGAGGCGCTGAGAGCTCGTGGACGAACCGTCGAGGCATGATCGAGGGCGTCACGGCTCAAGCGTCCAGGATCTCGCTGAGAACTCGTCCCTCGACGTCGGGCATCGTGATGCCGAGCCGCGTCGCCACCGTCGGCGCCACGTCGCGACTCTGAATCCGACCGAGCTTCGCGCCGCGCGCGATCCCCGCGCCGGAGGCCAGGAAGAAGGCGGCGTTGCCCGGCGCCTCGGGGCGCTGGCCGTGGGTCCCGCGATACTTCGGCGCCCCGTTCTCGTCCTCGCCGGCCGTCTCGTCCGAGAACTGAAAGCCCGGCTCGGCCTCGAAGACCGCGTCGGGCAGCATCCGGTGCTCGGCGGGCAGTCCCAGCTCGGCGAAACGCTCGCGCGGCCACGCCGCGGCGACGCCCTCCATCTTCACAACCTCGCCGGCGAGCGAGCGGAGGGCGCGAGCGTCGCCGTCGAGCGCGTAGAGATAGCCGGCGCCGTGGTTCATCACGAAGCACGCCTCGCCGGCGAATCCTGTCGCACCATCGCCGCGCACCGCGCCGAGCCGCCGCAGCCTGACGTTCGGGCGGATGTCACGCTCGACGGGCAGGAAGCCGTGGTCGGAGACGACGAACACGGCGGCGCGCTCGCGCACGTTGCCCGGCAATGCCGCGAGCAACCGTCCGATGCACGCGTCGACGTGCTCGATGGCCCAGTACGCCTCGGGTGCCCGCGGCCCGAAGAGGTGCTGGTGGCTGTCGGCGCAGAGGAAGTGGACCATCAGCATGTCCGGCGCGTGGCGATGGACGGCGTGGGCCGCGACCTCGGCGACCATCGTGTCCTTCATGAAGCGTCGCGGCAGGTTCGCCCAGTCGCCCTGACGGTCCATCGGGAAGCCGGCGGCTTTCAGCTCGTCCCAGACCGCGCGCGCCGTCTGGGTCTCGAACACGCGCTGGTCCTTGAAGAAGGGCAGGTTGAACGCGAGCGACGGCGAGTGACGCGTGGCCGGCCAGTCGACGGCGGCGACTCTCAGGCCCGCGGCCGCCGCGCGATCGTACACGGTCGGCGCAGCGAGGATCGCGCTCGCGTCGTAGATCGGGTCGCCGGTGAGGTCTTCCGCGCGGCGGGTCGCGCGGTTGAGAATGTGATTCGCAACCACGCCGTGGCGCGCGGGCTTCACTCCGGTGACGAGGCTCACGTGCGTCGGCCACGTCGTGCTCGGGAAGACGGCCGTCACGCCGTCGGCGACCGCGCCGCGCTCGGCGAGCGCGCGCAGCGTCGGCGCCTTCACGCGCTCGTCGCGCCAGTAGAAATCGGCGAAGCCGTCGATCGAGATCAGGAGGACGAAGGAACGCGTCATCGTTTGTCGGCCGGCGTCCCCCAGCCGTCGAACTCGCCGCCGACAGCGGCGGCTAAGCGGATCCGCTGCTCCACGGCCTGGGGCTGAACGATGGACGAGACGGTGGCGCTGACGACGTAGGTCACGGCCCACTCCGGCTCCTGCACCGACGGGCGGACGTCGGCCTCACCGGGCAGGAGACCCTCGAGCGAGGCCACCAGCCTGCGCGCGGCGTCTTCCGACGGAGTGTAGAACTCGAGGTCGATGTGGCGCGGCGAGTTCAGGTCGACGCCTTGCTGCCGAAGCACCTCGACGAGGCGCTCGTCGCCCTCGACCTGCGCGGCGACCAGCTCCTCGATCGTCGGCGGCTCGTGGCGGTGGCGGTGCCGCGGCCGGCGCATCCAGAGCACGGCGAGGAGCACGACGACGAGCGCGACGAGCCCGATCGTCACCCACGGGTTCTGCATCAGTCCTCCGCCGCGAGCTTCGCCTTGAGCACCTTGCCGGTGGCGCTGCGCGGGAGCGCGGCCATCAGGGTGACCCTCCGCGGGTACTTATACCCCGCGAGCCGCTCGCGACAGTAGGCGATGAGATCGTTCGTGGTGGCGCGCGCGTTGCCGCGCAGCACGACGAACGCGGCGACTTCCTCGCCCAGCTCGGCGTGGGGCACGCCGATCACGGCCGCCTCCGCCACGTCGGGGTGAGTCAGCAGCATCGCCTCGACCTCCGGCGGAAAGATCGAGTGCCCGGCTCTCAGAATGCGCTCGCGCTTGCGCCCGGTGATGCGCACCCAGCCGTCGCGGTCGATCGTCGCGAGATCGCCCGTGCGGAACCAGCCGTCCGCGAGCACCGCGCGCGTGTCGTCCGGCGCGCCGAGGTAGCCGTCCGTCGCGGCCGGCGTGCGGATCAGGAGCTCGCCGCCCTCGCCGGCGGCGAGCGTGCGGCCGTCGTCGTCCACGACGCGCGCCTCGACGCCGGGCACCGCGCGGCCGACGGCGTCGGGCAGGTCGGTCGGATCGCCGGCGAGGTACGACAGCGGCCGGAACAGCTCGGTCATGCCGTAGCCCCGCAGAATGCGCACGCCCGTCCGCGCGCGCCATTGCTGTGCGAGGTCCCACGGGCAGGGCGCCGCGCCCGAGACGGCCAGCCGCAGTCGTGTGTCGGCGAAGACGGGCAGGTCGAGCAGCCGGCGGAACATCGTCGCCACGCCGGGGAAGACGGAGATGGCTTCGCGCTTCAACAGACTGGCGACGCCGTCGGGCGTGAAGCGCTCGACGAGGCGGACCGTGCTCCCGACGAGGAGCGGGGCGAGCAGCGCGCCGTTGAGACCGAACGAGTGGGAGAGCGGCAGCGCGGCGAGCACGACGTCGTCGGGAGTCAGCTCCATCACCGGGCCGGCCCACGAGCGCTGCGCGAACTCGACGGCCGCGTGCGAGAGCAGCGCGCCCTTCGGCCGCCCCGTGGAGCCGGACGTATAGAGCACCAGCGCGGCCGACGGCGGCGCCTCGCGCGTCGTCCACCCGGCGCTCTCGGCCGCGATGTCGTCGAGCACGAGCGTGGCCTTCAGGTCGGCGAGGATCTCGGCGCGCTCCTCGCGCTTCAGCAGCGGATCGAGCGGGGCCACGGTGAGCCCGGCCTTGAGCCCGCCGAGCACGCCGACGACGAGCTGCCAGCGGTTGGGAATGACGAGCGCGAGACGGTCGCCGGGACGGAGGCCCCGCCCGAGGAGGGTGCGCGCGAGCCCGCCCGCGCGCGCGTCGAGCTCGCCGTATGTGAGAGCGGCGCCGTCCCACGCGAGCGCCGTCCGGTCGGGATGGACGCGCGCCGTCGCCTCGAGCAGGGCGGCGAAGTTCAAGGGCGGTCAGCTCCGAAGGCTCAGCAGCAGCACGCCGCCTCCGACGAGCCCGATCCCCAGCCACTCGCGTAATCCCGGACGCTCGCCGAGGAACATGACGGCGAAGACAGCGACCAGCACGACGCTGAGCTTGTCCACCGGCGCCACCTTGGAGGCGTCGCCCACCTTCAGCGCGCGGAAGTAGCAGACCCAGGATGCGCCGGTGGCCAGGGCGGAGAGCACGAGGAAGAGGGCGGACTTCGGCTGGATCTCGAACGGGCTCTGCCACTTGCCCGTCGCATAGACCAGCGCGCCCAGGGTGACCGCGACGACGGCGGTGCGGAACAGCGTCGCGAAATCGGAGTCGATCCCCTCGATGCCGACCTTGGCGAAGATCGCAGTGAGGGCGGCGAAGAGGGCCGACAGCAGGGCCCAGGGCAGCCAGCTCGACAGGGTCATACGGGCTCCTTGCAGGTCATGCGCCCGGCTAGCCGAGGTGCATCTGCTCCAGAACCGCCCGGCCGAGCAGGCCGTAGGGATTCGCGAGCGTCTCGTACATCTCGAAGTGGTTGTAGCCGTGGCCGACGAGCAGCTGCGCGGGCTTGCCGGCCGCCTTGACGGCGGCGGCGAAATCGCGCGTCTGGCGCTGGAATTCCGGGGTCTCGAACGTCCCGTAGGCGAGGATCAGCGGGGCGCGGAGCTTGTCGAGGTGGCGCTGCGGGCTCAGCGCGTGCTCCATCTCGTCGGTGAACTTCACGTAGCGGCTGCGCGCCGACAGGCGCACGGGCTTGAGGTCGTACATGCCGCTGCAGCAGAGCCCGCCGGAGATGATGTCCGCGGGCAGACCAAAGTCCCTCACCCAGTCGCTGATGAGCACGACGCCGGCGAGATGGGCGCCCGATGAAAACCCGGAGACGTACAGCCGAGCGGGATCGCCGCCGAAGGTCTGCGCGTTGCGATAGACCCAGGCGACCGCGCGGCGGACCTGATCGGCCATCGGAAGCAGGCTGCCGCCCACGTCCTGCACCCGGGCGAAATCGGGCACGACGTAGTGCGCGCCCGCGTTGACGAACAGCTCGGCCGCGAATGCGTTGTCCTTCGCCACGCTCGTCCGCCAGGCGCCGCCGTGGATGAAGACGTTGATCGGGGCGTTCGGCCGCTTCGTCGTGTAGACGTCGAGCGCCTCGATCGGCGTCGGGCCGTACGCATAGCGGCGCGGCGCGCCCAGGCGCGCCCGCACGGCCTCGCTGTTCGTCGCGTAGCGCCCGACGATCTGCTGGAGATTCGGCGCGTAGACGCTCTGGTCGTACGCCGCGTCGAGCTCGGCCTGGTCCAGGTCGAGCCAGACGCGCGGGCCTTTCACGCGCGGCGCCGGGCCCGGAGCCTGAGCGAGCGTCGAGCTGGCCGCGGCCAGCACGACGGCGGCGCCACCGCCCAGCAGGGCGCGTCGAGTCATGTCCATCGGCATTCCTCAGTCACGGAGATGTTAGCGGCCGCTGTCCGGGTCGACGAGGGCGAGAATTTTGCCGACTGTCTCCTCGAGCACGTCGGCGGGCGCACTGGCGATGCGGCGCGCCTTTCGCACTCGCCAGTCCAGGCTCTTGAGCTGATCAGAGAGAACCGCCCCCTCGACGCCGAGCCCCGCCGGAAGGAGCACCTCGAACGGGTATCCCTTCACGTGTGAAGTGATCGGGCAGCAGAGTGCCAGGCCGACCCGGCGGTTGTACGAACTCGGTGAGATCACCAGGGCCGGCCGATGCCCGGCCTGCTCGTGACCCGCTTGTGGATTGAACTGAAGCCACACGAGATCGCCGCGTGAGGGAACGTACGAGGCCACTACCAGGTCTCGCGGCCGACCCGTTTACCCGTCGCGACCTCATCATGCAGGTTCTGCGGCTTCACCTTCTTGAGAAGGGCGCTCAGCGCGTACTTACGAGTTCGGAGTGGCCGAACCAGAAGACGGCCGTTCTCGACCGACAGATCGACGGCGGAGCCTTCCTCGACCTGGGCCTCGGCAGCAAACGACCTCGGAATCCGTAACCCGAGGCTGTTTCCCCACTTCTGAATCCGCGTCTCCATGCCGTTCCTCCGGATATACAATGAAGATACGCTGCCGGGCCGTGACCCGTCAATCCCGCACTCGCGCGTTGAGGGCGTTTGGCCCTTCGCCGTCGCGGGGTTCGATTTCACTGGGCGGGAGACCGCGGCCGGATATCGCGCAGCGCCGCGCCCATGTATCCAGTATCCGCGCTCATGGTGGAGCAGGTGGTCCGGCCCAACGTAGCGTGCGGAGCGGCCGGCGCCCCAAAGGCCGGTTATGGACCTCAAAGCCTACGAACCGGGCAGGAAGTCTTCGAGCCGCAGCCGCTCCCACACCTCGGGCGGCACGCGATGGCGCGGCGTGTAGCCGCCGAGCGAGGGCTTGGCCGTCGCGTCCACGCCCCACTTCGCGGTGTAGCCGTCCTCCTTGGTGGAGGGATCGAGATCGGAGCCGCGGGCGTGGGTGACGATCGTGATGTCGCGGTCGGGCTGACAGCGCGTGGCGAGCGCCCACGTGACCTGGCGGTCGTCGAAGACGTCGACGTCCTGGTCGACGACGACGACGCGCTTCATGTAGAGATCGGCGCCGAAGACGGCCATGATCGCGTTCTTGGCCTGGCCGACCAGGCGCTGCTCGATCGAGACATAGCAGGTGAACGGCGCCGGCACGCGCACGGCGCGCACCGACGGCACCATCGCGCGCACGGCGCGATAGAGGTTGGCCTCCATTGGAATGGTCGAGAGCAGCATGTGGTCGAGGTGGGCGACGGTGATGTCCTGGAACATCGCGTCGCGCCGGTGCGTGATCGCCTTCACCTTGACGACCTCGCGCTGGCGCTCGCCGAGGCTGTAGCCGGTGAACTCGCCGAACGGCCCCTCGGCCGTGCGCTTGCCGGGCAGGAGCTCGCACTCCAGCACCATCTCGGCGTGCGCGGGCACCAGCACGTCGGAGGTCTGGCACTTGACCAGCTCGAGCGGCTCGCCGAACAGCCCGCCCATGATCGCGCGCTCGTCCTCGTCGATCGAGCCGATGGCGAGCGCGCCGAGCGCGATGGCCGGGTGCACGCCGATCACGAGCCCGAGCGGCAGCGCCTCGCCGCGCTGCTCGGCGATCTGCTGGAACTCCCAGAGGTGCTTGCCGAGCGTGAGGTGGATCGACGTCGTGTCGCGGCCCTGGATCATGAGCCGGTTGTACGCGCAATTCCAGGTCTCCGAGGCGGGGTCCTTCGCGAACGAGATGGCGGCGGTGATGTACGGCCCTGCGTCGCCCTGATGGTGCACGATCTGCGGCAGCGCGTAGAGGTCCACCTCCGCGCCCTTCAGCACGACCTCGTGCACGGGCGCGGATCTCACCACGCGCGGCGCGATCGGCTTGTCCATCGCGCGCAGGTAGGTCTGGAGCATCGCGTCGGGCGCGCAGTTGAGCGCCGCGGCCAGCCGCGTGCGGCTCGCGTGGACGTTGGTCAGCACGGGGAACCTGGTGCCCTTGACGTTCTCGAAGAGCAGCACCGGGCGCTTCCGACGCTCCTTCTCGAGCTTCACGACCATGGCAGTGATCTCGTACGCCGGGTCGATGGGGCGCGAGATCACCTGGAACTCGTCCGACTTGCGCCGCTTGACGGTGTCCAGATAGCTGCGGAGATCCTGGCCCATGGCGGCTCATTATCGCGCGATCAGGCGGACTCGGCGACGTGCTTTCGGCCGTTCTGGGCGAAACGCCAGCCGAGGGCGGCGATGAGGAGGGCCAGGAGCACCGGCCCGGCCTCGAGCCAGCCGGGCAGCGGGCCCAGCCAGCGTTCGACGGCCTGGTCGCGCAGCATCATGTCGCCGGCGAAGTAGCCGAGCACGCCGCCGCCGAGCCAGACGATCCACGTGAGGCGGTTCATCAGCCATGCCAGCAGCGCGCTGCCCCACACGACGAGCGGCAGCGAGAGGCCGATGCCGACGACCACGAGCAGCAGGTCGCCGTGCGCGGCCGCCGCCACCGCCAGCACGTTGTCGAGGCTCATCGCGGCGTCGGCGATCATGATGATCCAGATCGCCTCGCGCAGCGTCGCGCCCTGGCGCACGTGCCCTGCGATCTCGGCGTTCTGGCGCACCAGCCGCAGGGCGATCCAGACGAGCAGCACGCCGCCGACCGCCTGGAGCAACGGGATCGCGAGCAGCCAGGTGGCGACGACGATGAAGGCCAGGCGCAGGACGACGGCGCCGGCCGTGCCCCAGAGGCGGCCGAAGAACTGCTGACGCTTCGGCAGCGTGCGCACGGCCAGCGCGATGACGAGCGCGTTGTCACCGGCGAGCGTGAGGTCGATGAGGATGATGCTCGCCAGCCGCGCCCAGAACTCGGGCTCGACGAGCGCGGTCACTGGCCGCCCCCGAACAGCAGCCGGAACAGCGCGACGAGTGCCTTACCGACGACGACGAGGGCGATCGCGATGGCGAGGCCCTGATAGCGATTGACGGACATGTCCGTTCTCCTTGCAAAGCAAACCCACGTCGAGCCGGCGGGCAGACGGACTCCGCCGGGGGTGTCGGGAACGTGGAGCGAGGAGAACCGCTAGTGGTCTTCGGCGGGCGCGGGCTGCGGCGGCGGGGCCGCGAGGTGGACGACGCGAGTGACGCGGACTCGGCGCGCGGGGCGCGCGATGCGGCGGCGCGTCGCGACGACGGGGCGCACGGTCGCGGCGTCTCGCCGGGGCGCGGGCGCCTGGTGCCTGGCGCCGGCGGGCTGCCGGCGCTTGTCGGCACGGACGGCCTCTTCCTCGTCGTCCTCCCAGACGAGCGTGCCGTGCGGGCTCGGCTCGAGCGGGACGGCCACGTCGAAGCCGACCGCCATCAGCGCGGCAAAGAGCAGGCGGCGGAACTTCACGCGACTATCTTACCCGGGAACGGGCGGCGCCTCACTCCGCGGCGAGCCGGTAACCGACGCCCGCCTCGGTCAATAGATAGCGCGGCCGCGCCGCGTCGGCCTCGAGCTTGCGCCGCAGGTGCGCCATGTAGACGCGCAGATAGTGCGCCTGCTCGGTGGCGTTCGGCCCCCAGACCTCGCCGAGCAGCTGGCGATGGGTGATGACCTTGCCCGCGTGATGGACGAGCACGGCCAGCAGGCGGTACTCGATCGGCGTGAGGTGCACCTGCGCGCCGCCGACGGTCACCCGCCGCACCGCGAGGTCGACGTGCAGCTCGCCGAAGCTGAATGCGGACTCCAGCGCGCCGTCCGACACGCGCGCGCGGTGGCGGAGGGCGACGCGCATGCGCGCCATCAGCTCGCCGACGCCGAAGGGCTTGGAGAGATAGTCGTCCGCGCCCGCGTCGAGCGCGGCGACCTTGTCCGCCTCCTGGCCCCGGGCGGAGAGCACGATCACCGGAACGGCGCTCCACTCGCGCACCTTACGGATGAGGTCCAGGCCGTCCATGTCGGGCAGCCCGAGGTCGAGGATGACGACGTCGGGCTGGCGGCTGGCGACCTCCACGAGCCCATCGGCGCCCGTGCCTGCCTCGTGGACGCGGAAGCCCTGGCCGGCCAGCGCCGCGCGCAGGAAGCGGCGGATCTGCGGCTCGTCCTCGACGACGACAACGCACGGATCCGGCCGCGCCTCAGCCACCGGCGCTCTCGGGCGGACGCGGCGGCTCGCCGGCGGGCAGCGAGAAGCGGAGCAGCGCGCCGCCGCCAGGCCGGTTCTGGCCCCCGATGCGGCCGCCGTGGGCCTCGACGATGGCGCGACAGATCGTCAGCCCGAGGCCGGCGCCGCCGCCCCCGCCGACGCCGTAGAACTTGTCGAAGATCTTCTGCTCCTCCCCGGCGGGCAGGCCGGGCCCGCGATCGGCGATCTCGACGACGACCTCGTTGCCCTCGCGGCGCGCGTCGACGTCGATCGGCTGGCCGGCCGGCGTGTGCTTCGTCGCGTTCTCGAGCAGGTTGATGAAGACCTGCTCGACGAGCAGGCCGTCCACGTGCACGGGCGGAAGGTCCTCGGGCAGCCGCGTCGTGACCTTGCGCTCGCTCAGCGGCTTGGCCAGACGGGCGAGGGCGACGCCGACCAGCTCCTCGACGGGGATCCACTCGCGGCGGAGCTGAAGGCTGCCGGACTCCAGACGCGTGACGTCGAGCAGGTTGTTGACGAGACGGTTCAGCCGCTCGGCCTCGTCGCGGATGGATTCGAGCAGCTCGCGCCGGGTGACGGCGTCGATGCGGGTCTCGCCTTCCAGCGCGGCGCTGGCGGCGCCGGTGATCGCGGTCAGCGGCGTGCGCAGGTCGTGGGAGACCGCGCTCAGCAGCGCGTTGCGCACACGCTCGGCCTCCACGCGGACCTGCGCCGTCTGCGCCTCCTCGTCCAGCAGCGCGCGATCCACGGCGACGGCCACCTGGCTCACGAACGTCTCGAGCAGGTGCGCCTGCTCCGGCGCGTCGAAGGCGCGCGGCTCCGCCGGGCGCATTCCGACCACGCCGACGACGCCGCGCGACGAGGTGAGCGGCTCGAAGCGCATCTGCGCGCCGGGCACGTTGTCGGTGCCGGCTCCGGCGGCGGCACGGTGCTCGAAGGCCCACTGGGCGACCGCGAGATCGCTCGCGTCCATGTTGAAGGGCGCGAGCTGGCCCGCGCGCTGCTCGAGCCGGCCCGTCGCGTCGGGCAACAGGATCACGATGCGCCCGCCGAAGACCTCGATCAGATGGCGCACGGCCGCCTCGAGCAGGGGAGCGATCTCCCGCGCGGCCGCCAGCTCGCGGCTGAGCGAGAACAGCGCGGCCGTCCGGCGCTCCTGGGTGCGCGCGGCCTCGGCCTGATCGCGCGTGCGCACGGTGAGGCCACTGATGACCAGCGCGACGACGAACATCACCGCGAACGTGATCAGGTACTGCGAGTCGCTCACCGCGAACGTGTAATACGGCGGCACGAAGAAGAAGTCGAAGGCGGCCACGCTGAGCACGGAGGCGAGCGCGGAGGCGGCGCGGCCGAACCGCATGGCGACGATGACGACGCCGAGCAGGTAGACCATCACGATGTTGGACAGCTCGAAGCTTGGGAACATGAGCCAGGCCAGCGCCGTCGACGACAGCACCGCAGCGATCGCCGCCGCGTAGGCCAGGGGCCGACCGGCGCGCGGCCGGGTGCGCGTCCGCGGCGTGGGGGCCGGCGTTCCGTCACCGCTGATGACGTAGATGTCGATCTCGCCGCTGCCGCGGACCAGCGTGTCCACGATGGAGCCCAGGAACACCCGCTGCCAGAACCCGCGCGTGGGCTTGCCGATGACGATCTTGCTGACGTTGCGCGAGCGGGCGTAGGCCAGGATCTCGTCGCTCATCCGCGTGCCGGTCAGGGTGACGGTCTCGGCGCCGAGGCTCTCGGCGAGGCGCAGCGTCTCCGCGATGCGCGCGCGGTCTTCCTCGCCGAGACTGCGCCGGGCGGCGGTCTCGACGTAGGCGACCACCCACGGCGCCTCGAGCTGCGCGGCCAGCCGGCGTCCCGCGCGCACGAGCCGCGCCGAGGCCGGGCTGGGCCCGATGCACACGAGGACGCGCTCGGCCACCGGCCACACCGTGTCGATGGCGTGCTCGCGGCGGTAGCGCTGCATCTTGGCGTCAACGCGTTCGGCCGTGTGGCGCAGCGCCAGCTCACGCAGCGCGTTCAGGTTGCCCTCGCGGAAGAAGTGCTCGACGGCCTCCGCCGCCTGGTGAGCAACGTAGACCTTGCCCTCCTTGAGCCGCCGGCGCAGGTCATCGGCCGGCAGGTCCACCAGCTCGACCTCGTCGGCCTGCTCCAGCACGGAGTCGGGCACGGTCTCGCGCACGACGACGCCGGTGATCTTCGCGACCAGGTCGTTCAGCGACTCGAGGTGCTGGACGTTGAGGGTGGTGTAGACGTCGATCCCCGCGTCGAGCAGCTCGATCACGTCCTGCCAGCGCTTGGCGTGCCGGCTCTCCGGGGCGTTGGTGTGCGCGATCTCGTCGACGAGCATGAGCGCGGGATGGCGCGCGAGGGCGACATCGAGGTCGAATTCCTCGAGGGTCGTGCCGCGGTATTCGACCCGGCGGCGCGGCAGGATCTCGAAGCCCTCGAGCAGCGCCTCGGTCTCCGCGCGGCGATGCGTCTCGATCACGCCGGCCACGACTTCGACGCCGGCGGCGCGCTGGGCGCGAGCCGCTTCCAGCATCGCGTACGTCTTGCCGACGCCGGCGGCGGCGCCGAAGAAGACCTTCAGCTTGCCGCGCGCCCGCCGCGCCTCCTGCTCCTTGACGCGGGCCAAGAACGCATCGGGATTCGGCCGTCGATCCGGCATGCTGCGATGAGTGTACCGCTTGAGGCGGGCGGAGCGGGCGGACTACGAAATGCGGCGAGCCCCCGGCGGCGGACGCTCGAGCCACATCCGAGGAGGCACGCGCGGCGCCGGCGGCGGCGAGCCGGTGTGATCGACTCCCTGCTTCACTGCCGAGATCGCAAAATCAGCGTGGAGGGAACGACTGGACCAAAGCGCTCCGAACCGCACTACGCCTCGAGCATTTCTCCGAGTACCGCCACGACCAGGCCAACCGCAACGCGTTCAGCGTCCGCAACGTGGGCGGCCGCGGGCTGGCGCCGACGTCGGATGCGCAGAACACGATCACCGTCGCGCTCTACTACTCGTTCTTCTGAGCGGCCTCAGCGGGCCGCGATCTCGTACTCTTCCTCGGCCGGGTGGGCACGACGGCGGGTCGATCGAGCGGCGACGCGGCGGGCTGCGGCCGGCGGGACTCGATGACGCGGATGGTCATCCGATCCCCGGCGCACTCGCACCAGTTCTGGAGGTCGAACGCGGGGCGGTTGGCGCGCAGCCACACCGACATTGTGGTGAAGACGCCGAAGGCCAGCAGACAGCGCAGCGCGATCCGGACCGCGTGCGGCGACTGCACCACTTCGACGGCTCCGAGTGCCGCCAGCTGCGGGAGCGCCGTCCCATAGAGCACTCCCCAGCTTGGCCGGGCGACGGCCGACCCGCGCGCGCCCTGGGACGTCGTGTCGCACATCGCGGTGACCTCCGATTGGGACTCTGGCACCCCCTGGTTCAAGCCGGCGTTAAGAGGCTGACCGCCGCCGTTAAAATTCCGTAAAAATTCGCCGCCCGCCGGCGAAACCGGCCGGCCGTCGGCCCAGCCGGGGCTAGACTCCGGGCTCATGCGCCTCCATGCGGGGCCGGCGTGAGATTCACGCTGCTGAA
>Ga0134070_10000318_pt1 | contig 14375 bp, 14 predicted proteins | sample 15_taG_26_FD_94463 | JGI IMG/M metagenome (GOLD analysis project Ga0134070, IMG submission 94463) | Grasslands soil microbial communities from the Angelo Coastal Reserve, California, USA - 15_D_Rain_40cm_2_09082015 | ecosystem: Environmental > Terrestrial > Soil > Grasslands ...
ATGCCCGGAACCGAGCAGAAGGTGCACGAGAAGGGGCAGCCCCGCGACGTGGCGACCGAGATGACGCCGCCCGGCTTCCAGCCTTCGATGAGGTGGTAGTCCGGGATCGGGTTGACGTCGAGGTTGGGGATCTTGGGACGCTCGGCGTTGTGCGCGAGGGCGCCGCCGGCTGCACGGTAGGTCAGGTTCTGGATCCGGTCGAAGCCGTCACCCCGCTGGATGGCGTCGACGAGCTCCTGGAACGCGAACTCCCCCTCGCCGCGGACGATGAAGTCCGCGTGCTGCATGCCTTCCTCGGGCAGGAAGCTCGTGTGGGTGCCGCCCATGACCGCGATCGCCCCCGCTTCGCGCACCCGATCGGCGAGCCGGTACGACTGCGGCGCCGTGGACGTGATGGCCGAGATCGCCACGAGGTCGGCCGAGAGCACCTCGCCCATGTCGAGGTCGTGGATGTCCTCGATGTAGACCCGGACGTCGTAGCCCTTGGCCCGCATGATCGTGCCCAGGAGCACCGAACCGAGCCGCGGAATGCAGACCCGGCTGTACACGTGCAGGTGCGTGGACTTGGGCTCGACGAACACAAGCTTCTTGAGGGCACGCTTCATTGATGGGCTCCGTGGACCGCGGGGTTGGTAGCGCAGGTGTGGCAACCGTACCGCGGGGGTTCGGCGAAGTCAACGTGACATCGCCGGCCGGCGGCCCCAGATGTAGCGAGGACCCGGCGCTGGACCCCCTACATCTTGGCTTTTCCGCTTGACAGGATTTCCGGCCGTCCTTAGCATGCCGACAGGATGCGAGGGGAAGGAGGTGAATCGGTGAAGAAAAAGAAGGCCACGAAGAAAAAGAAGAAGTAAGCGCCGCTCGGCGGTGCTCGGCCCTGCTGGCCCTCCTGGTACGGCAGGGCCGACCCATCTGTGAGCCTCGTCATCGCGGGGGTGGTCCTGACCACGCACCGAGCGTTACTTCTTGGTGAGCGCCGGCTTCGGCTTGCCGGGAACGCCGCCCGGCTTGGTCTTGTCGTCCTTGAGCAGCCCCTTCACCTCGTCCATGAACTGGTTGATGTCCTTGAACTGCCGGTAGACGGAGGCGAAGCGGACGTAGGCGACCTGGTCGAGCTTCTGCAGGTGTTCCATCACCATATCGCCCAGCTCGAGGCTCGAGATCTCCTTCTCGGCGCGCTCGTGCAGCCGCGCCTCGATGTCGGCCACCACGTCGTCCACCGCCTGCACGCCGACCGAGCGCTTCTCGCATGATTTGAGGATCGAGCCGCGCAGCTTCTGGCGGTCGAAGGGCTCGCGCCGATTGTCGCGCTTGACCACGTGCGGGAGCACGTCCTCGATGTACTCGTAGGTCGTGTAGCGCCGGTGGCACTTGAGGCACTCGCGGCGCCGGCGAATGAACTCGCCGTCGCGTCCGACCCGCGAGTCGACGACGCGATCCTCCGTATGGCCGCAGAACGGACACTTCATCGCGTGCCCCTCACTTGGTCCGGTCGGGGTATAGGGGAAAGCGCGCCGTCAATTCCTGGACCTCGCCTCGTACGGCGGCCTCGACGGACCCGGAGCCGAGGTGGGACAGCACGCGGTCGATCAGCCGCGCGATCTCCGCCATCTCCGACTCTTTCATCCCGCGCGTCGTGACGGCGGGCGTACCGAGCCGAACGCCGCTCGTCACCATGGGGCTCTTGGTCTCGAACGGAATCGTGTTCTTGTTCACCGTGATCCAGGCGCGGTCGAGCGCCTCCTGCGCGTCCTTGCCGGTGATCCCGCGCGAGGACAGGTCGACGAGCAGCAGGTGCGTGTCGGTGCCGCCGCTCACCAGCCGGAAGCCGCGGTCGAGCAGTGCTTCGGCCAGGGCCTTCGCGTTCTCCACGATCTGCTGCTGATAGGCGCGCCACGCGGGCGTCAGCGCCTCGCGGAAGGCCACCGCCTTGGCTGCGATCACGTGCATGAGCGGGCCGCCCTGCACGCCGGGCATGACCGTCTTGTCGAGCGCCTGCGCATGGGCGGCGCCGCAGAGCACCATCCCGCCGCGCGGGCCGCGCAGCGTCTTGTGCGTCGTCGACGTCACGAAGTCGGCGATGCCGACCGGCGACGGATGCAGGCCGGCGGCCACCAGGCCCGCCGGATGCGCGATGTCCGCCATCAGCGCCGCCCCGACCTCCCGCGCGATCTCGCCGAACGGCTTGAAGTCGATCGCGCGCGGGAACGCCGAGCCGCCCGCGATGATCAGCTTGGGCCGGTGCTGCCTGGCGAGGTCGCGCACCTGGTCGAGGTCGATGCGCTCGGTGTCCGTGCGGACTCCGTAGGCGACGATCGAGTAGAACTTGCCCGAGTAGTTCACCGGACTGCCGGCCGTGAGGTGGCCGCCGTGCGAGAGGTTCGGGCCCAGCACGGTGTCACCCGGCTTGAGCAGCGTGAAGTACACGGCCATGTTGGCCTGGGCGCCGGAGTGCGGCTGCACGTTGGCGTGCTCGGCGCCGAACAACTCCTTGGCGCGCGCGATGGCCAGGTCCTCGACCACGTCCACCACCTCGCAGCCGCCGTAGTAGCGACGGCCGGGATAGCCCTCGGCGTACTTGTTGGTCAGGACGGAGCCCGCGGCCTCCAGCACCGCCTCCGACACGAAGTTCTCCGAGGCGATCAGCTCGAGGTTGCGGTTCTGGCGCTGCGCCTCTTCGCGGAGAGCCTTCGCGACGTCGGGATCGACTTCAGCGAGCCGCCGCATGCGCTGCCTGCTCCTTCCGGAGCTCGTCGAGCTGCGAGAGCTTGTCCACGCGGCGCGCGTGCCGGCCGCCTTCGAAGGGTGTGGCCAGCCAGGCCTGCACGACCGCGAGCGCCTGCGTGGGCGTCGTCAGGCGCGCGCCCAGCGCCAGCACGTTGGCGTCGTTGTGCTGGCGCGAGAGCCGCGCGACGTCCGGGTCGCCGGCCACCGCGGCGCGCACGCCCGCCACCTTGTTGGCGGCCATGGCCATGCCGATGCCGGAGCCGCAGACGAGCACGCCGCGCTCGGCGCCGCCGGCCCGCACGGCCTCGGCGACGGCCGCCGCGTAGTCGGGATAGTCGACGGAGTCCGTCGAATGGGTGCCGTGATCGATCACGCGATGCCCGCCGGCGGCGAGCCACGCCTTGAGCTGCTCTTTGAGTGGGAAGCCGGCATGGTCCGCCCCGATGGCGATGATCGCCATACGCGCACCATACCGATTGTGGCTCGTGGCGTCAAGCGCCCCTATATCTCGCGGAAATGCGCCCGGGATCAGGAGACGGCGGGCGCGGGGGCGCCCGGGAACGCGAAGGTTTCGAGGACCGCACCGTCGGCGCCGGCGGCCACGAGGCGATCGAGGTTCAGCGCGACCTCGGCCGCGCGGATCTCGTCGAGCGTGGCGCGGGTGGCCGGGTGCCGGGGCGTGAACAGTGTGCAGCAGTCCGCGTCCGGCTCGATCGAGATCTCGAACGTCCCGATCTCCTGTGCCGCGGTCGTGATCTCGAGCTTGTCCATGCCGATCAGCGGTCGCAGGACGGGCAGCGAGGCCGCCTCGTCGATGCACGCGATGTTCTCGAGCGTCTGCGAGGCCACCTGCCCCAGGCTCTCGCCCGTCGCCAGCGCCAGGGCGCCGCCGCGTCGCGCCAGCTCCTGCGTGATCCGCAGCATCAGGCGGCGATAGACCACGACGCGCAGCGGCGGCGGCACGCTCAGCACCACCTCGCGCTGGATCTCGCCGAAGGGCACCAGGTAGAGCCGCGAGGCGTACTGCCAGGCGGTGAGGCGCTCGACGAGGGCGCGCGCCTTGGCCTGAGAGGTCGCCGGTAGATACGGCACGCTGTGGAAGTGCACGAACAGCACGCGGCAGCCACGCTTCATCATGCGCCAGGCCGCCACCGGCGAGTCGATGCCGCCCGAGAGCAGCGCGGCCACCGTGCCGGACGAGCCGACGGGCAGGCCGCCGGGCCCCTCGACGCGGTCGAGGGAGATGTAGGTTTCCGCCGGCAGCACCTCGACGTGGATCACCTGCTCGGCGTGCTCGAGATCCACGCGCGTGGACACCCGCTCGAGGACGAAGGCGCCGAGCGCGCGGTTGAGGTCGACGCTCGTCATCGGATAGGTCTTGAAGGCGCGGCGCGCGGTGATGCGGAAGGAGGCGAAGGCTCGGCCCTCGAGCAGGCGGCGGAGCAACGCCTTCATCGCGTCGAGCGTGGAGGGCGCGCGGTAGGCCAGGGTGACGCTCGTCACGCCGAAGATCCGCGCGACGCGATCGCGCGCCCCCTCCGGTGCCGGATGGCCCTCGAGATCCACCAGGATGCGCCCCGAGAGCTGCTCGATCGCGGCGGGCCCGGTGTCCGCGAGCGCGCGCTCGACGTTGCGCCGGAGGTGGCGCAGGAAGAGCGGGCGGTTGCCGCGCTTGAGGCTGATCTCGTGGTAATGGACGACGAGCGCGGGCCGCAGGCGCACCATCAGCCGATCTCGGCGGCCAGCGCGCGCGCCTGCGCCAGCTCGTCGGGCGTGTTGACGTTCATGAACGCGACCTCGGGCGCGCGGTGGCGCGCGACGGCGGCAGCGTCGATCTCGAGCACGCGGACGTCGGGGAAGAAGCCGACGATCCTGAGCTGGCCGGCGCGCAGCCGGGCCTCCATCGGCGCCAGGCACGCCTTCGCGTAGAGCGCGTGCATCGTCTCGTACTGGCCGTTCACGCACGGGATCACGACGTCGGCGTCTCCCGCCCGCGCCAGAACGAGCCGCACGACGTCCGGAGAAAGGAACGGCATGTCGCACGCGACCGTGAAGGCGGCGTCGCCGCCGGCGGCCTCGAGCCCCGTGAAGATGCCGCCGAGCGAGCCGCCGTCGGGATACCGGTCGGCGACCATCGGCAGGTGGAGGAATTCGTAGCGCTCCGGCGTGTTGGTGACGACGAGCAGATCGTCCAGCACGGCGCTCAGCGCGTCGACGACGCGCTCGACGATGCGCTTGCCGGCAAGCTCCAGCAGCGCCTTGGGCTCGCCGCCCATGCGCGTGCTGCGCCCGCCGGCCTGGATCACCCCCGTGATCTTGATCACGACCCCAGTGTAATGGCGCCCTGTCGGATCACGCGCGGCGGGTCGACGGTGACATCGACCACGGTGGAGGCCGCGCCGCCGGGTGTCGGCCCGCCGTCGAGCACGAGGTCGAGCGCATCGCCGAAGTGCGCGAGGACGGCGCCGGCGGTCGTCGGCGGCTCGGCGCCCGTCGGGTTCGCGCTGGGCGCCGTGACCGGCGCCCCGAGCGCCCGTACCAGCGCGCGGGCCGTGGCGTGCGCGGGCAGCCGCACGCCGACGGTGCCGGTGCCGGACGTGAGCTCGGCGGGCACGCCGGCCGCCGCGCGAAGCACCAGCGTGAGGGCGCCCGGCCAGTGCCGCGCCATGAGCTCGCGGGCACGCGCCGGAATGTCCGACGCCACACGCCGAACCATCGTCTCGGAGTCCACGAGCACCAGGAGCGGCATCGACGCGGGGCGATCCTTCACCTCGAACACGCGGCGCACCGCGCCTCGATCGAGCGCGGCGGCGCCGAGGCCGTAGAAGGTCTCCGTGGGAAACGCGACGAGACCGCCGCGACGCAGCACGCGTGCCGCCTCGCCGAGCACGCGCTCGTCCGGGGCGACGGGATCGACGCGGACGACCGCCGTCGCCACGGCCTCGTCAGCCGCGCGACTTGAGCTTGTCGGCGACGCGCCGCGCGCGGTCTTCCACCTCGGCGGCGAGCGTCGCGCGATACGCGGCCAGGCGCCGGCGCAGCGCCGCGTCGCCCACCGCGAGGATCTGCGCGGCCAGGATGGCGGCGTTGACCGCCCCCCAGCTCCCGATCGCGACCGTCGCCACCGGGACGCCCTTCGGCATCTGCACGATCGAGAGCAGCGCGTCCATGCCGGCGAGCGGCGTGGCTGCGATCGGCACGCCGATCACCGGCAGGGCGCTGGAGGCTGCCAGCACGCCGGGAAGCGCCGCCGCTCCGCCGGCGGCGGCGATCAGCACGCCGAGCCCGCGCGCCTCGGCCGTCGACGCGTACTCTTCGGTCTTCTTCGGCGTGCGGTGCGCGGAGGCGACGACGACTTCGCTGCCGACCGCCAGCGCGTCCAGCACCTTCACCGCCTCCAGCATGACGTCGAGGTCCGTGTCGCTGCCCAGCACGATGCCCACGCGGATCGGGTTGGTCATTGATGCCCCCCTGGGGGTACGACGCCCCGCGCGGCCTGGCGCCGCCCGATGTCCCTGCGATAGTGCATGCCGTCGAACCGGATGCGCGAGGCGGCCGCGTACACGTGCTCGATGGCCGCGGGCACGCTCTCCGCCGTCGCCGTCACGCCGAGCACGCGGCCGCCCGCCGTCACCAACCGGCCGTCGCGCATCGCCGTACCGGCATGGAAGACGACGACGCCGGGCATGCGCTCGGCCTCGTCGATCCCGTCGATCGGCGCGCCGGTCGGATGGCGCCCCGGATACCCACCGGACGCGACGACGACACAGACCGCGGCGCGCTTGGTCGGCGCGGGGGCGGGCAACGGCGCGCCGCGCGCCGCGGCGTCGAGGAGCAGCAGCAGGTCTCCCTCCATCGTGGCCACGAGCGCCTGGCACTCCGGATCGCCGAAGCGAACGTTGTATTCGATGACCTTGGGGCCCTCGGCCGTGAGCATGAGACCGGCGTAGAGGACGCCCCGGTACGGCGCGCCCTCGCGCGCGATCGCCGCGAACGTCGGCTCGACGATCGTGCGCATGATGCGCGCGTGCATGGCCGCGTCCAGCGACGCCACCGGCGTGAACGCGCCCATGCCACCCGTGTTCGGCCCGCGATCGCCGTCGAAGACCGTCTTGTGGTCCTGGGCCGCGCCGAGCGCCACGCACGCCCCGCCGTTGGAGACCGCAAAGAACGACGCCTCCTCGCCGCGCAGGAACTCCTCGACCACGATGGTGGCGCCGGCCGCCCCGAACTCCCGGCGCTCCAGGCAGCGCGCGATGGCCGCCTCGGCCTCGGCGAGCGTCGCGCACACGATGGCGCCCTTGCCCGCGGCGAGCCCATCGGCCTTGACCACCACCGGCGCCCCGAGCTCGCGCGCGAACGTGCGCGCGGCGCCGGGATCGGTGAACGTCGCGTAGCGCGCCGTCGGAATGCCCGCGCGCGCCATCAGATCTTTCGCGAAGGCCTTGCTGCCTTCGAGCGCGGCGGCGGGCGCGCCCGGCCCGAACACGGCAAAGCCTTTGTCGCGCAGGCGGTCGGCGAGACCGGCGACCAGCGGCACCTCGGGCCCGATGACGACGAGGTCGGCGCGCTCGCGCTCGGCGAGCCGCACGACGCCGTCGTGGTCGTCGACGCTCACCGCCACGCACGCGGCGTGCCGGGCGATGCCGGGATTGCCCGGCGCCGCCACCAGCCGCGTGAGCCGCGGGCTCTGGGCGAGCTTCCAGCAGAGCGCGTGCTCGCGGCCGCCGCCGCCGACGACGAGCAGGTTCATTCGGTGCTCGTGTCCGTCTGATCGACGACTTCGAGATGCGCCCGCGCGATCTTCGCCCACGGGCTGCCCGCGTCCAGCTCGAGGTAGCGCTGCCAGTGCCTGACGGCCTCGTCGCCGCGGCCCGCGCGCGCGAGCGCGCCGGCGAGGTTGAAGTGGGCGTCGGCGTAGTCGGGCGAGATGTCGAGCGCGCGCCGATAGCAGCGGATCGCCTCCTCGACGTTGCCGGTGTCTTCGTTCAGCGAGCCGAGGTTGTAGGCGGCCTCCGCGCAGTCCTCCACCTCGCCGAGCGCCCGGTCGTAGGACGCGCGCGCCTCGTCATAGCGTCCCATGCGGTGCAGCAGCAGGCCGAGATTGTTCCAGGCGGCCGCGTACGTCGGGTCGATGGCGACCACGCGCCGGTAGGCGTCGATGGCGTCGTCCCACTGCGCGGGGTCGGCATCCCACTCGCTGGCACGCTCGAACCACGTCTCCGCCTGCTCGGAGGGCGGCGCCATCGGCCGCACGAGGCCGGTCACGAGCGTCGCCTCCGCCGCCTTCTCGAGGTTGCCGGCGTCGAGATCGAGCACGGTCTGGCCCGTGCGCGGATCGAAGCGCACGCGCTCGGACTCCACCAGCACGCGGCCGCCCTCGAGCACCAGGCGCATCTCGGCGAGCGGCTGCCGGATGCGGGGATCGCGACGGCGGAGCGCGTCGAGCGCCTGGCGGATCTGGCGCACCGACGCGCCGGAATCGAGCAGCGACGCCGCCGCGCGGAGCGCCAGCAGCTCGCGGAACGTGTAGCGCAGCTCGCCGTGCAGCAGGTTCAGGCGCTTGAGCTGTGCCGCCCGCCGCGGGGTGAGGGTGAGGATGCGCGTGAGCTCGCGCAGCCCATAGATGCGCTCGGTCACGAGGCGCGCTCGGTCACGGCCGCCTCAGTGCCGGAAGTGGCGCAGACCGGTGAAGAGCATCGCCATGCCGTGCTCGTCGGCGGCGGCGATCACGTCCTCGTCGCGCACGGAGCCGCCCGGCTGGATCACGGCGGTCACGCCCGCCTTGGCCACGACGTCGAGGCCGTCGCGGAACGGGAAGAACGCGTCGGAGGCGCAGACCGTCCCCTCCGTCGGCAGGCCCACCTCGCGGGCGCGCATCACGGCCAGCCGGGCGGAGTCGACGCGGTTCATCTGGCCGGCGCCGACGCCGACCACCTGGTCGACCGTCGTGAGCACGATGGCGTTGGACTTGGCGTGCTTGCCGACGCGCCAGGCGAAGCGAAGCGCGTGACGCTCAGCCGGGGTCGGCTGGCGCTTCGTGACGACCTTCAGAGCGGCGGGATCGAGGTCCGCCAGGTCGGCGCCCTGCGCGAGCAGGCCGCCGAGCACGCTGCGGTACTCCTCCAGCCGCCCGGGCAGCGCGCGGCGGTCGCACGGCACCTCGAAGACGCGGCACTTCTTCTTGGTCCGCGCGAGCTCCTCGAGCGCGTCGGGCTCGTAGGCGGGCGCGAACAGGATCTCGACGAAGATCCCGGCCAGCGCCCGCACCACCGCCATGTCGAGCGTGCGGTTGACGCCGACGATGCCGCCGTAGATCGAGACCGGATCCGAGGCCTTGGCCTTCTCCATGGCCGCGCCGACACCGGTGCCCAGCGCGGCGCCGCAGGGATTCGTGTGCTTGATGACGACGGCGGCCGGCTCGTCGAACTCGAGCAGCAGGCCCAGCGCGGCGGAGAAGTCGAGCAGGTTGTTGTAGCCCAGCTCGGGGCCATGCAGCGGCTTCATGGCCGCGAGGCCGATCGCGGGCCCGCCGGCGAGCCGGTAGAACGCCGCCGACTGGTGCGGATTCTCGCCGTACTTGAGCAGCAGCGCGCGCTCGGCCTCCAGCCGCAGCGGGTGGGGAAACTCCTCGGGCGCCTTCGGCGCCTGCGCGGCCTGCGCTGACCGCAGCCAGGCGGCGATGGCGGCGTCGTACTGGGCAGTGCGCCGGAAGGCCTCCTGCGCGAGTCGCGCGCGCGTGGCGTCGACCAGCGACCCGCCCGTCGCCTTCAGCTCGTCGAGGACGCCCGCGTACTGCGACGGGTCGGTGACGACGGCCACGCTCGCGTGGTTCTTGGCGGCGGCGCGGATCATCGTCGGCCCGCCGACGTCGATCTGCTCGATCGCCTCGGCCAGCGTCACACCCGGCTTCGCCACCGTCCGCTCGAACGGATAGAGCGCGACGACGACGAGGTCGATCGGCGGGATGCCGTGGGTGTCGAGGGCGGCCAGGTGCTCCGGCACGTCCCGCCGCGCGAGGATGCCGCCGTGGATCTTGGGATGCAACGTCTTCACCCGCCCGTCCATCATCTCGGGAAAGCCGGTGACCTCGGCGACGTCGCGCACGGTCACGCCCGACTCGCGCAGCAGCTTCGCGGTGCCGCCCGTCGAGAGGATCTCGACGCCGAAGCCGACCAGCGCCTTCGCGAGCTCGACCACCCCGGTCTTGTCGTGGACGGAGACGAGAGCGCGGCGAATCCTCATCGGGGCTCCTTGATGATCACGCGCCGTCCGACGATCTCGAGGCGTCCCTCGGCGAAGAGGCGGACGGCAGCCGGGTACAGGCGATGCTCCTCGACCAGGATGCGCGCGGACAGCGTCTCTTCCGTGTCGTTCGGCTCCACGGGCACCGCCGCCTGCAGCACGATCGGTCCGGTGTCCACACCTTCGTCGGCGAAGTGTACGGTGGCGCCCGTGACCTTGGCGCCGTGCTCGAGCGCCTGGCGCTGGGCGTGCAGCCCGGGAAACGCCGGCAGCAGCGAGGGATGGATGTTGAGCGCGCGCCCGAAGAACGCGCGGATGTAGGCCGCAGACAGGATGCGCATGTAGCCGGCCTGGCAGACGAGGCCCACCTGGCGCTTCTCGAGCTCGCGGACGAGGCCGCGGCCGAAGCTCTCGCGATCGGCGAAGTCCTTGGGATCGAGCCAGACCGCCTCCACGCCGGCGGAACGCGCGCGATCGAGCGCGGCCGCGCGCTCCCGGTCGGAGATCACCACCGCGATGCGCGCCGGAAAGTCGGGGGCGGCGCACGCGTCGAGCAGCGCCTGCAGGTTGCTGCCGCGACCCGAGGCGAGGACGCCGACGGCCAGGCGCTCGACGCTCACGCCGCGTCGCGCTCCCGTGACGGCGGCGCCGCGTGCTGGTCGCACACGGGGCAGCGCGACACGCGCCGCATGATCGATGAGTCGCGCGGGAAGACCTGCGCCATCCCCCAGTCGAGCGCAACTTGAAGCTGCTTGCGGAAGCCGACGAGCTTCCACAGGTGCAGCGCGTTCCAGAACAGCCACGCGGCGTAGCCCGAGAAGCGGATGCCCAAGACGTCCACGACCGCGTCGCGCTCGCCGAGCGAGACGAGCATGCCCTGCGGCGCGAAATGAATGGTGCCGAGCGGCCGCCCCTGCAGCTCGGCGACGATGTTCTCGGCGGCGAGCCGCGCCTGGGCGAGCGCGGCCGGGATGATCGGGATCGAGGCGTCGGCGTTGTCCTCGATGGTGACGGCGTCGCCGGCGCCGTAGACCTCGGGGTGCTCCTTGAGCTGCATCGTCGGCCGCGTCACCAACCGGCCGAGGCGGTCACGCTCGGCGGGCACGTGCGCGAGCACGGGATGCCCGATCACGCCGGCCGCCCACACCGTGAGGCCGACCGGCACCTGCTCGCCGCCGCCCACCTCGACGGCGCCGGGCTCCACGCGGGTGACGCGCGTGCCCGTGCGTATCTCGATGCCCTCGCGCCCGAGCTTGCGCCGCGCGCGCTCGGCGAGCGTGGGATGCACGCCGCGCAGGATCTCGTGGCCCGCCTCGAGGAGCAGCAGCCGGTAGTCGCCGGGATCGATGCCGCGGTACCGCGGGACGATGTAGCGGTGGAAGAAGTCCTGCAGCTCGGCGATCAGCTCGACGCCCGTGTAGCCGCCGCCGACGACGCAGACGGTGAGCATCCGCCGCCGCACGGCCGGATCGGGCTCGTGGTCGGCGTGCTCCGCCGCATCGAGGATGTGATCGCGCAGCACGACGCCGTCCTCGAGCCACTTGTAGCCGAGGGCGTGCTCCTCCACACCCGGCACGCCGAAGCTCGGCACCACGCTGCCCATGGCCACGATCAGCCGGTCGTAACTCTCGACCCCCTCGGCCATGATCACGCGGCGGCCGGCGAAGTCGATGTCCGTCACCGTGTCGCGACGGAAGCGGAAGCGGCGCGCGCCGCGGATGTCGCGCAGCGGCTGAACGATGTGTCGCGGCTCGACCATCGAGGAGGCGACCTGGGGCAGGAGCGGCGTGAAGAGCAGGTAGTTCCGGTCGCTAACCAGGAGGATCTCGACGTCGGCGCGATCGCGCAGCCGGCGCTCGAGCACGCGCACGGCCTCCATCCCGGCGAAGCCGCCGCCGAGGACGACGATCCGCATCACACCAGCTCCACGCCGCGCTCGCCCGCGACCACCTCGCCGATGGCCGTCACCGTCTCCCCCGCCTCCGTGAGCGCCTGGCGCGCGCGGTCGGCGTCGGCGGCGCGCACGATCACGACGTAGCCCACGCCGAGATTGAACGTGCGCAGCATCTCGGGCTCGCTCACGCGCCCGGCCTCGCGCAGCGTCGCGAACACCGGCGGCTCGCGCCAGGCCCCGCGCCGCAGCACGACGCGGCAGCCGTCCGGCAACACGCGCGGCACGTTGCCCGTCAGCCCGCCGCCCGTGACGTTCGCCATCGCCGAGACCGGAACGGCGGCGAGCAGCGCGCGCACGGCGGACGCGTAGATGCGTGTCGGCTCCAGCAGCTCGTCGCCGACGCTGCGCCCCGTGCCCGGCAGCGGCGCGCCCACGTCGAGCTTCAGCACGTCGAAGACGATGCGCCGCGCGAGCGTGTACCCGTTGCTGTGCAGCCCCGAGGAGGCTAGGCCGAGGACGGCGTCGCCGGGCTTCACGGCGCTCCCGTCCACGATGCGCTCGCGCTCGACGACGCCGACCGCGAAGCCCGCGAGATCGTACTCGCGGGGCGCGTAGATGTCGGGCAGCTCGGAGGTCTCGCCGCCGATCAGCGCGCAGCCCGCACGACGGCAGCCCTCGGCCACGCCGCTCACGAGCGCCTCGACGCGCGCCGGGTCGAGCTTGCCGATGCCGATGTAGTCCAGGAAGAAGAGGGGCTCGGCGCCGTGGACGAGCAGGTCGTTGACGCCCATGGCGACGAGGTCGATACCCACCGTGTCGTGACGGTCGGCGAGGAACGCGACCTTGAGCTTGGAGCCGACGCCGTCGGTGGACGACACCAGCACGGGCTCGCGATAGCCGGCCGGCACGCGGACGAACCCGGCGAAGGCCCCGATGCCGCCCAGCACCTCGGGCCGGAACGTCGTCCGGGCGAGCGGCGCGATACGCCGGACCGCCTCGTCGCCGGCCTCGATGTCGACACCGGCGTCGCGATACGTGAGGGGCTTCATCGCGCTAGACGTCGAAGAGGTGGAGCTGGGGCGTGGGCTCGGGCTCGATGCCGACCTTGTAGGCGCCGGTGAAGCAGGCGTGACAGAAGCCCGCGGGATCGCTGCCCGTGGCCTTCAGCATGCCGTCGAGCGACAGATAGCCGAGAGAGTCGGCGCCCAGGTAGCGGCGGATCTCCTCGACGTTGTGGCTGGACCCGATCAGCTCCTTGCGCGTCGGCGTGTCGATGCCGTAGTAACACGGCCACTGGATCGGCGGCGACGAGATCCGCATGTGGACCTCGCGGGCGCCCGCGTTGCGGAGCATGCGCACGATCTTGCGGCTGGTGGTCCCGCGCACGATCGAGTCGTCGACCACCACCACGCGCTTGCCCTGCAGCATCTCGGGCATCGGGTTCAGCTTCACCTTCACGCCGAAGTGCCGGATACCCTGCTTGGGCTCGATGAAGGTGCGGCCGACGTAATGGTTGCGGATCAGGCCCATCTCGTACGGCGTGCCCGACTCCTCCGAGTACCCGAGGGCCGCGCTCGTCCCCGAGTCCGGCACCGGGATCACGATGTCGGCCGGGACGGGATGCTCGCGCGCGAGCTGGTGGCCGAGCGCCTTGCGCACGGTGTGCACGTTGCGGCCCCACAGCGCGGAGTCGGGCCGCGCGAAGTAGACGTACTCGAACACGCACTGCAGCTTCTCGCCGGGCGGGAAGGCGCGCACGGAGCGGGGGCCGTCGTGTCCGATCACGAGGAGCTCGCCGGGCTCGATATCGCGCTCGACCTTCGCCTCCATGAGGTCCAGCGCGCAGGTCTCGGAGGCCACCACCCACGCGTCGTCGAGCCGGCCCAGCGTGAGCGGCCGGAAGCCATACGGATCGCGGATCGCGTACATCGCCTCGGGCGTGAGCACGAGCAGCGAGTAGGCGCCCTTCACCTGGGCCAGCGCGTGGCGCAGCTGGTCCTCGAGCGGGCCGGCCGGCGCGCGCGCCAGCAGGTGCAGGATCACCTCGGTGTCGGACGTCGACTGGAAGATGGCGCCGTCCCGCTCCATCTCCTTGCGCAGGGCGTCGGCGTTGGTCAGGTTGCCGTTGTGCGCGATCGAGATCGGGCCACGCGCGGTGTTGGCCGTGATCGGCTGCGCGTTCTTCAGATTGGAGGAACCCGACGTGGAGTAGCGCACGTGGCCGATGGCGCGGTGCCCCGGCAGCCGGCGCAGGCGCTCGGGATGGAAGACGTCGGCCACCCAGCCCATCGCCTTCTCGGTGTGGAACCCGTGGCCGTCGGTGGCCGCGATGCCCGCGGACTCCTGCCCGCGATGCTGGAGGGCGTAGAGTCCGAGGTACGTGACGTTGGCGGCCTCCGGATGGTTCCAGACGCCGAACACTCCGCACTCGTCGTGGAACCGGTCGTCGTCACGCCATGTGACGCTCAAATCCGCTCCTCCACGCGCGCTCGATCCGGTCCAGCGCGAC
>Ga0134070_10000334_pt1 | contig 14079 bp, 10 predicted proteins | sample 15_taG_26_FD_94463 | JGI IMG/M metagenome (GOLD analysis project Ga0134070, IMG submission 94463) | Grasslands soil microbial communities from the Angelo Coastal Reserve, California, USA - 15_D_Rain_40cm_2_09082015 | ecosystem: Environmental > Terrestrial > Soil > Grasslands ...
ACCGCTTCGTGCGCGATGAGCGTATTCTCCACTTCGACGGGCGAGACCCAGATGCCACCAACTTTCAGCATGTCGTCGCTTCGACCGCAGTACCAGAAGTCGCCGTCCTCGTCTTGGTAGTATTTGTCACCTGTCTGGATCCACGGCCCGAAGAGCGTCTCCTTCGTCTTCTCGTCGCGATTCCAATAGTACGCCATCGTCGAGTCCCCCTTGACGCGAAGATTTCCGATCTCCCCGCGCGGCACGGGCCTACCGCCCTCATCGACGATAATGGCCTCATATCCGGGGACCGGCGTGCCCGAGGATCCCGGCTTCACATGCCCCGGACGATTTGAGAGGAAAATATGGAGGATCTCCGTAGTCCCAATCCCGTCGAGAATCTCGACACCGAACCGATTGACCCAGCGCCGATACACATCGGCGGGCAAGGCTTCGCCCGCGGAGACGCATAGCCGCAACGAAGAGAGGTCGAATCGATCCTCCGCGTCCTGCATCTGGAGCATGGACGCGTAGAGAGTTGGAACGCCAAAGAAGAGGGTGGGCCGGTACCGGTCAACGACTTGGAACACCGCCTCCGCCGTGGGCCGCCCAGAATAGAGGACCGCCTCCGCGCCGACGCGCATCGGGAAATACATGTTGTTGCCGAGGCCATACGCGAAGAACAACTTCGCCGCCGAGAAAGTCCGATCCCGCTCCGTGATGCCAAGCACATGCAACCCGTAGGTATCCGAACACACGACCATGTCGTGCTGGAGGTGGACCGCCGCTTTCGGGAATCCCGTCGACCCGGAAGAGTATAGCCAGAAGGCCACGTCGTCTTTCGAAGTGTCCGCGGCCTCGAGGCTCCTTGGGGCCCTCGATACCCATGACTCGAACTGAAGATGCGGACCCTTCGCCTCCCCCACCACAACCACGTGTTTCAAGTGCTTCGCTTGAACCAGGGCCGGGCCCGCTTCGAGAAGCAGGGGTTCGGAGACGATTGCGACCTTCGCGCGGCTGTCGTCGAGCAAAAAACGGTAGTCGGCCGCACGCATGAGGGTGTTCACGGGCACAGGCACCGCACCCAGCTTCATCGCGCCGAAGAAGGAGGCGACGAATTCCGGGCCATCCAGGAGAATCAGGAGGACCCGATCCTCCATCTGAACGCCGAGATCGAGGAGGGCGTTGCCGACTCGGTTCACGGATTCGAAGATTTCCCCATAGGTGACGACGCGGTCTTCGTGATACAAGGCGGGTCGGCCTGCGCGGCCTTCCACCATGTGACGATCGACGAAGAAGGCCGCTGCGTTGAACCGATCGGGAATCGAGGCGGGTGGCTCTCCCATGACCACGACGGTGGTGAATGGGCGGCAGGGCCGCAAGAAGATTGCGGAGGCAGAAACGGTAAGAATCCATAGGGGCTGGCTAGGTTCAGTGGCCGTATCCGACGGAAGCCAGAGCATGTCGGACCCACTCCGCACGGTGCTCGTGCGTCGACCGGACGCGTCATTCGGCGGGGCCGAAAGGAGGCGCCAATTCTGCCAAACGTTGAATACGAAGAGGCCCGTTCCAACGGATGGGACTTCGTGGCGAAGAAACCGGGCATCGACGGCGTTGACGCCGTCCTCGAGCGATTCGCAGGACAGCAGTACATTGCCGACCCGTCGATCGGCATGGCCGTCTACCTCTCGATCCGCATGGGCAAGCCCTTGCTCGTCGAAGGAGAACCCGGATGCGGCAAGACGGAGATCGCCCGCACCCTGGCGGCCGCCCTCGAGACGGAACTGATCCGCCTCCAGTGCTACGAAGGTCTCGACGCGGACGCGACGTTGTACGAATGGAACCATCCGAAGCAGCTGATCACGATCCGAATCGAGGAGGCCCGGAAGGACCCGAAGGCTCTGGAGCGGGAAATCTTCAGCGAGGAATTTCTCCTGAAACGCCCGCTCCTCCAGGCCCTGACCCACGACGGGCCGCAGGCAGCCGTCTTGCTGATCGACGAGATCGACCGGGCCGACGAAGAGTTCGAGGGCCTGCTCCTCGAGTTCCTGTCCGATTTCCAAATCACGATTCCTGAGATGGGGACGATTCGCGCGAAGCGAGTACCTCACGTCGTCATTACCTCGAATCGTACCCGCGAGCTCTCCGACGCACTGAAACGCCGGTGCCTCTACCTCTACATCGGCTATCCGAGCCGGGAGAAGGAAATCGCCATCCTCCGCGCGAAAGTGCCGGGTCTCGGGGAGCAGTTCGCCGAGGAAATCGCGGGATTCGTCCAGCGCGTGCGCGCGGAGGACGATTTCGTGAAACGGCCGGGAATCTCGGAGACCCTGGACTGGGCGTCCGCCCTGATGGCACTCGGCACCACAAAGTTGGATCGGGACATCGTGGAGCAGACCCTTGGCCTCGTCGTGAAGGACGCGCAGGATCTGCAGACCATGCAGGCCGGTCGGCTCGATACCCTGATGGGATCTCCGTGAGGCCCGAGAACCGGAGCGATCCCTCATTCGTTCCGCGGCTCGCGGGGTTCATCGCGTTCCTCCGAGTTCGGGGGTTTGCCGTGGGCATCGGGTCGGCCCTCGACTGCGCCCACGCCTTGCGGCAAATCTCGATCCTCGACCGTGACACGTTCCTCGCGGCATGCATCGTGACCCTCGCCAAGTCTCCGGAGGACGTGCCCCGACTCATCGAATCGTTCGATCTCTACTGGTCCACGTACATCGAACCGGCGGATTCGAAGACGCGTCTCGCGGTATCGGCCCCGCCGAGTCCGCCCCCGGACGGGGTGGTCTCGACCAGCGAGAACGCGCCTGGGTTCCGAATTGCCGTCGACCGCGCGGGCGTGGTCCGCGTCGGCCTCTACAGCCCGGATGCTCCCTCTTCGGGTCATACCCTGCGACTCCTCGACCGAAAGCGAGTCGTTGCGATCCGGGCGGGCGTCCGTCGGCTCCGAAGGGAAGCCGCCACACGGCCCGGTCGGCGTCAAGCACCCGCTCGCCGAGGTTCGATCGATTTTCCCGCGACGGCCCGACACAGCCTCCGACAGGGCGGCGAATGGGTCGAGTTCCGATTCCGGAAACCCCGGAAGCGCCGGGCGGAACTCGTAATCCTATGGGACGTCAGCGGCTCGATGCGGGATCATGAGGCGGTGCTCTTCGCCCTCGTCCACGCGCTCCACCGCGTTGTCCGGCGAACGAAGGTGTTCGCGTTCGGCACGCAACTCGACGAGGTTTCAGGCCTCCTGCGGGGGCAGAGTTACTTCCACGCGGCCCGGGCGGCCTCGGGACACCTCCGACCCATGGGAGGAGGAACTCGGATCGGATCCTGCCTGGAGGATTTCCTCCGACGATACGGGCGGCTCCTGCACGAAGGGACGACCCTCGTCGTCCTGAGCGACGGCTGGGACCTCGGCGAGACGGTCCGTCTGTCGAGGGCCCTCCAACGCCTCCACCATCTGTGCCATCTCGTCGTGTGGGTGAACCCGTATGCCGACGACCCCCGATTCGAGCCCGCGACGGCGGGGATGCGCGAGGCCATGCCTCACGTGGACCTGCTCCTAGGGCCGAGAGACTTCGAAACTCGGACCGGATTCGCGCCGGAACGTCTCGCCGCCCGACGGCCTCAGACCCGCGTGGGCTATCGGGGAAAAGCCTTTATCGCCGCCTCGCAATGACGCCGCGCTATTCTATAGCACAGGAGGTTTGGGGAGTGATTCCACCGCGCTTCGAGTACTTCGCACCCTCGTCCATCGATGAAGCCGTCCAGATTCTCGACCGCTTTGGCGGCGAGGCGAAGGTCCTCGCGGGGGGGCAGAGTCTCCTTCCCGTGATGAAACTCCGCCTCGCGGAGCCGCGGGCTCTCGTCGACATCAATCGCATCCCGGACCTCGCGCACATCCGAGAGGACGCGAAGTCCCTGCGGATCGGGGCAACGACCCGGACGAATGACCTGAACGATTCCGAACTCATTCACGCTCGCTATCCCATCCTCTCCGATGCGGCCTACGAAATCGCGGATCCCCTCGTGCGGAACATGGGGACGGTCGGCGGGAACGTCTCCCATGGAGATCCGGCGAACGATCTCCCCGCCTGCATGCTCGCCTTGGGGGCCCACTTCGTTGTCCGCAGCCCGACCGGAACGCGGACGATCCCAGCCAAAGAATTCTACCAGGACACCTTCGTCACCGCGCTCGAGTCGAATGAACTCCTCCTGGAAATCCAGATTCCGAAGGCGAGGCCGGGCCAGGGCAATGCGTATGTGAAGCTCGAGAAGCGAATCGGCGACTTCCCGATCGTCGGGGTCGCCGCGAACCTCGTGCTCACGACGAAAGGGACCATCGAATCCGCGGGCCTCGCGCTCACGGCGGTCGGCCCGACCGCGCTCAAGGCGACGGAAGCGGAGCGGCATCTCGTCGGCAAGGCGCCGGAGGATGCTGCCTTCCGGAGAGCCGCGGAATTCGCGCAGGAGATCACGAGCCCGGTTTCGGACCTGCGGGGTCCCGCCGAATACAAGCGGGCGATGGTCCGCGTCCTTGCTCTCAGGGCCTTGCATCGGGCCTCGGCTCGGGCACACGGGGGTGCATGAGTTGGTCCTCGCCGAGATGCCGAGTGCCGGCGACGAGGAAACCGGACCCTTCGTGAACGTCCACGTCACCGTGAACGGCGCCCCTCGGTCCGCAACCGTGGAGACGCGCACCCTACTGGTCCATTTCCTCCGAGAGAACCTCAGCCTCACCGGAACGCATATTGGCTGCGATACGACGAACTGCGGAGCTTGCACGATCCTGCTCGATGGCAAGGCGGTGAAATCCTGCACGATCCTCGCAGTGCAAGCAGACGGTCGAGAACTGCGGACGGTCGAAGGCCTCGAGACCGATGGCAAGCTCCATCCGATTCAAGAGGGCTTCATCGAAGAGCATGGCCTCCAGTGCGGCTTCTGCACGCCCGGAATGATGATGTGCTCCGTCGCGCTGCTCCAGAAAAATCCGCATCCAACGGAGGAACAGATCCGCCGCGCGATCTCCGGGAACTTGTGCCGATGCACGGGCTACGTGAATATCGTGAAGGCGATCCAACACGCCGCGAACAAGATGGCCGGCCCTTCGGGAGGCGGACGACCATGACCGTGCACGGCGGCGTCGGCCAATCCATAAAGCGGAAGGAGGACGCCCGCTTCGTCCGGGGCAAAGGGAATTACGTCGACGACGTGAAGCTCCCCGGGATGCTCTATCTGGACATCGTCCGGAGTCCGTACGCGCACGCACGCATCCGGTCCATCAACATCGAGAAGGCGTTGAAGGTCCCGGGCGTCCTCGCGGTGATCCGCGGGAAGGACCTCGAGGCGGCGAACCTCGCATGGATGCCGACCCTCATGTCCGACAAGCAGATGGTGCTGCCCGTCGAGCGGGTTATGTACCAGTCGCAGGAAGTCGCCGCGGTCGTCGCGGACAGCCGATATGCGGCCGCGGACGGTGTCGTCGCCGTCGAGGTAGACTACGAGCCGCTCCCGGTTGTCGTCGACCCGATGAAGGCCCTCGAGCCCGGTGCTCCGATTCTCCGGCCGGATCGGAAGGAGCAGACGAATCGGATCTGGCACTGGGAGGTCGGGGACCGAGAAGGTACGGACAAGGCCCTGAAGGAATCCGATGTCGTTGTCAAAGAGAACCTCTACATCCCGCGGATCCACGTGTCCTCGATCGAGACGTGCGGCTGCGTCGCGTCCTTCGACGCGATGGGGAAGCTCACCGTGTGGATGACGACCCAGGCGCCTCACGCGATCCGAACCGTGTTCGCCCTCGTCGCGGGATTGCCCGAGCAGAAGATCCGCATCATCTCCCCGGACATCGGCGGCGGATTCGGGGGCAAGGTCCCCGTCTATCCCGGTTACGTCCTCGCGGTCGTCGCGGCCCTAAAGACCGGGCATCCAGTGAAGTGGATCGAGGACCGTTCGGAGAACATTCAGGCGGATTCGTTCGCCCGAGATTACCACATCTCCGCGGAAATCGGTGCGACGAGGGACGGCAAGTTGACCGCCCTCCGCGTGAAGACGATCGCGGACCACGGATACACGGATGCCGCGGCGAATCCGTCCAAGTTCCCCGCCGGCCTGTTCCACATCGTCACCGGATCGTATCCGTTCGAGAAGGCGCACGTCGAAGTCGACGGCGTCTACACGAACAAGCCGCCCGGCGGGATCGCATACCGGTGCTCGTTCCGAGTCACGGAGGCCGCGTTCACGATCGAACGGATGGTGGACTCCCTCGCGCGCAAGCTCGGCATGGACCCTGCCGAGTTCCGCATGAAGAACTTCATCCCGCCAGAGGCGTTCCCGTTCAAGTCGGCCCTCGGTTGGGAGTACGACAGCGGCAATTATCAGGGCGCCCTCCGAAAAGCGATGGACATCGTCGACTACGACGCCCTGCGGAAGGAGCAGGCAGAGAAGCGGAAGCGCGGCGAGCTCATGGGGATCGGAATCTCGAGCTTCACAGAGATCGTCGGCGCGGGACCCTCCCATACGTTCGACATCCTCGGGCTGAAGATGTTCGATTCCTGCGAGATCCGCATCCATCCAACGGGCAAGGCGATCGCCCGCTTCGGCACGAAGTCTCAAGGACAAGGGCACGAGACGACGTATGCTCAGATCCTCGCCGAGGAACTCGGGATCTCTTCCGAGGACATCGCGATCGAGGAAGGAGACACCGACACCGCGCCCTACGGCCTCGGCACGTACGCGAGCCGGAGCACTCCGACGGCGGGCGCTGCCGCCTCGATCGCGGCGCGCAAGATCCGCGACAAGGCGCAGAAGATCGCTGCACACCTGCTCGAGGTGAGCCCGGACGACCTGGAGTGGAAGGATCACAAATTCCAGGTGAAAGGGGTACCTGATAAGGCGAAGACGATGGCTGAGATCGCCTTCGCGGCGTACACGAACCATCCACCCGGGATGGAGGCAGGTCTGGAGGCGGTCGACTACTACGACCCACCGAACTTGACGTACCCGTTCGGTAGCTACATCTGCGTCGTCGACATCGACAAAGAGACCGGCGAGGTCAAGATTCGGCGGTTCGTCGCGGTAGACGACTGCGGCACGATCATCAATCCAATGATCGTCGAGGGACAGATTCATGGAGGGCTGACGATGGGCTTGGCGCCCGCGCTCCTCGAGGAGATCCACTATGATGAGAACGGGAACATGCTCGGCGGATCGTTCATGGACTACCTGCTTCCCACCGCTGTCGAGACGCCGAAGTGGGAGACTGCGAAGACGACGACGCCTTCGCCCCACCATCCAATCGGGGCAAAGGGGGTCGGAGAATCCGCGACGGTGGGCGCACCGGCCGCGATCGTGAATGCGGTCGTGGACGCCCTGGCCCATCTGGGCGTGACGCACATCGACATCCCGATCACGCCATGGAAGGTGTGGAAGATCCTTCACGAGAAGCGTGCCGCATAAGCCGCGGGGAGGATCGCCGTGCACTTCGAGGGCACCTTCACCGTCCGAGCCTCGAGCACACGGGTCTGGTCGTTCTTCCTGAGTCCGCAGGAATTCTCCTCAGCCATCGATGATCCCCACACGATTGAGGTGGTCGATGCCGATCACTTCCGGGGGACGATCAAGGCGGGCGTCGCCTTCATCCGTGGCACGTTCACATGGTCCGCGACTGTGAAAGAGCGGGTTCCCCCAGAAAGGGCTCAGATGGCCGTCCACGGGTCCGGCATGGGGAGCGCCTTCGACATCGTCGCGACCCTGAGCGTCTCGGAATCAGCGGGTCTGACGACGGTGAAATGGGCTGCGGACGTCCAGATGAGCGGCACGATCGCGACAACGGGCGCGCGCCTCCTGCAGGGGACGACCGAGAAGAAGACAAACGCGTTCTTCGAGAACGCCCGGAAGATGCTCGAGGTTGCTTAGCGGAGGTAATGTACACCTTGACGAAGGCGCCGCCTTCGCCCTCCTGATGCGTCATCTCGATACTTGGGCCTCCCGTCCGCGTGCAGCCAGGGGAAATATTCAGTGCTTCACCGGGCCACGCGATGGGTCGTCGACCATGGCAGTTGCAATCGGGACTCAATCGACTAAGCGAGGAATAGATTGGGCGACTTCACGAACCGCGCGCGACAACCCTCGGAGCAGAACAAGTACGTCCGGCCGGCATGCATGACCCGGATCGGCGAATCAGATTCCACATCCATCCCGCATACGACGTCTTTCTCCATCGCAAACGGGCGGGCCTTTGAGACGGCGTCGGAAACGGTGAGCTCGCGAGGCCCGGAGGTCCGCCGGACTTGAGTAATCTGCGCGAGGATGCTCAGCGCGATTTCCTCCGGGGTTTCGGCCGAGAAGTCGAGGCCGGCGGGGCTTTGGATGCGAGCCTGGGCCGCGGAGTCAACTCCGGAGTCGCCGAGACCCGCAAGGACGGCTGCCGCGCGGCGACGGCTCGCGACGAGTCCAAGGTAAGCGATGCGGGATCTCGTAAGTTGCGCCAACGCCGCCTCGTCGTACTTGCCCATCGTTGCGACAACCGCATACGTCTCCGGGGTCAGGAGGTCTGGGATCCGTTCGAGCTCCTGGACGATCTGGTCCGCCCCCGGAAACTCGGACTCCTTCGCCCCGGGAGCCACCACGACAATCCGATAGTCGAGCACGCGTCCGAGGGCTCGCAGGGCCGCCGCGACGGGGGAATCGCCGACAACGAGCAACTGAGGCTTCGGGATTTGAGGTTCCACGTAGATGTCCATTGTGCCACCACTCTCGCATTCCATCACGTATTCGACGACGCCTTCTTCCGGTGGGGAGCTCCCCGCGTTCGGAGTGAGCCGCATAAGCCGAGGTCGGCCGTCGCGGAGGGCCCGGAGCGCTTCCGCCACGAGAACGGACTGCGCGCAGCTCCCTCCAAGCCACCCGATCAACTCCCGGTTCGCGCGGACGATGGCCTTGAACCCAGGCCGCCCGGAGGAGGGCCGTTCGACCCGGACGACCGTCGCAAGGACGAACGGCTCGTTCCGCGCCCGCAGATCCCCCGCGACCCGGAAGATGTCGACCCGCATCGAGTCTCCCGAAGGAGCGACATTGCCGCGAGGTCGTTCCGTCATCGTGACGAGCCCCGCGATTGGTCGGCCCGTCCGGAGGACCTCATCTGAGCGGGCGATCTGCTCCGGCGTGTCAAGATCCACCAGTATGCCCGGATCATCGACGGGCACCTCGAGGATGCCTTGCGTGTGTCGGCCGAAGATGGCGCGGCACCCTTGGTCTCCCGTGATCGATTGTACTTCCTCCGAGAGGGATCGATCCAGGAGGACAGGATTGCCTCGTCTCCCTTCGTATGTGGGGATTAGGATTCTCGCGTTCGAACCGTTCCGCCGCGCAATCAGCGCGTCAAGTGTCGCCGAGGCAACGAACGGTTGGTCGCCGAGGACGATCAAGAAGCCGTCCGAACGCGCGTCGGCCGCCCGGACGCCGGCTCGGATCGATGAGCTCATCCCTTCCGAGTATGCGGGGTTCACGACCGACCGGGCCCCGTTGAACGAGACTTCGCTCCGGATGCGGTCGGCTTCGTGACCGAGGACCACGACGATGTCGTCGACCTGGGCACCCCGAACCGCTTCCAGGACGTGTTCCAGAAGGGACCGGCCGCCGACCGTGAGGAGAGACTTGGGAGAACCCATTCGGGACGACGTCCCCGCCGCGAGCACGATCGCCGAGATCATGGAATCTCTCGCCCCCGACTTCCGCGTCCCTCTGGCGGGATCGACGCGGCGCGGTCTCCTCCGACGACGACCTGCGGGCCGCGCTAAATAGTTTTGCGGGATTCCCGATCAGGCGTCGAGTCACTTCTTCTGGAGGACCCGCCACACCTTTTCAGGGGTGATCGGCATGTCAATGTGGTCGACCCCGACCGCATCACAGACGGCATTGACGTACGCCTGCGAGGAGGCGATCGTCCCCGTCTCCCCCACGCCCTTCACCCCGAGCGGGTTGTGCGGCGACGGCGTGACCGTGGAATCCGTCTCGATCCGCGGCGCCTCGAGGGCGGTCGGCACGAGATACTCGATCAAGCTGTTCGTGAGGAGGTTTCCGTTCTCGTCGTACACGGACTGCTCGAGCATCGCCTGTGCCAACCCCTGCAGGACTCCTCCGTGGACCTGTCCTTCGACGATCATCGGATTGATTTGGTTGCCTACGTCATCGACGGCGACGTAGCGACGAATCTTCACTTGGCCCGTCTCCCGGTCCACATCGACGACGCAGATGTGGCAACCGAACGGGAACACGAAGTTCGTCGGATCGTAGAAGGTCGTTGCATCGAGGACGGGCTCGACTCCTTTCGGCATGTTCCCCGCCATGTAGGCGGCCCACGCAATTTCCTGGATCGTCTTCGCGGCCTTCGGCGAGCCCTTCACCACGAATTTCCCGTCCGTGAATTCGAGGTCTTCTTCCCGAGCCTCGAGGAGATGGGCCGCAATCTTTCGCGCCTTGTCCTTCACCTTGCGGGCGGACAACGCTATCGAGCCGCCCTCCACCGCAGTCGTACGGCTCCCATACGTGCCCTGGCCGTACGGCGTGAGCTTCGTGTCGCCGTGGACGACATCGACATCCACCACCGGCAGTCCAAGCTCCTCGCCGACGATCTGAGCGAACGTGGTCTCCTCGCCCTGACCGTGCGGGTGGCCTCCCGTGTAGACGGTCGCCTTTCCCGTGGGATGGAGCCGCACCGTGGAGGCCCCCCAAAGTCCGCCGGCGAACCCGGTCGATGTGACGACCGCGGAAGGACCGAGCCCGCAGATCTCCACGTACGTCGAGAGGCCGATCCCCATCAGCTTCCCCTTTCGGCGGCCCTCGGCCTGCTCCTTCCGCAGCTTCTCATAGCCGACCTTGTCCAGGGCCTTCTCGAGCGTCCCTGCATAGTTCCCGCTATCGTAGGTGAGGCCCATCGCGGTCGCATACGGGAATTTGTCCGCGGGAATGAAGTTCTTCCGCCGGATGTCCGCGGGATCCTTCTTCAGCTTCCTCGCGAGGATGTCGACGATTCGCTCGAGGAGGAACAGGGCTTCCGGCCGACCCGCTCCGCGATACGCGTCGACGGGCGTCGTGTTCGTGAAGACCCCAGTCACCTCGACACGTCCCGCTTGGATCGCGTAGCATCCGCCGACCATGAAGCCGAAGAGGATCGTCGGGATGCCTGGGGCAGCGGTCGATAGGTACGCCCCGAGGTTCGCGAGAACGCGAGCCCGAATCCCGAGGATCGTCCCGTCTTTCTTCGCGGCGAGGTCGACGTATTGCACGTGGTCGCGTCCGTGAGTCGTCGCGACGTAGTTCTCCATCCGGTCTTCGACCCACTTCACCGGCCGCCCGAGTCGCATGGCGAGATGGCACACGATCGCTTCCCACGGATAGACGGGGATCTTGCTGCCGAACCCCCCGCCGACGTCTGGGGCGATGACGTGGATCAGATGCTCCGGATACTTCAGTACGATCGAGAGGACGAGACGGTGAACGAACGGATTCTGCGACGTGACGTGGAGCGTGAGCTCCCGAGTCCCGGGTTCGAATTGGGCAATCGCGGCCCGCGGCTCCATCGCGGTCGGTTGCAGCCGTTGGTTCACGAACCGTTGGCTCACGACGACATCGGCCTCCTTGAAGGCCTTGTCCACGTCCCCGCCCGCCAAGGTCCACTTGAAGGCGACATTGTCGGGCGCGTCTCCGTGGATCGGGGCCCCTCCCTTCTTCGTCGCGGTTTCGACGTCCGTGACCACGGGCAACGAATCGTATTCGACTTCGACGAGGTCAAGAGCGTTTTCGGCGATGAACGGACTCTCGGCGACGACGACCGCGACCGCTTCTCCCGCGTACCGAACGACCTCCCGAGCCAGGGGTGGATACGCCGGCGTCTTCAGGTTCGCGTTCGGGATCGCCCAGGCCGTAATGATGTCGCCGACCTGGTCCTTCAAGTCCTGTGCGGTCAGGACGTCGAGGACTCCGGGAAGGCGTCGTGCCTTCGCCGTATTGATTGACCCGATTCGTGCGTGCGCATAGGGGCTTCGAACGAACTTTGCGAAGACGGTCCCCGGCGGGAGCATGTCCGCCACGAAATTCCCTCGGCCCGTGAGGAACCGATCATCTTCCTTGCGGAGGACGGACTCGCCGAACACCTTCGTCGTTTGGGCCATGATCTCACCCCTTCCTGGGACGCATCATTTCGCCCGCGGCCGCGACCGAGTCGACGATACCCTGGTACCCGGTGCACCGGCAGATATTCCCCGAGATCGCGGTACGGATCCGGTCCTCCGAGGGTGCGTTTTCCACCCGGAGGAGCTCCAGCGCCGCGAGCACGACCCCGGGAGTGCAAAACCCGCACTGCAGGCCGTGGTGGGCCTTGAACGCCTCCTGAATCGGATGGAGCCGACCGTGCTCGGAGAGACCCTCGATCGTAGTAATCTCGCGGCCGTCGGCTTGGACCGCGAGCATGGTGCACGACTTGACGGCGCGGCCGTCCAGGAGGACGGTGCACGCGCCGCAATGACTCGTATCACAACCGACATGGGTGCCCGTCAGCCGGAGATCGTCCCGAATGAAATCGACGAGCAATACGCGCGGCTCGACGGCACGCGTGAACTTCCGGCCGTTCACCGCGACCGTGATCATGTGACCGCCGTTCTCGGGGCGAACGCTCTTGCGCTTCGGACTTGCCTTCTTTCTCTTCGTGGCCATCCAAATCACCTCCCCGCTCGCGCCGTCGCGGTTTCCAGCGCGCGTCGAGTGAACACCTCGATCATCGCCCGCTTGTACTCCTCGCTCCCGCGGAGATCCGACGTTGGATGCGCCTCCTCGGATGCCATCTTCGCGGCGTCCGCGAACGCCGTGGGCCCCGCCTTTCTCCCGACGAGTGCCTTCTCCGCTCCCGGAGCGCGAATCGGCCTCGGCCCGACCGATGCAAGAGCGATTCGGGCCCCCGCCACATTCCGCTTCGCATCTAGGCCGAGCTGGACCGCAACCCCGATTGTCGCAAAGTCTCCAGTCTTCCGTTTGAGCTTCAGGTACGCTCCGCCGTCTCCGGCTTTCGATTTCGGAATGCGGATCTCGGTGAGGAGCTCCGACGACCGGAGCGCGGTCGTGAAGGGATCCTTGAAGAACCGATCGATTGGAATCGTCCGAGCGCCGTTCGGGCCTCTTGCGGTGAGCTCTGCCTTGAACGCCAAGAGCGCCGTCCCCCAATCCGAGGCGGGATCCGCGTGAGCGAGCGCTCCGCCGATCGTGCCGAGGTTGCGCACCTGCGGGTCACCGAGGACGCTAGCGACGTCTGAGAAAATCGGATACTTTTCTCGGATGAGTTTCGACTGCTCGAAATCACGATGCCGGCTCAATGCGCCGATTCGTAATTGGTCGCCGCGTTCCTCGATGAACGCGAGACCGGGCACATCATTGATGTCGACGAGTACTCGCGGGTTCGCGAGCCGCAGCTTGAGGACCGGAATGAGGCTCTGACCGCCCGCAAGGACTTTCGCTCGACTCCCGTTCTCGCTGAGAACTTGAATTGCCCTCGCCAAGGTCTGAGGTCGGACATAATCGAAAGAATGGGGTTGCATCGCCCTCCCAGCCGTGCCACGAATCAGCACGCGTTTCTTTAAAGCTTCCGCCGCAGGCGTTACGTGACTTCAGGGAGAGGAATCACCAGGCTTACGGGACGACTCGTCGGCGTCCGGCTTGTGGGGAACGTCCCGACCATACTTCGTCGCGAGGACATCGGCCATGATCGCCAGGGCCAGCTCCGGAGGCGTCCGGGCGCCAATGTCTAAGCCGATTGGGGCATGCAGTCTCGACAGGAAGTCTTGCGGGACCGCTCGCCGCCCAAGCTCTTCCATATCCTTCCTCAATCGCCGTCGACTCGCCAACAATCCGACGAACCGCGCGTTCGTCTTCGAGAGCGATTCGAGGATGTCTACGTCTCGTTCGCCTTTGGTCAGAACGACAACTGAGTCCCGATTCCCGATGGAGAAGGTCTTTGGGTCGATGACGGCGGATTTCACGATCGTGTCCGGTGCCTCACGTAGGTCCGGCATCGGGTCCACCACGACGACCTCGAACCCCAAGGCCTTCGCCTGG
>Ga0134070_10000348_pt1 | contig 13791 bp, 9 predicted proteins | sample 15_taG_26_FD_94463 | JGI IMG/M metagenome (GOLD analysis project Ga0134070, IMG submission 94463) | Grasslands soil microbial communities from the Angelo Coastal Reserve, California, USA - 15_D_Rain_40cm_2_09082015 | ecosystem: Environmental > Terrestrial > Soil > Grasslands ...
GGCCTTTCTTGGAGGCAACGGCGCTGGTAAAGGCGCCCTTCACATGGCCGAAGAGCTGGGACTCCAGGAGATCGACGGGGATGGAGCCCGTATTCACGGGCACAAAAGCTTTGTCCGCGCGGCTCGAGGCAGAATGAATCGCCTTGGCAATGAGTTCTTTGCCCGTGCCGCTTTCGCCGCTGATGAGAATCGTGGAGCGTGATGGCGCAACTTGCGTGACGAGGTTGAGAAGCACCTGCATCTTGTCGCTCTTCCCGACTATATTCGGGAAATTGAAACGCTGCTTCAGAGCGCGCTTAAGCTGGACGTTTTCGTCACGAAGCCGGCGTGATTCCACGGCCTGAGCTACCTGGGCCAGCAATTCATCGTTGGACCACGGCTTGGTGATGTAGTCCATCGCGCCATTCTTGAAGGCCGCGCGGGCCATTTCAATTGAACCGTAAGCGGTAATCAGTACGACGGAAAGCTGCGGATCGCGGCGGTGAATCTCCTTGAGCATGTCGAGACCGTTGCGGTCCGGCAGGCTGACGTCCAACAGGAGAAGATCGTAAGGATGCTGCTCGAGTTTTTCGAGGCCGGATTCGCCTGTTTCCGCGCTGGACACTCCGTAGCCCTCACCTCTTAGCAGAAGTTCGAGGCCCTCGCGGATTTCCGATTCGTCGTCGACAACCAGGATGGAACCTTTAGACATGGACCGCTTTCTTGACTGCGGGGAATTCGACGTGGAACGAAGTGCCCTTGCCTGGCGTTGAACGGACATCAATTTTTCCGGCATGTTCCTTGATAATTCCGTAACTTACGGAGAGGCCAAGACCGGTACCCCGGCCACTGGTTTTGGTGGTGAAGAAGGGGTCAAAGATGCGGTGAATGTGTTCGCGGGGTATGCCTCCGCCCGTATCCGCGACTTCAATTTCAACGCTGCCGTTATGCGCCGCAGTGCGAACTTCGAGCAATCCCCCGCTGGGCATAGCGTCGCGGGCGTTCAAGAAAAGATTCAAGAAGACTTGCTGCAGTTTGTTGGCTGATCCCCGAACAGCCGGCAGAGGTTCGCCGAGTTGTTTCACCACCTGAATGTGCGAAGCTTTGAGTGGGTGGGCCACAAGAGACAAGGTCTCTTCGACGACACGATTTACATCAATGTCCGCGGCTTCCGGGGCACCGGTGCGCGAAAAATTGAGCAGATTGTTGACAATTTCGCTGGCGCGGAATGTCTGCTTGACGATTTTTTCAATAATCGAGTGGCGGGGATCGCCCTCGGGCATCTGCTTCGCAAGCATCTGAATGTAGTTGGAAATGACGGCGAGCGGCGTGTTTACTTCGTGCGCCACGCCGGCCGCGAGAAGCCCCAGCGAAGTCAGCTTTTCCGTTTGCGACATCTGCTCTTCCATGCGCTCCCGCTGGGTTACGTCATCAAAGAGCAGGAGACGGCCGATGCGCTCATTCGATTTACTTACCAGGGGTGTAATCGAAACGTTCAAAGTCAATGACTTCCCTTGATGTTGCAGTCTCTGCTTATAGATGCCGGTAATCTGTTCCTGGTCGCCCCGCGCCGCGATTTCGCGCGCGAGTTCCTCCGGCAACAGCGAGTTGAGCTGCCGTCCAACGGACTCCTGACGCGACACTCCGAAAAGTTGCTCCATGCGGGTGTTCCAGGATTCCACGATGCCCTCGAGGTCCACGGAGAGGACACCGATATTCAAGGACTCAACGATATTTTCGCTGAAGTCCTTGAGGCGCACGATTTCGAGGGCCTTTTGCTCGAGCGAACTGTAAAGCTGGGCATTGTCGAGGGCGACGGCGACGTAGCCTGCAATCGTTTCCACCAATTCGACGTCATCACTGGACAGAAAATCTCCATCGACTGTTTTGCCGAGACCGAGAACGGCGACGGTGTGTTCGCGGATGCGGCAGGGAACAAAGTAATTGAGGTCGAGCTGTTCGAGCGTGTGGCGAACAGAATCGCTCACGTCTCGCGCGGCACGGGGCGACTCGAAAAAGAGCGCCCCGCGGGCAAACTCGGGCCGGGCCGGCTCGAGGAAACTGAGATCCAAAGACCCGGAAAGGCGGACTCCCATCGAACGGGCGATCCGCATCTGCCCGGGCTGCACGGCGTTCTCCGCAAAAATCGCCAGCCGGTCAACCAACAGGGTTTGGGAAATGCGGTCCATCACCGAGCCAAGCATGGGGTCGAGACGAACTTCGTTCGTCAGCGTGCGCCCGAATTCGATGAGAGTGCGGCGGTAGTCCAGACGATCGCGGTAGAAGAAGCGATCCAAGCGTGCCTGAATCCCGGCGCGGAACGGCTGGAACAGAAACGCGGCAATGACGATGGCGATCATGCCTCCAGCAGGGCCGTTCGTAGGCGCATGGAAGATGTCAGCGATCAGCGCCACCAATGCAAAGTAGACGGCAGCTACCCCGGCTGTTGCCGCCGTATAAGCCAAGCCCCGTTTGAAGATGATGTCCACATCCATCAGTCGATAGCGGATGATCGCATAGCCGAAACACAGCGGGATTAGCACCAGGCTTAATACCGAGAGTTGCATCCATGGCCGCAAGGCCACGCCTGCTGCCAAGGGAACGATATAGAGCAGCGAAACGGGCAAACTGCCCGCAAGTGTCCCACCAGTGAGCCATTTCAACTGCTGGCGCATAACACCGGAAGGCGCCTCGCGGTAGCTCCGATAGAAAACAAGCCCGGCCGCCAGGAAACAAAGAGCGAGATAGCCAAATTCCAATTTCGTGAGCAATATGTAGGGCGCAAGCCACGGCACAAAGCCAAAGGCGTTGAGCGCCGTGCTCACGTGTACAAGAAGCAGAGCGAGTGGAATTGCGTAGACGGCAAACACCTTCGAAGACGTGCGAATAGTTGCTTCGGACCGCCCTGGGAACACCAACGCAAAGTGCAGCAGTAAGGCAGGAGCCAAAAGACGCGCAACGATCTCCGACCAATAGACTTCCCAGTCAAAGGTGTCCAGTTTTCCGCTGAAATGAAACGACCAGAGAACAAAAGAAACCAGGCAAAAGACGTAAAAGTGTACGGCGCGGGGAGCGTTCCACCGGCGGATGAAAATGAACAAGCCGATGAAAAGATAAAGCAGACCCACGATTCGCAGATAGTTTTCGGTTGCGAGGGGCTTTTCCGCAGGCGCCGTGAGGAGCGGCGTCTCGAATTCCTCACCGCCGCGGGAAAGCTTGTAGTGCAATTGCGTCCAAAGCCCAGCACGGTCTAGCCGCCGGGCGACCTCCGCGGCTCTTGTGACTCGGGCGCTATTTATACTCAGCAAGGCATCGCCAGGGCGGATCCCCGCACGAGTTGCGGGCGAACTGGGCAGAACCCGGCTGGCCTGAATTCCATGGTCCGTATCGAGCCAAGCCACTCCGTCGTATACGACCTCAAATCGGGCGCGCTGGTCGAAATTAATCAGGGCAAAGATCACCGTAGCCAGCGTGGCCAACGCCAGTACGACCGCCCCCAGGCTCGCTCGCAGGTTTTGCCTCATAAACCTACCGGACACGACTATACCCCGCCGCAAGAAACCAAGTGCAACCCAATGTCCATTGTTTGGTAGCGAATCATCCGAGGAACACCTTTATATTCAATAGGTTACTGCAACGGTAGGCCAGGCTGTCCCGCATCATCCTGTTTCTGGAAGGACAAATACAGCTTTCTAGAACCCAAAAACTCCTAGAACTGAACGCTGAGCCCGCCTCGAAAAGTCCGGAACGCCGGTACCAGAACGACGCGGCCATCCCTGCTGTTGGTGGAGACATACCCCTGCGCCAGCAGATTGTTGCAATCAGCGATAGCTTCCCACCGCCCCAGGGCAAACTTGGGTAGCGGTTGCCTGAGAATCAGGTGTAGGTAGGGGTCCATCTGAAAAATAGACTCGCCGTAACCGTCCACGGAGGAAACCGTGACGCCGTTCACCCATTTATATCCCGCCTGGACTTTGGTGCCGATATAAGGCACCCTCGCAGAAATCCCCGCTCCCAATGAATGCCGCTGCGCTGTTCGAAGAGAATCCCTAAGCAAACCATCCGCATCGTCTGAAGGCGTGAGGGCTCCACCGAATGAATACAGGGCCGTCAATTCCACGTCGCCGTCGAGCTTTTCGCGAAACGCAAGGCGCGTTCCCCAACTACTCGAGGAGCCCCCATCATAGGCAAAACCCGTTGAAAAGAAATCCTGAAAATAGTCCGCCGCGGGAAGGTCGCTGCCCTTTCCGAAGACCGCCACGTGGCGGTTGTCGTCATGGAAACCTGCGACTTGGAACCTGCCGCGGGTACTAATTTTTCGTTCCGCCGAAATCTCTTCATGCAAACCGTTCTGCAGAACCGGGCGGCCCTGGCGCCAGAGCAAGGCGGGAAAAGCATCCAGTTCACTAAGCGCCGCCCCGAGTGCACCACCTAGTTGTCGACCATTGGCTTCGAGCGGACCAGGCCCGTTGGGCATGGACGCGAAAACGAACGCGGTGTTCCAATCGTCAGTCAGGCGCACGTTTAATTCTGCCCGCGGACGGAGGGAGGACGCTGAGGCCCCGAGCCCCACAAGAACGTACTCTCCGCCGTAAGTCAGAACACTGCGGTCTCCAAGCGCCAACGCACCACCCTGATCAATGCGAGCACCACGGAAAGTCGGGCCGACGGGTCCCAGCTTGGCCTCGCGGAGGACCAGCGCCGTGTGTGGTCCGGCACCCAGCGTTCCCGTCGGCAACCACACCGTGGCGATACCGCCGGCAGGGGCATCGCTGTCATAGTTCATCTGGCCGGCAAAAATCATTCTGCTTGTGCCGCCCAACTTCTGGTCGTAGGCCACTGCGGTGGCAGGCGCAGAGGCAATGCTAGAAGCCGAAGTCGGGCGCCGCGCTCCATCGGTAAATTCCATTCGCATTCTGGGCGCCCGTGGGCCGACTACCTCACCGGTAACAGCAGAAGCGCTCAAGGTGTCGTGGTCCACCCACTCCAGAACGGGCCGCATTCCAGAAGCGGACCGCAACACCCATTTCCAGTCGTCGACTTCGGCCGTGCTGCTCGCAGGCATGCGCCGCAATTGGTCCAGCGACGCGAACATGGATTCCAGTTCAATGCGAACTACCGTCGTCAGATTGGAAGTGACACGAACGTGTTTTTCAAGCGTCGGAAGGAATCCGGCGAGAGTCACACGGACGGTGTAAAAACCGGGAGCCAGCTTGTCGCCACGGAACATCCCTTGTGTATTCGTCAAAAAGCTGCGGGTGGCTGCCACCCCCACGGCTTCGGAAATCAGCTCAACGCTCGCACCCAACTGCGGCCTACCGGCAGCGTCGTGCACCACTCCTCGAAGCTTGCCCGGGACAGGCTTCGCTTGCGCAGCCGCCGGAATCGCCGCATAGGACGAAACCATGGCGGTCAGGACCAGGGCCCCCAGGGTTCGGAGCCGTTCCTGTTTCACGTTTCTTTACCTCCCCGGTGCGGCATTCGCCGCGGTTTTGGTTTCCGCTGGCGCTTTCACCGTAAACTCCGCCGAGCGCGAAATCGTCTGTTTCGAGAGCGTGTCCGTGGCATTCACTTCAAGACTGTACTTCCCCGGCGGCAGCGTCGCGAGAGGAAGAAGCCGCTCGATGGTGACTTGGTCGCCCGTCTGCTTCATCTCCTCGGAAGTCTCCTTGAACTGCATCACCTGATCTTTGCCTTTTTTCACGGTGTATTCAAACGTCGCGCTGGACTTGTGGGATTTGTCGTCAGGCTTCAAGTTATAAACCTGCATGTAAATGCCGAGCCTGTCGGCAGTTGTGAAATCGCCTTCAAGACGCGGACGGACTTTCGAAGAACCGAGCACGAACTGTCCCGAACCGATTTGCTTCGCCGGAACACGTTCGATTTGGTCGGCAAGAATTAACGAACTGGCATCGAGTTTGTCGTCATCATACCGCGGCACCTGCAAACGCGTGTTCACAACTCCGATATTTCCGCTCTGCACGTCCTTGATCACCAGATCCAGGCGGTACAGACCCGGGCGAAGCGGAATCGCCTTCTGATAAATTGACTGGAGCTTCAATGATTGCTGGAAAAGGGAATCCGGGAAGTCCTTGCTGACGGGGTCTTCGAACGTCTGAACGACACGGCCGGTTAATGTGCTCACGCGCCCAAAGATATTCATCGTCGCGGAGTGAATCCCATCTTTAGACTGGAAAGAGAGCTGACTATTGGGAATCTGAATCGTCACAGGCACTAAAACCGTGTCATTCGTCACTTTCAGGTAATCGGTCCGCCAATTGAAGTGCACTTGATCGCGGACGATGCGCGAAGTCACCACCGCTTCGAGATCCTTGAATTTAACCTCGGGCGGCTTGTTCACCTTGGCGTAGAGTTCCAGCCGGTTGAATTCGTTCATGCTGGCTGGTTGACCACCCATGGTGGTCGGCAGGTTGGTGCCGTCCGAGCGAGTGAAGCGGTCGGTCTTCGAAGCCATGCCCATGGATTCCATCAAACTTAGCCCCGCTCCAGGCACGTGCAGGAGCGCGTCTTTTTCCGACGGATCCATGGTCATGTGATATTCGCCCGAGCCGCTGGGATCCACGAATTCCAAAATAATGTTTTCCCCGATGCCTTCCAAATAGCGCCAGCGCCACGTCTCCCACGGATATGTGCTGGTGGAGCCGCCGCCCTCTTCCATTGGCCGGTCATAGGTGCCACCCGTCGGGTGCGATTCAATCTCGTCCGGCGGTCCCCACATGATGTACATGCGCCCGCGGTCGGTCTTCCATCCCGGAATGCCGGAGGCATAATGTTCGTTGGCGTACGCGATGCGGCGGTAATGCTCTTCCTTAAAGTCATTCTCCGGCAAGTCCGGGTTGCTGCTGCGCCGCAGCCAGAATTGCTCAATGAACTGTTCGCGTTCTTCGTTGGTATCCAGTTGCAGAAAAGCATTACGTTCGTCTGGTGAGATGATGTAGGTAACGTCTTCCGTCAGCCATTGCCGGTAGGCGCTGTCCAACTCCTTCAGCGTCCTGCGCATTTTTCGCTTTGTTTCTTTATCTAATTTTTGGGGTCCCGGAGGCGTACCCGGATCTTGCGTTTGCTGCGCGAAAAGTGATGGAACGGCGATGGCAACCGAAAAAATCCAAACAAACAGGGCGCGAACTACCCTTGACATGAAGACACCTCAAACTTTAGGACGTTGAGATTCTAACCCCGGACAAGCCTGCCGTCAATGAGCGGAATCCCCTTCATTTTGAGGCACTTGTCTCCCGAATGGGGTTAGATCACTGCCTTTGCAGATTGGTTGCCTGACAGTTTTTGACCTGAACGAAAGTACAGGAGGAAGATTACTGAATGCGCTGCAAATGGGTGTCCGAACCTACCAGGGAATCGAAGATGGCCAGAACATGACGCCGGTAATCGACCATGCGCGCAAAAATATCGCGAAGCTGGGGATCGCGTTCCGCTTCGCGGTGCCACTTCGCAAGAACAACCGCGGGTACCTCGATGTCCCGGCGAAGCTTGTCCGCGGAATGGCCACGCAGAAATAAGCCGTAGAAAAAAGCAGCCTCACGCTGCGGGAAGTCGAGATCGTGCACGACTTCGGAAGGAACGAATTGTGGCACCGTGGCCATAGAGAAAAATGCAGTTTACTCAAAAGTTCCGCCGCGTCAAGTAGGACTCCTGTTTTCTTGCCGCGTTCCGGGTAACTCCCCCTCCAGGAGGAGTTCACTCGTCGTCTCCACTCGAGCAACGCATGCAACGTCGTGGTTGCCAGGCGATTCTAACCGCCTTAGGATGCTTATAGACATGACAGGGTTACACAATGCGGCCAAGGGATCGATGGCGGGACGTACCTTCAAGCGGTTTCTGCGCTTTGGTGTCCTCCGAGGACTTCGTTCGGTCGAAATTGATCCGGAACATTTCCGGCGCACTCTTGCCGACAAGCACGGCTTGTGGGTTCCAGACTTCGGGCGGATGAAAGATGTTCCCACCGAACGCCTGGACGTCATCGCTGCAACGTTGATTCGCGATGCCGAACGGCTGGCGCTTGCGGAGGGAGCGGGCCTTGGCCTTGGCGGCATGATCACGTTCTTGCCGGATGCCAGCTTGCTCACGGTGATTACGCTTCGGCTCATCCAGCGCCTTTCTTTGCTGTACGGATTTGAAGCTCGCGGCCACGACCAACGCATCGAAATGTGGAAGGCGGCGGCGGCGGCTTCGGGCATCGATTACGGCAAGGATTTGGCTGAAAAACAGATTCTCGAAAAACTGGTCCCGCGCATTGCGGAGCGCTTCGCCGCAAAGATTGGCGCCGAGGCCGTGGAAAAGTGGGTTGGGCGATTGATTCCTCTCGCTAGCTCGGCAATCGGGGGCGCGCTGAATTTTTCGTTTGTAAGAGGCTGGGGGCGCCGCGTGCATCGCCGTCTCCGCGCGAAGCATCTAGCGACGAAGCGTGCCACCCCAGCTTCGCCCCAGGCGGTCACCCCAATAGCTACGGCTTTCGTGCACTGAAGCCTGCGCTAGCCATTTCTTTGGGCACGGCGTTTCACGCAATCGGGCGAGCGATCCTAGTGAGGTCGAACAAAAAGGAGTACGCAAGAATGGCTGCAAAGCAAAGGTTTCTGGGAGCTGCGATTCTCTTCGTCTGTGCGCTTGGACTCGCGCTGGTTCCTCAACGGGCCGCTTCGCAGTCGCCCCAAGGCACGAACCCGCCACAGCCCGCAGCCGAAGAATCCGTGCCCGCATTTCATGCACAAGCTCCGCAGGGCGAGCTTCCTGCAACTTTAGATCCCGGCCTTTTCCCTGACCCCGTTGTGCAAAATGCGTACGCGGCCGCGGCAAAAATCAAAAAAGCACTCTACCAGCAGCCCTGCTACTGCCATTGTGACCGCAGCCAGGGCCACAAAAGCCTGCTGGACTGTTTTGCCAGCAAGCACGGCGCTGGATGCGGCACCTGTATTTACGAGGACTTCTACACCCTCGAACAGTCCGGCAAAGGGAAGAGCGCCGCGCAGATACGGGCAGGAATTATCAAGGGCGAGTGGAAATCGGTGGACGCGACCAAATACAAACAACCCCCGCCAGCAAATTAAGTTCTGTGAAGTAACAACGATTGACTCCGGGGAACGTCCTTCAGAAGTTTCTTGTCACCATGCCATGCAATTCGTAAACTATTCTTACCCCAGCCAAACATAGGAGGAAGAATGCATTTTCGCGTGCAGGTGTGTGTGTCGATGCTGGCGATTGCCCCTCTGTTTGCTTTGGCGGCAGTCCCGGCGGGGGCCCAAGACAAGCAGCATGTCGTCTCTCTAAGCGATCTGACCAAAGACGCCGCGCGGCCCGCTCAGACGCGCCAATCCAACGAAGAAGCCGTTCGATCGCTTCTTTCTTCCGACCAAGCGCAAAAGGCGCTGAAATCCGCCAACCTCGACTATCAAAAAGTCGATAAAGCCGTCGGCCAACTCAGCGATGAAGACCTTGCCAAACTGGCTGAGCGGTCTCGCCAAGCGCAAAGAGATTTTGCCGCGGGACGTATTTCGGATCGCGATCTGCTCTGGATCATCCTGATCGCGCTCGGCATCGTCGTCCTGGCGCTCGCGCTCCGTTAATTCCTACAATTTGGAGTCATTCATTATTCGCATAAGCCGGATCTTTCTCGTTTTGTTCCTGTCCTTTTTCCTGGGGCCTTCTGTACAAGCGGGGCCCCAGGAAAAAGCCGGCATCTGGCTGGATGTGCCTTACGTAAGACAAACCGAAGATGGCTGCGGGTCGGCTGCCATTTCCATGCTCCTGCAATACTGGAACGCTCATGGCGCCGGGATTGACTCACAACGCGCCGACGCCTCCGCAATTCAGAAGCAGCTTTATTCGCGCAAAGTCCGCGGCATTCAGGCTTCCGACATGGAGAGTTATCTCAAAGCGTCGGGCTTTCGCGTGTTTCCCCTCAATGGAGATTGGAAAGACCTTCTCGAACAACTCAAGCAGGGACGTCCGTTAATTGCCAGTCTTCAGCCCGGCAGCTCAAAAACCCCGTTACACTACGTCGTGGTGACGGGCATCGATTGGCAGAACGGAGCCGTCTTCATCAACGATCCCGCACGCGGGAAACTTCTCCGGGTCGCTCGTGAGGATTTTGAAAAGCAATGGCGGCCAAACCGCAATTGGATGCTGCTGGTTCTCCCCGAAAAGGCTTCGTGACCTTTTTTTTAGCCGCAGTGTTGGTGCTGCGTTTCCCCGCGTTCGCCCAGAATCCCGCCTCTGATCAAGTTCGACTTCCCGCAGTGCAGAGCGCGTTTGACGCTGGGCAATGGGAGGAAGCCGCAAAGCTCGCTCGAGGGCCCGCGGATCAATCGCCGGATTTTGATTTTCTCGCCGGACTTGCTTTGGCTCGGTTGGAGAAATGGGACGAGGCCAAACTCGCATTTGATGCCGGCCTTCGCAAATCGCCAGGCGATTCGCGGTTCCTGGTGGAGCTTGCCGGCGTCGCTTACAAGCAAAAAGACTTTCGGGCCGCAAAGAACCATCTCCATGCGGCGCTTAAGCGGAACCCGCGAGATTCGTATTCGAATGAATTCCTCGCGACCATCTATTTTCTCGAAGGCAATCTCGAAGCCGCCTTGAAGTATTGGAATCCGGAAGACAAGCCGCGCTTAAAAACTGTCGCGTTCGAACCTTCCCTGAAGCTCAAGGAATCGCTCCGCGACAGCGCAGTTGCGTTCAATGCTCCCCAAGTACTCACAGCCGATGCCCTGCTCACAACCGAGGCGCGCCTGGACGATCTGGGAATCTTTTCAAGCCGGCGGATGGAGCTCTCCCCGGCGGACTCGGGAAACTACGACGCAACACTGCACTTGGCTGAGAAGAACGGCTGGGGCGATTCGAAAGTTGAAGGCGTCGTTTCGCTTTTGAGCGGCTTGCCTTATGCCACGGTCTATCCAGAGTTTTACAATCTGGGCCGCGATGCCGTGAACTTAACCTCGCTCGCGCGATGGGATTCGGAAAAACGCCGCGTCTCCCTCGCGCTCTCCTTCCCCCTTTACGGCGATCCCAGCTTGCGACTGCGTCTTTATGCCGATGCGCGCAACGAAAATTGGAACTTGGCGCAAACTTTCCTCGGCGCGGTTACTCCGGTGACAGACTTGAACATGCGTCGCGCGGCAGCCGGAGCAGAAGTGCATTCCATCGTGAATGGCCGCTGGAGCTGGAGTGCTGGCGCGGAAGTCGCGCATCGAAATTTTCGGAATTTGGCCGCAATCAGCTCTCCCGTGCAGCCGGAGTTCTTTGCCAACGCTACGTCCCTTGCCGCATGGCTCGGTGCCGAACGTTCTCTCTACCGTGCTCCGGAGCGGCGATTCACGTTGGACTCCTCGGCTAACGTGAAAGTCGGCCGGGAGTTTGCCAATGGCCTCGGGCCGTTGGCCACGGTGCGCGCCTCGCTTCGCGCACATTGGCTTCCGCGCGCAAAGGGCGACGACTACGAGACGCAGATCAAAATTCGCACGGGAGCGACCGCCGGCAAAGCCACTCTCGACGAACTGTTCGAATTGGGCATCGAGCGCGACAACGACCTCTGGCTCCGCGGCCACGCCGGAACTTTTGACGGCCGCAAAGGGTCCGCTCCGCTCGGACGGCGATTTTTTCTGGCCAATTGGGAAACGGACAAGAGCATCTATCAAAACGGTTTTTTTACCGTGAAGTTCGGGCCATTTCTCGATAGTGGCGCCATTGCCGATTCTTCGGGCCTCTTTGGCTCGCGACGCTGGCTCTGGGATGCCGGCGCGCAATGCAAGGTCCGAGTCCTAGGAAGTCTGACCGTCGTTCTGTCCTACGGGCGGGACTTGCGCGGTGGAAAGGGGGTCTTCTACGGAACGGTTCTGCACTAGTTCCCGGTGTCGCCTTTCCAAAGAATCGCAATTCCGAAGGTCGGGAAACCCGGCTACTATTGCTTCCGTCTCACATTCAGTTCGCGTGGCGGCCGGAGTCAATCACCAAAGGCCCGCGGTGCTCAAACTTCTTCAAGACGGGGGAGCCGATGTCAAACCGATTTTTTCTTGCTGGTAGCATCGTTGCGTCTGCTGGAATTCTGGCGCTTGGTCTCGCCGGCGCCGGGTTCGGCACGCCTATGGAAATGGCGGACAAGCCAAGTTCGTGGGGCTTCGAGACTGCGAATCTCGACAAGACCTGCAAACCTTGCGACGATTTCTACCAGTTCGCGATGGGCGGGTGGATGAAATCCAACCCGATTCCTCCGGAATATTCGAGCTGGGGCTCGTTCAGTCAGCTTGCGGACAAGAACCAGCAAAACTTGCGCCAGATTTTGGAGGCTGCCGCCAGCGCCAAGGCCGCACCAGGTTCTAATGAGCAGAAGATCGGCGATTTCTACGCGAGCTGCATGGACACGGCCGCCATCGATGCGGCGGGAACAAAACCCATCGGACCCGAGCTGACGCGCATCGCTGCAATCAAGAACGTCGCAGACCTCCAGACGGTAACCGAACACCTTCAAAGCCGAGGGGTCGGAGCGCTCTTTCGTTTCAATTCGACGCAAGACGCTAAGGACAGTACGCAGGTGATTGGCGCCGCGTTCCAAGGCGGCCTCGGATTGCCGGAGCGCGAATACTACTTGAAAGAAGACGACAAGTCGAAGCAGCTTCGCGACTCCTACGTCAAGCATGTCGCGAAGATGTTTGAGCTACTCGGCGATCCCGCGGACCAATCCGCAGCGGAAGCCTCCACGATTCTCAAGATCGAAACCGCGCTGGCCACTCCCTCAATGAAAAATACAGACCTGCGTGATCCGGATAAGACCTACCACAAAATGACGGTGGCCGACCTGAAGACGCTCACTCCAAATTTTTCTTGGGAAGCCTACTTCAATGCCGCTGGACATCCGGAACTGAAGGAGATCAATGTCGGCCAGCCGGACTTTTTCAAAGCGCTCGACGCACAATTGACGGCAACTTCCAGAGGCGACTGGAAAACCTATCTGCGCTGGCATCTGGTAAATGCCGCGGCGCCCGGGCTTCCCGAAAAGTTCGTCGACGAGGACTTTGACTTCCGCGGCAAGACGTTGACCGGCGCGAAGGAGATCCAACCGCGCTGGAAGCGCTGTGTGCAAGCAACGGATCGCGTGCTCGGCGAGGCCCTCGGCCAGGTGTACGTGCAGAAGTATTTTCCACCCGAAGCCAAGGCCCGCGCTCTCGAAATGGTGCACAACTTGATCGCCGCGCTCCGCGATGATTTGCAAACTCTGTCCTGGATGGGGTCGGAAACGCGCAAGCAAGCCACTGCGAAGCTCGAAGCGTTCGCGGTGAAAATCGGCTACACCGACAAATGGCGCGACTATTCGGCTCTGAAGATCGACCGCGCGTCCTACGCCGAAAATCAATGGCGTGGGGCGGAATTTGATTTCGCGCGCCGCCTGAACAAAATCGGCAAGCCCGTGGACCGCACCGAATGGGGAATGACGCCGCCAACCGTGAATGCCTACAACAACAGCGGCATGAATGAAATCGTTTTCCCTGCGGGCATCATGCAACCGCCGTTCTACGATCCGAATGCCGATGACGCGGTAAATTATGGCGGCATGGGAGCGGTCATCGGACATGAAATCACCCATGGCTTCGACGACCATGGCAGCAAATTCGATGGGCGGGGAAATTTGAAAGACTGGTGGAGCCCGGAAGACTTGAAGAATTTCAAGGCGCGTGCCGCCTGCGTCTCCGATCAGTTCGACGGCTACGTAGTCGACGGCGACTTGCGCGAAAACGGCAATCTGGTTTTGGGCGAAAGCATCGCCGACCTGGGCGGGCTGACCATCGCCTA
>Ga0134070_10000374_pt1 | contig 13285 bp, 14 predicted proteins | sample 15_taG_26_FD_94463 | JGI IMG/M metagenome (GOLD analysis project Ga0134070, IMG submission 94463) | Grasslands soil microbial communities from the Angelo Coastal Reserve, California, USA - 15_D_Rain_40cm_2_09082015 | ecosystem: Environmental > Terrestrial > Soil > Grasslands ...
CCGAAGCGCCGCCACGGCGCCGAGGCGAGCGTGAAATGATCGGAAATCGTACGAGCCGCAGGCCGAGGCGAGCCCGAGATGGCGCGGAGGTGCTAGGACCGCGGCTGCTGCGCGGCTACGGGTTCACGGTGGCCGGTATCGCCATCGGCGTGGCCGGCCTCACCGCGCTCGGCGGGATGAGCGAGCGCATCGTGCGCTTCATCGAGGGCGGCGATCGCTTCGTCCTCGGCCAGATCTCGGTGGCTGGCCGGGGCCTCGGGATGGGAACGGGCTTCACGGCCGGTGGCCTGCTGCCCGCGTCCGCCATCCGCGCCATCGCCGACGTTCCGGGCGTCGCCGGCGTTCAGCCTCAGGTGATGTTGCCGCTCAACCCCACGACGTCCCAGTTCATGACGCTCACGCAGGAGCTGGTCCTCGGCCTGGACCTTTCGGTGCCGATCCCGAACCGCCACTACCCGACGCTTCCGGTACGCACGGGCCGCTTCCTGTCCGGCGGTGACCGGCACGTCGCCGTCGTCGGCGCGGCGTTCGCGTCGTCGCGCGGCCTCGACGTCGGCGCGCGACTCACGCTCGAGGGCGAGACGTACGAGATCGTGGGTGTGCTCGACCGGACGCTCACGGCGCCCGATCGCTTCGTCATCGTCTCCATCGCCGACGCCCGAACCCAGTGGGTGGCAAAGGACCCGATGCTCAGGACCGTGCTCGCCTCCGGCGCCGTGCCGGTGCGTGCCGAGGATCTCAACACGGGAGCGGCCGTCGGCTGGCGGACCGGCGAAGACCCTGATGTCGTTGCCCGCCGCATCGCCGAGCGCGTGGCCGGCGTGAACGTCCAGATCCCCAGCGAGCTGTCCCGGCAGCTCCGCGCGTCGACCGTGTTCTTTTCGGCGCTGCTGACGGGGATCGCGGCTCTCGGCCTCGTCATCGGCGGCCTGTCGGTGGCGAACACGATCGCGGCCGCGGTCTTCGAGCGGATCCGGGACTTCGGAGTCAAGCGCGCGCTGGGAGCCACCGACGCTCAGCTCGGCCGCGAGGTCCTCACCGAGTCGCTCGCCGTCACGCTGTCGGGCGGCGTGACCGGCATCGTGATCGCCATCGCGCTGGGCCGGGGCATCGATCTCTGGATCAGCCGCGGCCAGCAGCTCTTCCTGTTCTCCGCCCGTCTCCTCGCGGGGGCGTTGATCTTCGCCGGCCTGCTCGGCGCCGTCGCGGCGCTCTACGCCACGCTCCGGGTCGTGCGCCTGTCGCCGGCGGAGGCGATTCGCCGGGGCGCGTGATGCTGCGCGCCCGCGGCCTCGTGAAGACGTATCGGGCTCCCGCCGGTCCCCGCATCCCGGTGCTCGACGGCGTGGACGTAGACGTCAAGGCCGGGGAGCTCGTCGTGGTCGCGGGCGCGTCCGGCTCCGGCAAGAGCACGCTGCTGAACCTGCTCGGCTTGCTCGAGGACGCCGACGCGGGCGACGTCTGGTTCGCGGACGAGCACGTGAGCGCGCTAGGGCGCTCGGCGCGGAGCGGGGCGCGCGGCCGCTTCGTCGGCTTCGTCTTCCAGTCGTTCCTGCTGCTGCCCTCGCTGACCGCGCTCGACAACGTCGTGCTCGCCGCCCGTTACGTGGGCCGAAGCGGCCCGGAGACCCGGCGGCGCGCGCGGGAGCTGCTGGAAGAGCTCGGCGTCGCCGAGCGGCGTGAGCATTACCCGCCGCAGCTCTCGGGCGGTGAGCAGCAGCGGGTGGCCTTCTGTCGCGCCGTGCTCAACGACCCTCCGCTGCTGCTGGCCGACGAGCCGACCGGCAACCTCGACGATGCCAACGCCCACGTCATCGCCGGAGCCCTGCGCCGGCGCGCGGCGGCCGGGAGCGCCGTCGTGGTCGTGACGCACCGTCCCGAAGCCTTTGTTCCGGCAACAGCGGTGTTCAGGATCGAGAATGGTAGGCTCGAAGGATACCCATTGAAGAAGGAGGTCGCGCCATGAAGGCTGTCGTCTTGCTTTTGGCTGTGATTGTGGCGATGCCAGCCGCGGCCGCAGAGCCTCTGACGCGTACGTACATCGCGCCGGTCGACCGCGTGTGGACCGCGACCGAAGCGGTGCTCAAGCAGCTCGGCTGGGAGATCGACAGTGAGGACTGGAAGATCGGCTACATCACGACGGACTCCCGTGATCTCGCCGCCGCCGGGAGCAAAGACTATGGCGTCTACGCGAAGGGCACCCGTCATCGTCTGCAGCTCCAGGTCAAGGCCGCCGGCTCCGGCCGCACGATGGTCTCGGTCGAGCGCATGGTGTTCCGCCGCGAGCGCATCTTCTGGCACGACAAGGACGAGCCGATGGCGGTGAGCGACCGGGCCGTCGAGAAGTCGCTGCTCGACGCCATCGGTAAGGCCCTGTGAGGCGCGGCCTCGTCGGCCTGGCGCTCGCCGTCGCTCTCGTGACGCCGGCGCTCGCCGGTGAACCCGTCGAGCTGACGTATCCCGCCGACTTCGATCGCGTGTGGACTGCCGCCGAGAAAGCGCTGAAGGCCGAAGGCTGGGGTATCGACGATGCGGCGCGGCCACTGGGGGTGTTCGTCACCAAGACCCAGCGCGTGCCCGGGAGCGACGATGCGATGTGGGCCATCACCCAGCGCGTGCGGCTGCGGGTGACGCTGACCACGGCCGGGGTGAGTCAGACCCGCGTCCAGGTTCAGCGCGAGATGATCCGGCGCGAGCGAATCTTGTGGGGCGAGCGCGACTCGGGCGGCGCCAGCGCCGATGCGCTCGCTCAGCGGACGCTCGAGGAGCGCGTGCTCGCCGCGATCGCTCGAGAGCTCTGATGCTCAAGACGTTCACGCTCGTCCTCGTCGCGACGATCCTCGGGGGGACCGGGCACGTCCTGCTCGCCAAGGGCATGCGGTCGGTCGGCGACCTCACCGAAGCCGGCGGCGACCGGGTGGTCGCCATGATCGGGCGCGCAATCGGGAGCCCGTGGCTGCTGATCGGGGTCGCCCTGCAGGCGGCGTTCTTCCTGATGTACCTGACGCTGCTGTCACGGGCCGACGTGAGTCTCGTCTTGCCGATGACCGCGATCGATTACGTCACCGTCGTCGTCCTCGCCGGCGCCCTGCTCGGCGAGCCCGTCACCGCCGCGCGCTGGGCCGGCATCGCGTTGATCGTCGGCGGCGTGTTCCTCGTCTCGCGAAGCTGATCATTCCCGCCCGCGCGCCGCGCGGGCATCGCCGAGCAGCTCGGCCACGGTCGTCAACCGGTAGCCCGCGTCGCGCAGGCCGTCGAGCATTGTCCCAAGCGCCGCGACCAGGCGGGCCGGAGCTCCCGCCACGCCCTCGGCGTCGTGGAGATCGACGATCGCGCCCGGGCTCACGCGCGTCACGACGTACTCCACCTGAGCCTCGGCGCTTCGCGGCCTCAGTCCCTCCGGCTGCAGCGACCAGAAGACGCAGCGCTCTCCCGTGCGTGTGAGCGCCCGTCCCATGGCCGCGTTCACCATGCCCCATGGCGGCCTGAAGTGACGAGGCGCCACACCGGTCAGCTCAGCGAGGGTGACGTGGCCGCGCGCGATCTCATGCTCGGTGCGACGAGGGCTGCACAGCCAGAGACTCGGATGTGACCACGTGTGATTGGCAACCTCGTGGCCGGCGTCGGCGATCGCGCGCACCACGTCGGGCGCTGCCGCCGCCCGCCGGCCGATGAGGAAGAACGTCGCCCGCGCGCCGTGCGCGGCCAGGACGTCGAGGACGCGCGGCGTCCATCGCGGATCCGGGCCATCGTCGAAGGTGAGGGCGACGGCGCGATTCTGGACAGGGCCGCGCCAGGTCGCGGTGCCCGTGAAGAGGTGGGGCAGCCACGCGTAGCCGATGAAGGCGCCGGCGACGCCGAGGCCGATCCGCGCTGCCCGGCCCGCCAGGCTCATCGCTGCTAGACTTGCTGCGTGAAAGGCCAAACGCTGATTCGCATCGCCATCTGGCTCGCCACCGTGATCTGTGTGGCGATGCTGTTCGCGCCCCTCACGGGCGATCTCATCGGCCGGCTGGGCGCGCTGAAGGATTCGTTCGGGGTGCAGTGAGCGCTCCGGCGCCGCCGGTACGCCAGCCCAGGAACGCGACGCCCCCGCCGAGGCCCACGACCACGAGCGCGGTCGCGACGGTCGACAGGCTCGACAGCGCGGCCAGCGTCGTGCTGGACAGGCCGACGAAGACCAGACCGACCACGGGGAGGACGGGCGCCCCGCACCCCATGACGCTGCAGGGACCAGTCGATAATCCCACGACGCTGACCAGCGCTCCCAGCGCACCGCCGCGCCGGCTCAAACGCGCACCGGTTCCCAAGATTCCGAGGGCGCGGGCTCGCGCCCACAGCGCGAAGTACGCGCCGACGAGCAGCGACGTGCCGATCATCCGGGCCACGTCGCGCACGTCGACGGCGAAGCCCCACTCGGTTCCTCCCATCGGGCTGTCCGACGAGAACCAGAAGAGGGCCAGGTCGGGAAGCTTCTCGAGCTTCTGGCGCCAGGGCACCGAAGACGCGAGATACTCGGGCAGCCGCCGGAGCCAGGGATTGACCGTGACGTAGTCGACGGGTGTGCGGGCCACCGAGAGCACCAGCGGCGGCAGCACGACGCTGAGCACGAGCGTGGCAGCGGCCGCGCCCGTGAAGATTGCCGGGCGCTCGCCGATGGCGCTGCTCACGCCCCGGACCGCGCGCCTGACGCTCCCTCGCCATGAACTCGCCATCGTCTCGCGTCGATCATGGCCGCAAAGCCGCAATGCCGCAAGGCTCGTCCGCGCCGCCCGGCTTGACTTTGCTGGGCCGGCGCGTTATCCAGCGGTATCCACTGGCGCCGTCACCCGATACCGCACGGAACCGCCCACCGAAGGGGGACCTATGACTGAAGAGGTGAGTCGTCGCGATTTCCTGAATCGGCTCGGCGTGACGATCGGGGCGGTCGGCGCATCGGCCGGCTCCCTGATCGCGCCCGAGCCTGCGCACGCCCAGGCGCCGATGCAGCCCAAGGGCACCATTCCCGACAAGCCGTACAAGACCGGCCACATGACCTTCTTCACGGGGCCAGCGGCCGTGCTCGGTGAGCAGTCCTACAAGGGCCACATCCTCGCCGCCGACGAGATCAACGCGCAGGGCGGACTGCTCGGCAAGCGCAAGATCGAGACGGTGAAGGCGGACGAGGCCGCGGGCACCGACGCCAACGTCAAGGAGTTGCGCCGGATGAAGCTGTCGGAGAGCATCGACTGCTTCACCGGCGTCATCTCGAGCGGCAACACGCCGGCGCTCGGCCCCGTCGCCGAGGAGCTGAAGTGCCTGACGGTCTTCACGGATGGCTGCACGGATTTCCTGTTCGAGAAGGCCGTGCCCAACCCTCACTACGTCTTCCGGCTGACGAACATCCAGTCGGCCGACGGCGTGATGGCGGCCATCGCGGCCACCCAGGCCTGGCCGAAGATCACCAAGATCGCCCACATCCATCCCGATTACTCCTACGGACGCAATGCCTTCGACCACTTCAACATCGCGATGAAGAAGCTCTCGGGCAACATCCAGGTGGTGTCGGAGGCGTGGCCCAAGCTGGGCACGACGGAGTTCACCGCGCACATCACGAAGACGATCTCGGCCAAGCCGGATCTCCTGTTCTGCTCGGTGTGGGGCGGTGATTACGTCGCGTTCTACAAGCAGGCGCTCCGCTATGACCTGTTCAAGAAGATGAAGATGGCCACGACGCTGGCCTTCGGCGTGGCGCCGCACGCGCTCGGCAAGGACCACCCGGAGGGCGTCGTCGCCGGCGTCCACGCCAACTATCACTTCATGTACCCGGGCGGCAACAAGTGGCCGCTCAACACGCAGTTCGTCAAGAAGTTCCACGACCGCTGGAAGGAATATCCGAACTTCGAGGCGGAGGGCGCCTACACCGCGCTCTACATGTTGAAGCTGGCCATCGAGAAGGCCAATTACCTCACGGGTGGCTGGCCGGACGACGATGCGATCATCGCCATGCTCGAAGGCCTGATGTACGCCGGTCCGTCGGGCTACAACTACATTCGGCCCGACAACCATCAAGGCTACAAGGACGCCATCACGGGCTTCGCCATGCAGTCGCCCGAGTATCCGTTCCCCGTGCACGATCCCAAGCGCGTCATCACGGTGCCGATCCGCAGCATCACGGCGCCGCCCGGCTATCCCAAAGGTGAGCCGACGACGACGTACAAGTGGATCGACGAGACCTGGCCGCGGGTCGTGTAGCGGCACGACGTGCCTGACGGGAAGAGGGGCAGGCACCCGGCCTGCGATACAGCACTTGTCCGGGCGCCCGCCCCTCTTCCCGTCGCCTCCTCAGCCACGACACGATCCGCGGCCGGTCTCGTGAGCCGCTCGTTCGTCGTCATACTCCTCGTAACCGCGATCGTCGGGGTGGGGCCGGTGCGGGCGGGTCACGAGATGCCGTTCTATCCGTCGTACTACCCGCAAGAGATCACCGTCGAGGCGATGCCGGCGACCGTCGCCGCCGCGCGGCTCGAGAAGAACACCGTGCACACCTTCGTCGGCAGCGATCCATTCGCCGGCCGAGCGTTGCCACCTACGCTGGCCGGCGTGGAGTCGCTCGGTTCCTACATCGTCGTGACGCTGAACGCGAAGACGGCGGCGCTCGCCACCGCGGAGGCTCGCTGTGCGGCGGCGCGCGCGATCATCGCCGGCCTCAAGGGCGCAGGCTGGCGGCCACATCCATATCCCGTGACTCCCTACCATCCGGATCATCTGGCGCACGTCGATCTCATCGATGCCGCCGTGAAGGCTCAACCACGCACGCCAGGGGCGCGAGCGATGTCACCCCTACACGTTCGTCCGGTTGGCGCGCTCGCCGAGCGTCTGCTCGGTGGTCGTCGCAGCACCGGCGTCTGGGATGCGCTGGTGGAAGAAGTCAGCGTTCGCGCTCTCGTCCGCGCGCATACCGCCACGCTCAATGGCGGCAGCGCGCCGCCCTGGATCAGAGACGGATGGTTTCACGCCTGGCTCCTCCATCCCACGCCGAGCTCGCAGGATCTCGCGCAACGCTTGATGGGAGGCGGCGGTGAAGACACGGTGGAGCGCCTGAACCTCGAGCGGGCGCTGGTCAGCCGCATCCGTGGCGGTTGCGAGCGCGTCGTGGCGGGCTACACCGTGCGGCGCGAGGTGCTGAACAACGACTACTCGGCCGGTGTCGAGAACGTCGCGGGCGATTCGCTCACGGGCCTCGATGCCACGGTCTTCCTCCGGACGGTGAAGCTCAAGGACTTCCCCTGGAACGGCTGGCTCACGATCGGCGTGCCCGAGCGGCCGACCGCGGCCTGGAACCCGATCGCCGGCTTCACGGATGCGACCGGGCGTTTGCTCTGGTCTGGCCTGAGCGACGGCGCGCTCTTTCCCGAGCCCTACGGCGGCGGCTTCGCCGAGAATCGCGTCAGGCTCGCGACGACTGAAACGCAGACGGGGAATCTCGCCGTTCCCGTCGACGCGATCGTGCCCGAGGCGGGAACCGGCACGCTCCGCGAGGTGGGCCCGGGCAAGACGGCGCGGGCGAAGCTGACGTATCGCGTCCTCGGCTCGGCGTATCACGACGGGAGCCGGATGACGGCCACGGACGCGCTCTACGGCCTGGCCTTCGCCTTCCGCTGGGGAGGCGGGCGGGGGCGCGAGGAGGACGCCGAGATCCGCCGGGCCACGGCGCTCATGCGCGAATGGCTCGTCGGCGCGCGGGTGCTTCGCGTCGAGACCGACGTGCTTCGCTTCGGCGACGTGACGATGACGTACGACGTTCCGATCGTGGAGATCTACCTGGCGCACACGCTCCCCGACGCGTCGAGCCTGGCCGTCGTCAGTCCGCCCTGGACGCCGCTGCCGTGGCCGGTGGTGGCGCTGCTCGAGGAAGCGGTCACGCGGGGCGTCGGCGCGTTCTCGGCGGAGGCAGCGAAGCGTCGCGGCGTGCCGTGGCTCGACGTCGTCCGCGACGTGAAGACGCGCGATCGTCTGCTCGCCCTGCTGGCTGAGCTCGAGCGCCAGGCGTTCGTCCCCGCCGCGCTGGCCGGGCGGGTGACGCCGGCCGACGCTCGAGAGCGCTGGGCGCGGCTTCAGCAGTTCGCCGCCGATCACCACCACGTGCTCGTCACCAGCGGCCCGTACGTGCTGCACGCGTGGTCGCCGAGCGGCGCCGTGCTGCGCGTGTTCCGCGACTTCAGCTATCCGCTCGGCGTCGGCTCCTTCGATCGCTACGCGGTTCCGCTTCACGGCGCCGTCGTGCGCGCCGACGTGAAGGCCGACCGCATCGAGATCCAGGCCGAGGCCGAGCGCGTGGAGCGATTCGGCCGCGAGCACCGGCTGGTGCGGGAGCCGGTGGGAAGTCCCTCCGTGCAGAAAGACCGCGGCGCGGTGGTCGTGTGCCGCTATGTGATCGTCGGGCCCGACGGCGCCGTGGTGCGAGCGGGCGCGACGGGTGCGACGTCGAGCGGCCTGTTCGTGATCGGGCGCGAGGGCGTGTCACCGGGCTCGACCGCGCTCCTGCAGATCGCCGTCGACGGCACGCAGGCGACGGCGGCGACTCGGACCGTGTCGCTGCCGTGATAAGGTAGCGCCCTCGTGGATACGCTCGTCACGCAGATCCTCAACTCACTCTTCTACGCGTCGATCCTCTTCCTCATCGCCTCCGGGCTCTCGCTCGTCTACGGCGTGATGCGGATCGTGAACATGGCCCACGGCAATCTCTACGCCATCGGCGCGTACGTGGCGGCGTGGGCGATCGGCCTGGCCGGCGCCGAGCTCCACGTGAGCCTGCTCTTCGTGCTGCTGATCACCGGCGCGCTGGCGGCCGCGCTCGCCGGCGCCATCATCGAGCCGATGTTCTTGCGTCCGCTCTACCGGCGCGCCGAGGAGTACCAGCTCCTCATGACGTTCGGCCTGCTCCTCGTTCTCGAGGACGTCATGCGCCTGCTCTGGGGGCCGCACCCGCTGACGGCCAGCGCGCTGTCGGAGGCGCTCGGCAGCATCTCCGTCCTGGGCGCGACCTATCCGACGTACAACATCTTCGTCATCGTGGTCGGCGCGCTCGCCGCCGTGGGGCTGGGCGCGTTCGTCTACCGCACGCGCTTCGGCGTGATGCTGCGCGCGACGTCGCAGGACATGCGCATGGCCTCGGCGCTCGGGATCAACGTCAAGCGCGTGTACGTGCAGGCCTTCACCCTGGGCTGCCTCATGGCCGGGCTGGGCGGCGCCGTCGTCATGCCGATCTCGGGCGCCGTGCTGGGCATGGGCGTCGACGCGCTCATCCTCGCGTTCGTCGTCGTCGTGATCGGAGGGCTGGGAAGCCTGGAGGGCGCGCTCGTCGGCGCCCTCATCGTCGGCTTCGTGCGGACGATCGGGATCACGTACTTCGCCGAGGTCGAGCTCGCCGTGCTCTACCTCATCGCGGCGGTGGTCCTGTTCGTGCGGCCGGCCGGCCTCTTCGGTCGCGCGTGACGGCTGACCCCCAGCCGTGACCGAGCTCGCGCTGGCGTCGCCCCGCGTGTGGAGCGGCCGCCGAGTCGTGATCGGCGCGCTCGCCGTCGGCGCGCTCGCCGCCATTCCGGCGGTGGCCTCGCCGTTCCAGACCATCACCATCTGCTACGGACTCGTCTTCGCCATCGCCGCGCTCGGCTTCAACCTGCTGCTCGGCTACACAGGCCTGCTCTCGTTCGGCCACTCGGCCTACTTCGGCACTGGCGCCTACGTGGTGGCCCTGCTCGTGAAGTACCTCGGCGTCGCGTCGATGGAGCTCTTCGTGGTGGCCGGCATCCTCGGCTCGGTGGTGGTAGCGGGGCTCTTCGGCGTGGTGTGCGTGCGGTACACGCGGATCTTCTTCGGCATCCTCACGCTGGCGCTCTCGCAGGTGCTGTGGAGTCTCGCCCTCAAGCTGTTCTGGGTGACCGGAGGCAGCGACGGCCTTCGCGTGCCCACGCCCACGCTGCTGGGCGGGCTGGGCGGCCCCGGCGCCGACAAGGTCGAGTTCATCGCCCACCGCTACTACTACTACGTGCTCATCCTCTTCCTGGTCGCGACGGCGGCCATGTGGGTGATCGTGAGCTCGCCCTTCGGCAAGGCGCTGCAAGCCATCCGCGACAACGAGACCCGCGCCGAGTTCGTCGGCGTGCAGGTGTGGAAGTATCGGTGGATCGCCTTCGTCATCTCGGGGGCGTTCACCGGGCTGGCCGGCGCGCTGTGGGTGCCGCTCAACGGCCTCACCACGCCCGACATTCTCTACTGGCCGTTCTCGGGCCGCATCGTGTTCTTCACGGTCCTCGGCGGCTTTCGCACCTTCGTGGGGCCCATCGTGGGCGCGATCGCCTACAACTATCTCGAGACGTACGCCGTCGGGTTCACCGTGTACTGGCAGCTCGTGCTCGGCATCGTGCTCGTCCTGCTCGTGCTCACCATGCCCACCGGACTCGTCGGCACCGCCATCCAGATCTTCGAGCGCGTCCGGCGAGCGCGCCGACCGTGAGCCTGCTCGAGACGACGGCGATCACCAAGACGTTCGGCGCCAACCGGGCCGTGGACGCCGTCGATTTCACCGTCCGCGCCGGCGAACTGCTGGCCCTGATCGGCTCGAACGGGGCGGGCAAGACGACGCTCGTCAACCTCATCAGCGGGCTCCTGCGAGCCGACGAGGGCACCATCCGCTTCTCCGGAAAGGACATCACCCGGCAGACGGTCAACCAGCGCATCCGGGCCGGGATCGCGCGGAGCTTCCAGCTCGTCAACCTGTTCGATCATCTGAGCGCCTTCGACAACGTCGCGCTCACGATCTTCGCCCGCCAGGGCAAGACGCGGAGCCTGACCACGCTGGCCGGCCGCGATCAGGCGGTGGCCGACGAGTCGATGAGCATCTTGAAGGAATTCGGCCTGGCTCCGAAGGCGCCCACGCTGGCCGGTGGGCTCTCCCAGGGGGAGCGGAAGCTGCTGGACGTTGCCATCGCCTATGCGCTGCGGCCCACGCTGCTCTTTCTCGACGAGCCGACGAGCGGCGTGTCCACGCGCGAGAAGGCGCCCATCATGGACGTGGTCACCTCGATCGTGCGCTCGGGCAACATCACGGCCGTGGTCATCGAGCACGACATGGACATCGTCTTCCGCTACTCCGACCGCATCGTCGCGATGCACCAGGGCGCGATCCTGGCCGACGGCACTCCCGACGAGATCAGGCGGAACGAGCAGGTGACGACGACGCTGATCGGCACCGGAGAGACGGCGTGAGCAGTCAGCTCCTCGAACTGGCCGCGGTCGACACCTACCGAGGCGCGGCTCACGTGCTGCGCGCGGTCTCGCTGGCCGTGAACGAGGGCGAGACGGTTTGCCTGGTCGGACGCAACGGCGCCGGGAAGACGACGACGCTGGAGACGGCGATCGGGCTGTTGCCCGTACGCTCGGGCGTCATCCGCCTGCGCGGGCAGGAGATCACCCGGACGCCGACCCACGATCGAGCCCGGCTCGGGATCGGCTACGCGCCCGAGGACTGCGGGATCTTCCCCGACCTCACCGTGGCCGAGAACCTCCAGATCGGCCGCTGGCTGGCCACGGACAAGGGCCACGGTGGCGCCGTGGACGAGCGCATCGCGGCGCTCTTCCCCGAGGTGGAGCAGTTCCTGCCGCGCCGGGGCCTCAACCTGTCGGGCGGACAGAAGAAGATGGTCGCGATCTCGCGCGCCATGGCGCTGGCCCCGTCCATCCTCCTCCTCGACGAGCCCTTCGAAGGCCTGGCGCCGGTCGTGGTCTCCCGGTTCATCGAGGCCGCGCGGAAGATCAAGGCGATGGGGATCTCGCTGCTGATCGCCGAGTCCCACGTCACCAACGCCGCCCGGGTGGCCGACCGGCTCTACGCGATCGATCGCGGGGAGATCATCTTCGCCGGCGATCCTCGCCGCGCGCTCGACAACGAAGAGGTCATGAAGACCATCCGGGGGTAGGGGCGCGCCGCCCTCCCGGGCATTCAACCGACGAGGGCGCCGGCCGCGTTTACAGAGCCCCTCCATCGTCGGATCTAACGCGGTGCGAGTGCGAGCCATCCATGCGTGTGGCACTTTGCTTGCGGCCATATCGGTACGGAGGTGATCCCCATGAAACGAGGGATCGTCGCCCTCATGGTCGTGTTCGGGTTCGCGTCCCCTGCCCAGGCTGCTCCTGGTGATCCACGCCTCGTCCAGGGAGTCCTGGAATGGCCGGCCAAGCTGACGGTCGAGCCGTTCGTGGTGATCCGAACCGACGACGGGCGGTGGTACTACGCCGAGGTCAAGGCCGCGAAGCGTTTCGAGTCGGGTCCGCTCAGCGCGGGAGGGCGGGTGACCGTCCTCGGAACCGAGGCGGCCAGGCCGCACGAGATCAACGCGATCGCCTTCGGCTCGGGCGACGCGGCGGCGCTGGCGCTCGCGCTCATGCCCCACGTCAATGCTCCCGCCAGCGCGCCAGCACCCGCGCCCGCGGCGCAACCACCGGGCTCGCCCAGGACGGAGTCCTTGCCGGCCAAGGTGGAGCTGTCGGCGACGCCGAAGGCCGAAGTGCCGATACCCAAGGCAGTCGCGAAGGCCGAACCGGTCGCCACAACGCCGGTGGTCGCTCCCACGCCAGCAGCACGCCCGGCGCCGGCCGTGACCACGACCCCGGTCGTCGCGCCCGTCCCGCCCGCGCCGGCCGCACCGTCGGTATTGGCGTCACCGCCAGCGGCGGCGTCGACGCCGGCTCCCGCGAAGCCAGCTCCTGAGCCGCCAACCGCAGCCGTCTCGACGCCTGCTCCGCCAGCGGCAGAGAAGTCGATGGCCGTGAATGAGCCCGAGCCGGCCGGCGACGGGCCGCGCTGGACGGAGCTACGGGGCACGGTCAAGGTCATCGCAGGCAACTGGATCGTCGTGCGCACCGACAAAGGACAGCTCGTGCTCGTCGATCTCTCGACCGTTCGCGGCGGAGCGGCGTCGCTCAGGCCGGGAGCCGCCATCGCCCTGTACGGGACGCCCACCGAACAGAAGTTTCAGGCGATGGGCATCGTCCCGCCGGACAATCGCCCGGCGCCCAGGCCGGCCACCATTCCATCCCGCCGCTGACGTCGCGCTGTCGGAGAACGTGACGACCTCACGTTCCGTGGCGCACGAGAGCGCGCTCGATTCTTTCAAAGCCAAGTCATTTCCACCTGGCGAGCGATTTGCACTGGACTAAAGCAACGCTCGAACGTTGGAGCGGACAAAAGCCGCACAGCAGAGAGCGAAAAGCGCCGCTCGCCGTCGCCCCCGGCGGGCGGCGC
>Ga0134070_10000447_pt1 | contig 12232 bp, 9 predicted proteins | sample 15_taG_26_FD_94463 | JGI IMG/M metagenome (GOLD analysis project Ga0134070, IMG submission 94463) | Grasslands soil microbial communities from the Angelo Coastal Reserve, California, USA - 15_D_Rain_40cm_2_09082015 | ecosystem: Environmental > Terrestrial > Soil > Grasslands ...
GACGCCGGGCTCAACGTGATCGACACGGCCGAGTGCTACGAGGACAGCGAGCTGCGCATCGGGCGCGCGGTCGGCGCCCGGCGACGGGAGGTTCACCTCTTCACCAAGTGCGGCCACGCCCGCGGCTGGGGGCGAGCGGACTGGCGATCGGCCGCGCTCCTGGCCAGCATCGAGCGGAGCCTGCGGCGTCTCGAGACCGATTATCTCGACCTGATCCAGCTCCACAGCTGCTCGCTCACCCAGCTTCGGCGGGGCGACGCCATCGCCGCCCTCGAGCAGGCGCGCGAGCGAGGGTGGACGCGGTACATCGGCTACAGCGGCGACGGCGAGGCGGCGCGCTTCGCGATCGAGTGCGGCCGCTTCGACACGCTCCAGACCTCGATCAGCGTCGCCGACCAGGAGGCCCTCGAGCTGACGCTGCCGCTGGCGCGGACACGCGAGATGGGCGTGATCGCCAAGCGACCGCTCGCGAACGTCGCGTGGCGGTACGCGCGAAAGCCGGCTGAGTCCTACTATCAGCCCTACTGGTCTCGTCTGCGGAGGCTGGACTACCCCTTCCTGCGGGACGCGGCCGACACGGCCGTCGCCACCGCGCTGCGCTTCACCCTCGGCGTGCCGGGCGTCCACACCGCGATTGTCGGGACCACGAAGCCGGAGCGATGGCAGCAGAACGCAGCCCTGCTCCAGACCGGTCCCCTGCCCCGGGACGAGGTCGAGCGGATCCGCGCGCGCTGGCGCGAGGTCGCCGATGCGTCGTGGGAGGGTCAGGTCTGAATGAGGCGAAATCGATGAATGCTCGAGCCTTCGTCTTCACCGGCGTCGAGAAGCCCTTCGAGGCGCGCGAGTTCCCCCTGCCCGAGGTCGAGCCCGACGGGATCCTGGTGCGCGTGACCGTCGCCAACATCTGCGGCTCGGACCTCCACGGCTGGCACGGTCGCACGCCGCGGAGCGGCCCGACCATCATGGGGCACGAGATGACGGGCCGGGTCGCGCGACTCGGCGCACACGTGACAACCGACGCCGCCGGCGCGCCGCTCCGCGAGGGCGATCGCATCGTCTACTCGTACTTCTACCCGTGCCGGCGCTGCGACTTCTGCCGCGCCGGTGACCCGCACCACTGCGTCGTGCGGCGCATCGGAGCCGGCCGCGCGCGGAGCGACACGCCGCCCCACTTCACGGGCGCCTTCGCCGACTACTATTACCTCCAGCCCGGCCACTACGTGCTCCGCACGCCGGACGCGCTCGACGATTTCACCGTGGCGCCGCTCAACTGCGCCCTGGCCCAGGTGATCTACGGCCTTCACCAGGCCGGGTTCCAGCCTGGCGAGAGCGTGGTCATCCAGGGGGCCGGCGGGCTCGGCCTCTTCGCGACAGCCGTGGCGCGCGAGCGCGGGGCTGCGCGCATCGTCGTCCTCGACCGGATCGCCGAGCGCTTAGAGCTCGCCCGTGCCTTCGGCGCCGACCACGTCCTGAACGTCGACGACTTCGCCACGAGCGACGCCCGCGCGAAGGCGGTGCGCGACCTGACCGGGGGCGGCGGCCACGTCGTCCTCGAGCTCGTCGGCCATCCCGCCGCGCTCGTCGAGGGCATTGCCATGACGCGGGCAGAGGGCCGCTACGTCGTGATCGGCAACATCGCCGCCGACCAGACGATCCCCTTCAACCCCGCGTGGCTGGTCCATCTGAACCGGCGGATGATCGGTGTGGGCGGCCACCAGGCGTGGGCGCTTAGGCGCGGGCTCGAGCTCCTCGAGCGTACGCACGACCGCTACCCTTATCGCGCGATCCTGTCACACCACTACCCGCTCGAGCGGATCAACGAGGCGTTCGCGAACGCGGACCAGGGCAAGGCCGTCCGAACGGCGCTCATCTGCGCGCCCGACCTCGTCGGGGGCTGAGCCCGTCAGTCGTTCTGAGCAGGCGGCAAGAATCCAAACACGAAAGCCATTTCCGCCTGCTGACTGGGCGCCCTGTAGGGCCTCCCGAGCGGCGTCGCAGCAGGTAATTCCCTGATCATACTGTAAGGTATTTACGCGCATCTCTTTCCGGAATTTGCCTGATGGCTACGTAGGTATTTCCGCCTAGCTTGCTCCGTGAAAACCATGACTCGTTTTTCAGGGTATTCCCGCCAAAACAAGGACCTCCGCGCTCGACGTGCCGAAACCTCACCATGCCCGGTATCGAAACCCCACAGGCTGCCCAGGAGGGATCCAGCAATGAAGATTCGAGTCGGAGAGGTGAATACGAAGTTCGTAGCATTCTTGGCGATTGTGGCCGCGTTCGCGACGGTCCTGACGATTGGCGTAGGTACCGCACAGGCCGCAGTGGGGGGCCCAACCTGCAACGTTCCAACGGATTATCCAACGATTCAGGCTGCAGTCAACGATCCCGGTTGCTCCACGATCAACGTGGCTGCGGGAACCTACACCGAGAACGTGGTGATCAACAGGACTCTCACTCTCAACGGTGCACAGGCGGGCTTTGGCGCTTGCGGGCGTGTCGCCAGCGAATCAATTGTCACACCCCTCAATCCACTCGTAAGGACACTGGAGCTCCAGGGGTCGCTAGGCGTGACTATCGTCATCAACGGGTTCACGTTCCTCGGTGGAACCAGGGCCATCGAGTCGACCACTGGTCCCATTAACGGCCTCCAGCTGCTCAACAACCGTATCCGGGGGTTCACCGATAATGGCGTGTTCCTCAACGACAACGGGATCAACATCACGGTCGACCAGAACGAGATCGACGGCACGGCAAAGGTTGGCAGCGGCGCCCTCTTCCATCTGGACCAGGACAACTTCGACGGGTTCTGGTTCACCAACAACTGCGTGATGAACGGCCACGGAACGCCCCCCGGCTCCGGTACGGGATTCTTCGTCGATGGAACCCGCAACGTGGACCACGGCACGGCTGGTTCGCGGATACCGCTCTTCAGTGGGAATTTCATCGATAACAACGGCACCGGGGTGAACCTTGGTCGAAAGGCATGGGGAGACGGTCCGATCACCGGTAATACCTTCAGCAACAACCTCTTCGACGGGCTGCAGGGCGGCCCAAGAAACTCGCTTATCACGAAGAATACTTTTGCCAACAATGGCGGGAATGGCCTTGGTCTGACCGGTTTCGGCGGCGCGACCGATTCGACGCGAGGCGCCCAGTTCAACACGATCACGCAGAACTGCTTTACAGGCAATGGTCTCACGAATGCCGGAGCGGGCATCTCCTTCAGCGCCAGCCAGTTTCCCGGGACTATCTCCACCAACCACACCAACCAGAACAACATTTTCGGCAACGCCTTCGGTGCCAGATACAACGGCACGGAGACGATCGACGCCGAACAGAACTGGTGGGGAAGTCCGACGGGGCCCTTCAATCTCATGAACAATCCCACCGGGACGGGCAACGCGGTCAGCGACAACGTCGACGCCTACCCGTTCCTCACCTCCGTGGCTGCAGGGACACCGTGCACACCGCTGCCGCCGGCGACGCTCACGCTGAGCCCGCCCACCGCAACGAACGATGTAGACACCCAGCACACGGTGACGGCGACGGTCGAAGACATGAATGGCAACCCTGTGCCGAACGTGATCGTTCGCTTCACCGTGACAGGCTCGGTCAATACGAGCGGCATGTGCACGACGAACACGAGCGGACAGTGCACCTTCACCTACACGGGGCCGGCGCTGCCGGGCGCCGATGTGATCACCGCCTTCGCCGACACCAACAGCAACGGCACGCAGGACGCCGGCGAGCCGGACGGCGCCGCGACGAAGGTCTGGACCGTTCCCGTGAGCACCCCGCTGTGTCAGGTCGACGTCACGTACGGTGGGTGGATCCACGCCAGCAACGGCGATAGGGCCAATTTTGGCGGGAACGCCAAGGTGGATTCGCAGAGCAACCCGCTGGGGCAGGAGGAGTACCAGGACCAGGGGCCGGCACAGCCTATGAACGTGCACTCGATCAACGTGCTCGCGGTTGTCTGTCCAGGCGACCCGCCCACGGAGGCGAGCATCTTCGGCGAGGCGACCATCGACGGCGCCGGCTCGTTTATCTACCGGATCGACGTCGAGGATCACGGCGAGTCCGGGAGGGGCTTGGACAAGTACCAGATTCGGCTGAGCAACGGCTACGACTCAGGCGATCAGCTGCTGGAAGGAGGCAACATCCAGATCCACAAGTAGTCAAGACTCGGCGACGGGCACGAGGGGCTCGGATCGCGGGCCCCTCGTGCAGTCTTGTTTCTTTGAGCGTAGTTGAGCGAGGTGATCCTCCGCGACTCGAGCAGCGCCGCCGTCTCGTCCTCCGAGGGACGCGCGAAGAGGCTCGCGCGGTCAGGACTCCCGTGGACGAAGTGATACAGGAGGCGGGGATGGGTAAGAACGTGAAGATCCTGGCGGCTACAGGTGTGGCGGCGGCGGTGATCCTTCTGGGCGCAGCTGTGGCACTCGCCGACAGCATCACGGTGCACTGCGTGCCCCCCGTGATAACTAATGCGTTCGCTTGCAGTGGAACTAATGCCGACACACACCTCACCATTCAAGACGCCGTGAATCATGCCGATCCAGGAGAAACGGTCTTCGTGGGCTCGTCAGCGTACAACGAACAAGTGGTGATTACGAAGCCACTCACGCTCGAGGGCGACGGCATGGCATCGACCACTATCAAGCCCCTGCTCCCGGTCGCCGCCAACAGCTCCAGTCTCTTCTCGGGTGCGCCAATCGCCGCAATCCTTCTGGTGGATGCAACGACCGGCGTAGCTGTGTCAGACCTGACGATCGACGGCAGCACGGGAGCATTCAACGCCTGTTCTCCGGGTTATGTGGGCATCTTCTTCCGTGCCAGTTCTGGCGCAATCCAATCTGTTCATGTGACACACATCCACCATCCCTTCGCCTCCGGTTGCCAGGCTGTTCTGGGCATCTTCGTGCAGAGCGGCAACGGTGGCCCGGGGTTGAATTCGAATGTGACCATTCTTCAGAGCATGGTCGACGACTACGGCAAGAACGGCATTACCGCGAATGAGCCAGGCACGTTCGTCCTCGTGGGTAACAATACGGTCACTGGAAGAGGCCCGACCTTTCCTGGTGATGCTGCTCAGAACGGCGTCCAGATCGGATTTGGCGCACGCGGACTGGTTTCAGGCAACACCATTTCGGCTCACGACTATGTTCCCACGGACTTTGTCGCATGCGGCCTGCTCTTCGTCCAGGCAGGTGGAGGTTTGGGGAGGACAAAGAGCAACACGTTTATCGCGAACGAGCAGGACATCTGCACTGGTGGCGTAGGCCCTTCGCCAAATTCACCCTTTAACTGAGGAGGACGCCATGAGGATAAGGGCCCTCGTCGCTTCGATCGCCATTGTCGTAGGCACGTTGACGCTGGGGGCCGGGCAATCATCGGCCTGGAGGGATAACGACACGTCCAGGGTTATCGACCCGGCCACGTTGGTGGTCTACCTGACGCAGCTGCTCGGACTCGGAGAAACTTTGGATGCATTCGCTCCTGACGACCCCGCGATCATCGGGATACCCGACACGGCGGTAGGTATCGACGCGGCCCCGACGGATACGACGACGGCCGGTGACCCGCCCGGGACCTTGGTGGTCGACGATGACATGGTGCAGTGCCCCAACGCTCAATACACGACGATCACCGCTGCGGTGACGGCCGCGATGCCGGGCGACACCATAAGAGTGTGCCCCGGGATCTACAACGAGACCGTCGTGGTGAACAAGACCGTTACGCTGCTCGGCTCAAGCCACAGTGGAGGCGAGGGCCGCTGTGAGAACGCGACACTGCCCGACCCGACCCGCGACTCGATCCTGCACGGCTTCGCCATCTTCGGCTTCCTCTTGGCCGCCAACGGCGTCGTCCTGGACGGGTTCGTCGTCGAGGACCAGCTGGACGGCCCGGGCGTCTACACGAGTCCAGCGTTCTCCGGATACCTCATCCGCAACAACATCGTTCAAAACAACGTCTTCGGTATCTACTTCAACAGCAGCGGTGCGAATCACTCCGTCGTAAGCAAGAACTGTGTCAGAACGAACAACAGGACGGGTGCAGCCAACGGCAACGGCGTCTACTCCGACCAGGGTCTCCAGAACGCCGCCATCGAATACAACTCCTTCACGGGGAACATGACCTCGGCGGTCACGCTTACCGGTGCCGTCCTGCCAGTCTCGAACGTGACAGTGACGCACAACAAGTCTTTGGGCGACGACTCGGCAGTTGCGCTCTTCAGCGCGCAGAACGTCGAGGTCATGGATAACAAGGCAACCAACTCGACAGGGTCGGCGATTTTCCTCGGCCCCGACAACAGCGGCCTTCTCATCGCCAGGAACCATCTGACGAACGGTGACTTCAACGGTGTCCGCTTCAATGCGCCCGCCTTCGGGGGACCGACGAGCGTGAATGTGGAGGTCAGCCACAACCAAATCCAGAACATGGGCAGATCTGGGATCTCGGTCGCGCCCGACTCGCTGACGAGCTCGGTGTTCTCCATGAACCACAGCCACGACAATTTCGTGGATGGGATCCGCATCGAGGCCGACGGTAACAGCGGCAACGTGATCACTGGGAACAAGCTGAGGCACAACGCCGAGCACGACTGCCACGACGACACCGTCGGGACGGGGACGGCCGGGACCGCAAACACCTGGGAGAAGAACGAGGGCGATACCGAAAACAGACCGGGGCTCTGCCGGAAGAAGCCATAGCTCAGACCCCAACGCGGGGGAGCCTGTCTCATGCAGTCGCGCCGTATCCATTTTGCGAGAGGAGGCCGCAGGATGCTAACGCGTGTGATCGCACGTTCGGTGGTGATTGTTTCGGCCCTAGTCGTGGCGCTCACAGCCGGAGCGCCCGGGCCAGTATCGGCGGCCCCTGCCGGCGACGGCGGCGGACTGCTGGGGATCCTCAACCTGGATACCCAGACGCAGATCGACGATCTCTTCGCCACCGAGGATCCGACCATCCTTTCGTCGGACCCTGGAACAATGCACTTCGGCCCGTATCCGAGCACCACGGGAGATTCGGGAACATGCGGGCCTGACTGGGCGACCGACACCGTCAATCGATTCTTCATGATCAAGCAGGTCACCCCGACGACGTTCAGCGTTGTCCAGAAGTTCAAGGGTGGCACGTTTCTAACGCCCGGGTCGCCGCCGTTTGGGCCGGACCCTATGAGGAACAGTCCCGGTGCCTGCGACAGCAGTGACGGAACTCCACCCGGCATGGTAGCCGACGGCGTTACGGGAATGTTCCACGGCTATATAGACATGACCATCACCGCGGCGGTGTACAGTCCAGGCACCGCGGGCTGCGCGCCTCCTTGCTTCTTCACCGCCGATTTCCTCATATCAGTATTCCCGGCCGGCTTTGTGCGCATGGACAACGCGTTCTTCTTCCACTACGTCGCGGTGGACCAGGGGCTCGTCTTCCACGAGTGGAGGAACGCCTCGTGTACCCGCGGCGGCAATCACGGCGATATCGCCTCGGCCAGCGGCTCTGCCGTGGCGGTTCCCTTCTGCCCCTAGCACATCGCCTGCTTAAGTGAACTCCGGTTACCCGGGGTGGGGCTCTCCGGGCCCCGCCAAGCTCGACCCGCAGGAAACGGCATCTGGCGGTGTCCGGTGACTCGCCAAATAGAGGAGGTTTCCATGAAAGGGGCCGCGGAAGCGAATCAGGGTGTGTTGGAACTGAAGGCGAGGCTACTAGGGTTCTTCGCGGTTGTGGCGGCTTTCGCGACCGTGTTGACGCTTGGCGGAGGCACGGCACATGCTACGGTTCCCTGCTCCGTCCCATCTCTGAGTTACCCGACGATTCAATCCGCAGTCAGCGATAACAATTGCGATCCAATTGATGTGGCCGCAGGAGGGTATGTCGAGAACGTAACAATCGGTAGGACTCTCATTCTTAATGGACAACAGGCAGGGAATCCTGCCCCGGGGCGCGTAGGAGCCGAATCAATCGTGCAAGGCGCCAATCCCATCGGGGCCAATCCCGTCATCACTATCAACGCCGGAAGTGTCCGGATCGACGGTTTTACACTGAAGAATGCCATCACGACAGGTGCCGCGATTGGGATTGCTGTAAAGACGGCAGGTACTGGGGCTGTAATTACCAACAATATCATCGACGGGGTCAACACCTTGGATACAGGCGGCAACGGCACCGCCCAGGCCATCTATCTCGAGAACGGCCCGGACAACGTACAGATCTTGGCCAACGACCTGAAGAACATTCATAGCAATAGATCGGCCAAAGGTGTACACATCGGCGACGCCAGTTCGACAAATTCGAGCACGGGTGTCCTGATCGAAGGAAATTGGATCGAGAACGTCACGAGCGACACCCGAGGAGCCTACGGGGTCTCGATCAACAATGGAAACGGCAGCACCGTGAACTCCGGCCTGGTGATACGGAACAACACTATAACTAACTTGATTGGTGGCGCTAACGTGGTTGTTGGCGGCTGGGTGCATGCCGTCGGTTTGGAGACTGACACGCCTGGCGTTCTTGTCACGGATAACTCCATCAGCATCCTGGTATCGCCGCCTTTTATGGGGTTCTCTACTGCAGTCGCGGTCTGGTTCGAAGCCAATCCGTCCTTCTACACGGGAAAGGTTAACCAGAACAACTTCAACGTCACCAACGCAGCGTATGGGATCGCGGTTCAAAATGCCCTCGTCATGCCTATCGTGGCCCCCAGCGTCGATGGCACCTGCAACTGGTGGGGCGACCCGAACGGCCCAGGGCCAGTTGGGCCAAGCCTCTTCGGCGCCCAAGTCAGTTACAACGTCGACTTCATCCCTTGGCTCATCGCGCCCGCCCCTGTTGGGGCATGTGTCGGTGGCGCCTCTGCTCCAGCAAAGGTGACCGGCGGTGGCCAGATTCCGGGCGACGACCCCATCTTCTCGCCCCTCGGCGCCCTCCTGTCCGTGCCGGCTCTGATTCCCAGTCTGGCCGATCCTAACGCGCAGGCCACCTTCGGCTTTGTGGCGAAGTGCTGCCCGGCGACAGGAAACCTGGAGTACTACGACCATCAGGCAGACGTGCGGATAAAGGCGCAATCCGTTGAGGGGCCAGTTATCCGCAGCCCCGGTGATTCTTGCCCGACGACATTTGGGAGCAAGCACGCCACGATCGGTGGCACGGCCACGGTCATCCGGTCTACAGGCACGGCCACGGAGGATTTCACTGTTGAAGTTGACGACTGTGGCGAGCCCGGGACTGCGGATACATTCGGCATCAAGACAGATACCTATTCAAACGGGTGGCCAATGCCCAGCACCTTGACCGGGGGCAACATCCAGATCAAGAACTGACGGCGAGTTCGCGCCCGTTCGTCGGGCAACGCGCGAGGTCCGACGCGAGGCGGGGGGCTGATCCCCCCGCCTCGCAATCCTTCAGGTCGCGAGCCCGAACAGTGACGTCATGCGCGTCGAGTCGAGCATCACCGCCATCTCGTCGTCCGTGGGACGGCGCTCGAAACGACTCGCGGCGTCCAGGGCTCGCGGAAGCAACGTCAGGTCTCCGGCGGTGTTGAGGAAGACGCCGGGCAGGCCCAGGACCCAGTGGACCGCGCGGTCGATGTCGGCCTGCTCCTCGAGAGGCTGGTACCACGTCGTATGCGTCCGGGCGTTGGTGGCCCAGGGGCCGCGGGCGATCGACTTGATGACCTGCACCGCGACGTTCCGCTCCCGGCAGACGCCCAGCACCTCCTCGAAGTTCCTCCGGTAGCGCTCCTCTCGGGCCATGAAGAAGTTGTACGGCAACAGCACGGCGTCGAAGTCGAAGCGTGCGAGGCTCCGCCGGTGCATGGCGGCGATGGTCCAGCCGTGACCGGTCACGCCGATGAAGCGCGCGAGCCCCTGCCGACGAGCCTCGATCAGCGCCTCGAGCGCGCCGCCGGGCCCCATGGCCTGATCCCAGTCGTCGGGGTGGCCGAGGGAGTGGAGCTGGATCAGATCGACGTGGTCGACGCGCAGCCGCTCGAGCGAGCGGTGGAGGTCCTCGCTCGCCTCGGGCGCCGTCCGACTGCCGGTCTTCGTCGCGAGAAAGAAGTCCTTCCGGTGACGGGCCATCCACGGCCCGATGCGGAGCTCGGAGTCGCCGTACCGCGCGGCGGTGTCGATGTGGTTGACGCCGTACCGGAGCAGCAGGTCGAGCGTGCGATCGGCGTCGGCCTGACTGGCCCGCGCCAGCGCGGCCCCGCCGAAGAGGGTCACCGTGCTCGGGTGACCGGTGCGTCCGAACGGGCGTCGCTCGATCATCACGGGTCGCGCGATCATTGGAGGTGCTTCTCGAACCAGGCGAAGACCTTCTTCCAGCCGTCCACCGCGGCGTGCACGCGATACTGCGGGCGGTCGACGGCGAAGAACGCGTGCCCGGCGTTTTCGTACGTGTGGAACTCGTAGGTTTTCCCGAACTTCTTGAGCGCTTCCTCGGTCTTGGCGACGTCCTGCGGCGAGGGGCGTGCGTCCTCGATGCCGAACAATCCGAGCAACGGGCACTGGAGATCCTTGGTGAGCTCGATCGGAGCGACCGGCTGACGCGGGGTCAGCTCCTGGGGTTGGGCGACGACACCACCGCCATAGCAGTCGATCGCGGCGTCGACGCCACGGAGGGAACAGGCGGCCAGGTACGCCTGGTGGCCGCCAGAGCAATAGCCGATGATCCCAACCTTGCCGTTCAGATACGGCAAGGTCCGAAGGTGATCGATCGAGCCCTGGACATCGCCCAGCGTGCGGTCGTCCGGCATGCCTCCGGCCGCGCGGATACTGGCGCTGTTCTCCTCCGGTGTGGCCTTCGCCTCACGGAAATGGAGGTTGGGAGAAATCGCGACGTAGCCGTGGTGGGCGAATCGCCTGGCGATCTCCTTGGTCGGTCCGTCCCAGCCCGGCATGTGGTGAATGACGACCACGCCCGGCTGCGGGCCGACTCGAAGCGGGCGCGCGAGATACGCGTCGATCTGATCGCGAAGGTGCCCGCGGATCAGCACCGTCTCGGCAAAGAGCGCTTCGTACGCCATCGTGCCCCTCCTTCCTCGTCGACGACGTGGCCTAATGCCGCGCGGGAGCGTATTTCCCCGTCAGCTGCGGCGTCGTCCCTTCGAGCCCCTTCTCCTGCCGCTCGAGCCGAGTCTCGCGGGCCCACGTGCGCTTCAAGTCGTCGCGGACGTGCAGGCGCAGCCGGCCCAGCCCCTCCGTCTCCAGCTCGATCAGATCCCCGTGCTGGAAGGCGCTGAGGCCACGGTGGTTGGTGCCCGTGGCAAGGACGTCGCCGGGCTCCAGCGTGTGAATGGAGCTGACCCACTCGATGCACCGAGGAATCTTGTGCGCCATGTCGCTCGTGTTGAAGTTCTGCTTGAGCGTTTCGTTCACCCAGAGCCTCACCTGGAGCCGGTGCGGGTCGCGCACCTCGTCGGCGGTCACCAGATAGGGGCCCATCGGCGCGAAGGTGTCGCGCGACTTCATCTGGTAGAAGGTGTTGCCGCTCGGCAGGAGCCCACGCGCCGACCCGTCGATGAAGTTCACGTACCCGAAAACGTGATCCATCGCCCGCGCGGCGCTGACGTGCGAGGCCCGCTTGCCGATGACCAGCGCCACCTCCGCTTCGCCCTCGAAGATGGTCGCGGGAACGTCGGGCAGGACCATGGCGTCGCCGTCGCCGATGACGGCGTGGGGAGACTTGTGGAACGCGTTGATCGGTGCCGGCTCGGCGCGCGTGCCGTCCTCCATATAGTTCACGGCCATGCAGACGAGGTTGCAGGGCTTCGGCAGCGGTGGCCTGATCCGCACACGGCTCAACGGCACGCCCTGGCCCCGGTCGACCTGGTCTAACAAGGGGTTCTTGTAGTCGGCGAAGCGCGCGATCAGCCCATTGATCAGGTCGTGGGGGCCGGTGTGTGGAATCCCCTGCACCGTTTGCGACACATCGATCACCGTGTCACCGTTGAGCACGCCCAACTTGAAGTCGTCGAAGAAGAGGATCTTCACGGTTCCCTCCCGCGCGTGATTTCGACGCTGGGAATATACCAGCGTTGACGACCCTCGGTGCGCCGACTAGCGCCCCGACAAGGCGGTGATGAGGTAGACCCCGAGCACGATCAGGAGCGTTCCCAGGACCAGCCGCGCGCTCAGGGTCTCGACGCCTCTCAGGAAGAAAAACGACAAGAACAGGACGAAGATCGGCGCCGTCCCGTAGAGCGGCGCCACCACGCTCACGGTGC
>Ga0134070_10000451_pt1 | contig 12196 bp, 9 predicted proteins | sample 15_taG_26_FD_94463 | JGI IMG/M metagenome (GOLD analysis project Ga0134070, IMG submission 94463) | Grasslands soil microbial communities from the Angelo Coastal Reserve, California, USA - 15_D_Rain_40cm_2_09082015 | ecosystem: Environmental > Terrestrial > Soil > Grasslands ...
AGCGGCTCCGGTAGGGCGGCGCAATTGACCGCGACGAGCGAGCGGCTGCGGCGCCGACTGTGGTGGTGGATGAACTGGGCGATCAACTCCTTGCCGCTGCCGCTCTCGCCGGTGATGAACACGGACGCGTCGGTGGGCGCGACGCGACGGGCGAGACCCACCGCCCGACGGAACGCCGGCGACGCGCCCAGCACCGTGACATGCTCGCTGTTCCCGTGCTCCCGCTCGAACTCCGCCTGGACGGCCAGGGATTCGCGCGCCACGGTGACGGTGTGGGCCGCGCGACCTACCAGGATCTGCAGGTGCGTCGCCGAGAACGGCTTGGGGAGATAATCCCACGCGCCGGCGCGCAGCGCTTCGAGGCTCGAATCGACGCTCGGGTTGCCGGTGATCACGAGGACGATGGTGTCCGAGTGCGCCTCCAGGCAGGTGCGCAGCAGGCGCAGGCCGGAGACCTCGGGCATATAGAGGTCGAGGAGCACGATGTCGAACTTGTTGCGCTTCAGCGTCTCGCGCGCCTCGTCGCCACGGCTACACAGGCTGACCTGATACCCCTCGTATTGCAGGACGCTGGCGCAGCTCTCTCGCAACGTGCGGTCGTCGTCCACGATCAGCACGCGAATGGTGGCCTTCAGCTCGGCCGTGAGCTGGCACGGCCCCAGCGTCGGCCGGACACGACCGGGACGGCTGTGCGGGGCTCGCGCGGGGGGGGTATCGGTTGGGGGCACACGCATCGGGTCTGCTACCTCCGTCACTAAAAGTCGCCGAGGCCGACCACTGACGGCTGCGGCAGCAGATGGCACAGATCGGGCCGCCCGGAGAGCAGTCCGAAGTGCTTGATTTACAGGCACCTGGCCGATCTGTCAAGTGCGGTGTCGCAGCCGTACCACATGTCTCTGCCCCGGGACAATTGCGTGTTGCAGCGCTACCACACTTCGCCGGCCGCTCCGAATCCCGGCATCCGGTCTAGTGCCGTCACGATCACGCCGCGTGCGGTATCGGCCTTGCGGTACGGTGCGACGTGACCGAGTACCTGCCCGGCGCCGCGGCGTCGCCCATCGTGCGGGAGGCGCCCCTCCCGGTCCCCGCCCGCGTAACGGCTTCGCCCGATCCAGTCGGCTCACCCTTCGAGCAAGGCGTGGACTGGCGGCGCTGCTGGGGGGCCGTGCGACGGCATCGCTGGTGGATCCTGGGATGTGCGGTGCTCGGGACGGCCGGCGGCGTGGTCGGCGCGCGGATGCGCCCGCCCCGCTACCAGGCGCAAGCGACCATCTGGATTCAGGCGGGCGAGCCCCGCGGGCCGGATCGCGGGCCGATCGGCGCCAACCGCCTGCTCGACGCGTCGGCCTGGGTCGATCTGTTGAAATCGTACGTCGTGCTCGACGACGTGGTGCGCGACCGGCAGCTGTATCTCGGCGTCGTGGCGCAAGACACCCGCGCTGTCACGGGGTTCACCGTCGGCGATCCAGTCATGCCCGGCCGGTACCGCGTCGTGCTGGACCGGTCAGGGAGCACCTTCCGGCTCCTGGGCGATGACGGCGTCGAGCTGCAGCGGGGCACCGTCGGGGACTCGATTGGTCAAGCGGTGGGCTTCCGCTGGGCTCCGGCCGCCGCGGTCTTGCCTCCGGGGAGCGAGGTGACGCTTATCGTCTCGTCGGTGCGTGACGCCGCGAAGCGGCTGGGCGACGCGCTGAACGTGACCATCGATCCGAACGGGAACTTCTTGCGGCTTTCGCTCACGGGAACGGACGGGCCCACCGTGGCGGCGACGCTGAACGCGGTCGCCCAGCGGTACGTCGACGCGGCATTGAAGCTGAAGCGGGCCAAGCTGAGCGAGCTGGCCGCGTTGCTGGCCGAGCAGCTGCAGTCGGCGCGCGCGAGTCTGCAGCGAGCCGAGAGCGCCTACGAGGCGTTCCGGACGCGGACGATCACCCTGCCCCCGGATCCGGGCGCCGCCGCGGCCGCGGCCGCGGGAGTGCAGTCGCCGATGAGCGAGTTCTTCGGCCTCCGGATGGCGTATGACCAGATGCGGCGCGATCAGCTCGCGGTCGCGCTCGTCCTCACCCAGGCGCACGATTCGGCCGCCTCCATCGACGCGCTCGCGGCCATCGGTGCCGTACAGCAGTCCCTGGATCTGAAGCAAGCCCTGAGCGAGCTGACCACGAAGCGGGCGGAGCTCCGCGCGCTGCGGTACCGCTACACCGAGGATCACCCGGCGGTGCGACGCCTGGCGACGGACATCGACGTGCTGCAGCGCCAGGCGATTCCCGGCCTGGCGCGGGCGCTGCACGCCGACCTTGGGGCGCGAGCCCAGACGCTGGCGACGGAGATCAGCGCCGGGGGTCGAGAGCTGCAGGCTATCCCGCAGCGCAGCATCGAGGAGGGGCGACTGCGGCGCGACGTGTCGATCGCCGAGAACCTGTACGCCAGCGTCCAGCAGCGCTACAACGAGGCCCGGCTCGGGGAGGCGAGCACGGTCGCCGACGTCCAGGTCCTGGACGCGGCGGTCTCGCCGCAAGAGGCGGCCAAGAACACCGCCTCCCGCCTTGTGGCGTTCGGCTTCGTCGTGGGGTTGAGCCTCGGCATGGTGGCTGCTGTCGTGGTCGATCGCCTCGACCCGCGCGTGCACCACCCCGACCAGGTGACGGAGCAGATGGGGCTCTCGATCATCGGCGTGCTGCCCCACGTGCGGGACCGCCGGGCGGGGCCGGACGACCAGCAGGTGGCCCACGCCATCGAGGCGATGCGGAGCATCCGCCTCAGCTTGACGCACGCCCACGGTGCGGCAGGGCCGATGCTCGTCACCATATCGAGCCCCGGCGTCGGCGACGGCAAATCGTTCGTGTCGGCGAATCTGGCGCTCGCGTTCGCCGAAGCGGGGCGCCGCACCCTGCTGATAGACGGCGACGTTCGCCGCGGCAGCCTGCACCGAGCGGTACGCGCGCGGCGCCAGCCCGGGCTCACCGACTTTCTCGCGGGCCGTGCCCCCTTCGAGGCGACCGTCCAGGGAACGCCGTATCCCGACTTGCAGTTCATCGGCGCCGGGACGCGGTTCCGCGACTCCCCGGAGCTGCTCGGATCCGGGGCGATGTCGGAGCTCCTGGCGCGCCTGCGCGCGAGCTGGAGCGTCATCCTGGTGGACAGTCCGCCGCTGGGATCCGGTGTGGACCCCTACACGCTGGGCACGCTCACCAGCAACATGCTCCTCGTATTGCGCACCGATGCCACGGACTTGTCGCTCGCGCGGACCAAGCTCTCGGTCCTCGACCACCTGCCGATTCGCCTGCTCGGCGTGGTAGTGAACGACGTGCGGCCGGGCGGCGTCTACCGGTACTACAGCTACTTTGCCGGCTACGGGACGCGGGATGAGGGCGTGGCGATCGCCACCCATCGTGTGCGGGGAGTCCTCTAGCCTGCCCGAGGCGCGGGGCCGCCGTCGTCGAAGTTTCGCAGCCAGCCCCCCGCGGGATCGGTGCGTGCCTTCCGCAGCGCGGCGGTCGCGTGCAGGATCAGCTCGACGGCGTCCATCGTCGCCGCGTGGAAATCCGCCACCCCGTGACAGCCCACCTGCAACCGGAACGGCGGCGGCTCCCCGGGCGGGTCGACCCCGCCGACGATGGCCTGCCCGAGGCGCTCGGCCAGCCGCCGCGCCTGCGTCGCATCGGCATCGAGGGCCACGACGACAAACGCGCTTGGACCCAGGCGCCCCACCACGTCCGAGCGCCGCCCCGCGGATTTCAACGCGCGAGTGACGTGCTGCAAGACGGTCGGGGGCAGATCGCCCGGCGCGACGTCCGGCTCCCGCACCTCCGCGTCGGGCGCCAGCACCACGCAGGCCAGCGCCGCGTGGGCGCGGGATGCGTGCGAGGCCACCTCCCGCGCGCGCCGCGTGAGCCCGCGCACGTTGTAGAGACCCGTCTCCTCGTCCACCAACCCGGCGACGCGGGCGCGATCGGCAGCGAGCTTCGCCGCCCCGAAGGTGCCGATCAGCGCGAGCACCTCTTCCGCATCGAACGGCTCGCTGAGGCAGCCCCAGGCGCCCGCGCGCAGGGCGGCGACGCGGTCGTGTCGGGTCGCGGGACGGGGCAACGTGAGCAGGATCGGCGTGCCGTCGCCGACGATGTGCCGCGTGCGGAGCGCGCGGCACAGGTCGTCACCGTTCGAGTCCGGGAGCTGCGCATCGAGGACGATGATGTCAGGGCGGTCCCGCAGGGCGCGTTCCAGCGTGCGACGTGCGGTGTAACTGCGGAGCACGACGTAGCCCCGAGGAGCGAGGATGCTCTCGAGCGACCGCGTGGCCCATTCCTGCTTGGTCGCGATCAGGATCACCGCTGGGCGAGCGGCCCCCGCTGCGTCGGGCATGGGGGGCCGTGCTAGCGTGGGGGAGTCCGGCGGACCGCACGAGTCACGCCCGCTGCCGCTGCAGGACTCGTGCGCGCGCGGGAGACCCTGGCGCGGTCGTCGTGGCCGCGTCTGGTCGGGCCCGCTCCGTACCGGAAACGCGAAACTGCTGCTCCGCGCCCACAGCCGGACCGGGGCCTGCCACCTAACTGCAACGCGGGCGGGTGTGGGGCGGTGCCGGCCCCGGCGTTCGTGTTCTAACTCGTGCGCTCGCAGTGGCTTGCCGCCGGCTGCCGAGCAGACCACCACCCGGCCCGGAATTTGAAGGCCCGGTGCTCCGCATGCTGTGTCGCCGGTGTGAGATCGCTTCCTCCGCAACCGGAGTGCGTCATGCGGCGCCGTCTCCCGCCCGCGTGTGGGGTGCGCATCGCCTCGGGAATCTGCTGTGCGCCTCCTGCGGCACGATCCTCACCGGGGAGGATGTCGCCGAGCGGCTGCTTCGCAAGCAGTCGCAGCTCGCGCGGTTCGGGCTCACCGGCCAGGCGCGGCCGCTCCTGGAAGTGGCGCGTCGGAGAGGCGCCTGACATGTGCGGCATCGTCGGCTACACCGGGCGTCGCGAAGCGGCGCCGATCCTGCTCCGCGGGCTCAGTCGCCTGGAGTACCGGGGTTACGACTCGGCGGGGCTCGCCGTGCAGGTCGACGGCGGCGTGGTGACGCGCAAACTCGCGGGCCGCGTGGACGCGCTCGAGGCGCTCGTGGCGCGCCGTCCGGTCCAGGGGGCGACCGGCATCGCGCACACGCGCTGGGCGACGCACGGGGCGCCCACGGAGCGCAACGCGCATCCGCACGTCGATTGTCACCGGCGTGTCGCGCTGGTCCACAACGGGATCATCGAGAACGCCGACGCGCTGCGGGCGGCCCTGGCGAACAGCGGCCACCGCTTCGAGACCGAGACCGACACCGAGACACTCGCCCATCTGATCGAGGAAGCCCCCGGCGGCAGCCTCGAAGCGCGGGTGATCGCGGCGCTGGAACGCGTAGTCGGCACGTACGGGCTGGCCGTCGTCTCCGCGGACGAGCCGGGGAAGGTCGTGGTGGCCCGGCAGGGGTCGCCCGTGCTGTTGGGGGTGGGCGACGAGGAGTTTTTCGTGGCGTCCGACGCGTCGGCCATTCTCGAGCACACGCGCTCGGTGGTGTATCTGGACGACGGCGACATCGCGGTCCTCACACCGGACCGCTATTACGTCGTGGACCGCGACTCGCACGTGCAGCTCCGCGCCGTGGACGACATCGCCTGGGACCTCGCAGCGGTCGAGTTGGGCGGCTACCCGCATTACATGTTGAAGGAGATCTGCCAGCAACCGGACACGGTGCGGAGCACGCTGCGGGGGCGGCTGCTGTTCGAGGACGGGATGGCGCGACTCAACGGCCTCAACCTTCCCCCCGAGGCGTGCGCCGACCTGCAGCGCATCGTGATCATCGCGTGCGGAACCTCGTGGCACGCGGGGCTGGTCGGTCGCCACATCATCGAGGCGCTGGCCGGCATTCCGGTGGCCGTCGAGTACGCGTCGGAGTACCGGTACCGTACCCAGCTCTCCCTGCCGGGGACGCTCACGGTGGCGATTTCCCAGTCGGGAGAGACCGCCGACACACTCGAGGCCATGCGCGCCGCGCGGGCGGCCGGCTCCCGCGTGCTGGGCCTGATCAACGTCGTGGGGAGCACGATTGCGCGCGAAGCCGACGGCGGGATCTACCTGCACGCGGGTCCGGAGATCGGCGTCGCCTCGACGAAGGCATTCACGTCGCAAATCGCCGCGCTGGCGCTGCTGGGGTTGTATCTCGGGCGGCAACGGGGGCTGTCCGTCGAGGCCGGGCAAGAGATCGGGTGCCGCCTCGCCCAGCTGCCCAGCCTCATCAGTCGCGTGCTGGCGCTCGAGCCGCAGGTGCGCGCGATCGCGGACGCCTATGGCGACCGCAGCAACTTCCTGTACCTCGGGCGCGGCGTCAGCTTTCCGGTGGCGCTCGAGGGCGCGCTGAAGCTGAAGGAGATCAGCTACATCCACGCCGAGGGGTATCCGGCGGCGGAGATGAAGCATGGGCCGATCGCGCTGATCGACGCCGAGATGCCCGTCGTGTTCGTCGCCCCCAAGGACGACGTGTACTCGAAGGTCGTGTCCAATATGCAGGAGGTACGGGCGCGGGGCGGTCGCCTCATCGCGGTCACGACCGAGGGGAATGGCGACCTCGCGGGTCTGGTGGATCACCAGCTCCGGGTGGCGGAGACCATCCCGCTCCTCTCCCCGATTCTGACCGTGATCCCGTTGCAGCTCCTGGCCTACCACATCGCGGTGCGACGCCAGTGCGACGTCGATCGGCCGCGCAACCTCGCGAAGAGCGTCACCGTGGAGTAGCCATGCGCCTCGTCTCGTACTTCGTCCTCCCGCTCGTCCTCCTCGCCGCGGCCGGTGCCGCGGCAGGGCAAGGTCTCACTGCGCGCGACGTCGGTCCGGCGTTGGCGACCCGCGAGCAGCTCCAGCAGGCGCTCGTCCGGGCCCGGCAAGACTCGCACGCGGGGGCGGTGGTGACGCTGCTCCGCACGCGACTCGACAGCGGCGACTTTGAGCCGGGCGACCGGATCTTCGTCCGGGTGCAGGGCGAGCGGGAGCTCACCGACACGTTCGCGGTCGGAGAGGGACCGATGCTCGGCCTCCCGCAGCTGGGCGCGGTGCCGCTCGCGGGCGTGCTGCGCTCCGAGCTACAGCACCGGCTGGAGCAGCACCTGGCGCGCTACGTGCGCGACCCGGTGGTGGAGGCGCGCCCGCTCATCCGCATCCTGGTGGACGGCAGCGTCGCGAAGCCCGGCTTCTACGCCGTCGCGCCGGAGGTGCCCCTCGCGGACGTGATGGGGATCGCCGGCGGGCTGCTGCCGCAAGCGAAGGTGGCCGGCATGCGCGTCGAGCGCGGCGGCGCGGAGATCTGGAGCGGTGCGCCACTGCAGCAGGCGCTGGGGCGGGGCGCGTCGCTCGACCAGTTGAACCTGCGGGCGGGGGACCGCGTGGTCGTGCCGGCCGGCCGGGTCGGGGGCGACCGCGCGTTCCAGATCCTTGGCCTGCTCGTCAGCGTCACCGCGGCGGCCTTCACCATCAGCCGGATTCATTGATGGGCGGGCGGCGGGCGCCCAGCACGATCCTCTCGGTGGTGGGCGCGCGCCCCAACTTCATGAAGCTGGCGCCCCTCGCCCGCCAGCTGGCGCGCCGGGCCGACGTGCGGCACCTGATCGTGCACACCGGCCAGCACTACGATCCCGAGATGTCGGACGCCTTCCTCCGGGACCTCGCCATCCCCCGGCCGGACTGCAATCTCGCGGTCGGCGCAGGCTCGCACGCCCAGCAGACCGCCGCCGTGATGCAGCGGCTCGAGCCGGTGTGCCTCGAGGCCCGACCGGACGTGGTGCTCGTGTACGGCGACGTCAACTCCACGCTCGCGGCGGCGCTCGTGGCCGCGAAGCTCGGGATTCGCGTCGGGCACGTGGAAGCCGGTCTCCGGAGCCGCGATTGGTCCATGCCGGAGGAGATCAACCGCGTGGTGACCGACCGCTTGTCCGACCTGCTGTTCACGCCGTCGCGCGATGCGGGAGACAACCTGCTGGCCGAAGGGATTCCGCGGGAGCGCGTCCACTTCGTGGGGAATATCATGATCGACTCGCTGGTGGCGCTGCTGCCGGAGGCGCGGCGGCGCAACGGCGCGGGACCGGCGGGCGCGGCGGGCGCGGCGGCCGGGCCGTACGTGGTCGTGACGCTGCACCGGCCCGCGAACGTGGACGATGCCGCCACGCTGCGCCAGCTGCTCGACGCGCTGGCGGAGCTCAGCGGCGATCGCCGCATCCTGTTCCCGGTGCACCCGCGCACCCGCGCGCGCCTGCAGGGGATGGCGTGGACGCCGCCCCGCCCCGATCGGTTCGCGCTGCTCGACCCGGTGTCCTACGTGGACATGCTGCAGCTGGTGCTGGGGAGTGACGCGGTGATCACAGACTCGGGCGGGCTCCAGGAGGAGACGACCTACCTCGGCATCCCGTGCTTGACCGTGCGTCCCAACACCGAGCGCCCGATTACCTGTAGCGCCGGCACCAACCGGCTCGTCGCCGCCCGGCGCGACGCGCTGTGCGAGGCGGCGCGGCAGCTGTGGGGGCGACGCCGCATGCCGCCGCCCACGATCGAGCGCTGGGACGGGAATACCGCGGCGCGGATCGTCGCCGTGCTGTGCGACGGAGCGAGCATGGACTGAGCGCAACGCTTGCGTCGCTCCCCCTCCCACGATAGCCTTCGCGCCCTGTGAGCGTCTTGCCTGAGCGCGGCATGCCGCCGCGCGTGCTCCTGGCCGACGACCATGAGGTGGTGCGCCAGGCCCTGAAGGCCCTGCTGGAGCGCCACGGCTTCCAAGTCGTGGGTGTGGCCGCCGACGGCCGGGCCGCCGTCGACGCGGCGTGCCGGCTGCGCCCGGACGTCGCGGTGCTCGATGTCGCGATGCCGCTCCTCAACGGCGTCGACGCGGCGCGGGAGCTCTGCCGCATGAGCCCCGCGACCCGGGTCATCCTGCTGACGGCGCTCGAGGACGCCCACTTCGTGCCGGAGGCGCTGCAGGCGGGCGTGCGCGGCTTCGTCATGAAGTCCCAGGGCATCGACGACCTGGAAGATGCGATCCGCACCGTGCAGCGCGGCGGGCTGTACGTGAGCCCCGGCGTGTCGCAAGGCTTCATCGACGCCGTGACCGGCGCACACGCCAACTCGGGCGGCCCGTTGAGCCCGCGGGAGCGGCAGGTGCTACAGCTCGTCGCCGAGGGCAAGTCGTCCAAGCAAATCGCCGACCTGCTGCAGATCAGCGTCAAGACCGCCGAGTTTCACCGCGGCCGGGTGATGGACAAGCTCGACATCCACGACACCGCCGGGCTCGTGCGCTACGCCATCCGCGAAGGGCTGATCACTCCCTGACCTGGGACTTCTCCCAGGTGTGCACCCCGGGGAAGGCCCAGTATCGTCGCTCCCGCGCCACACCCATCCTTTAAGGAACCCCCGCAGCCGAATCGTGTAGCCGCGGTCGGGGCGCGCCCCCCGTGCTGGCACTACCATTGCCTCTGCGCTCCTGAGGAACACCGTGGCTACTCCCGCAGCGTCGTCGCCCGGACTCGCGCTCATCGTCTCTCCCGACGAATGGGCGACGCGCGCCCTCGCCAGCGTGCTCGAGCCCGCCGGCTATCGGGTGCTGCGCGCGGCCACCGCCGCCGATGCGCGCGAGGGCGCGCGCCGCGCGCAGCCCGACGTCATCCTGATTGCGGTCGAACTGGAGCAGCCGAGCGGCGAGGAGCTGTGTCGCGAGCTGCGTCGTGATCCGGCGGTGTCGCCCGCCACCCCGATTCTCGGCGTCAGCGCGGCGACGGTCACGCGCGAGCGGCGCCTCAGCTGGCTGCGCGCCGGCGCGTGGGAGCTGCTCGGCTTCCCGCTCGACGGCGAGGAGCTGCTCTTGAAGCTCGACGGCTACGTGCGCGCGAAACGGGAAGCGGACCGGGCCGGGGCCGGCGTCCTCATCGACGAAGCGACGGGCCTGTACAACGGGCGCGGGTTGCGGCGTCGGGCCCGCGAGGTCGTCGCCGAGGCGCTGCGGCTGCATGCCGCGCTGGCGTGCGTGCTGTTCAGCGCCGATCTCGGGGCGGCAGCAGGCGAGGAAGAGCCCCGCCGCTCACGCGCCGCGATCCGCGCCCGCGTCACGCAGGCGCTCCAGACCCACGGGCGCCTCTCGGACACGATCGCCTGGTGGAACGGGACGGAGTTCGCGGTGCTCGCCCCCGCGACGGACGCCGTCGGCGCGGAGCAACTCGCCCGGCGGCTGAGCGCCGCCATCGAGCATGAGTCACCCGAGCCGGGCGAGGCCACCCCGCCGCTCGAGGTGCGCGCGGGTTACTTCGCCGTGAGCGACGCCCACGCGACGCCGGTCGAGCCGGAGGGCCTGCTGGGGCGGGCGAGCCGGGCCCTGGCGCTGACGCGCGCAGCCGGGCGCGCCGCGCGCATCCGCCGGTTCGACGAGTGACGGCCGCCGGGGCACCGTTTCAGGCCGGTACGGCGGGCTTTTCTCGCGTCTAGCGGGATCGCAGTGGGGCGTGCAACTTACGGCGCGCCCTTGCGAACCCGTGCGGATGACTACACGACCCAGCCCCAGCCCGCTGTCTGCCCCCCGTAACCTAAGCCGCAGCTCGTATCCGCCCGCGCCGCAGGCAGAGCGGTTCGCCGCCGTGCCGTCGGCGCTGCTCCAGGCGGCCGCGCGACGTGTGGTGACGGCGTGGGAGCGCGAGAGCGGCAAGGCCCAGGGCGAAGTCCTCGAGATCGTGGAAGCGCTCGCCCTCGGCGTGCATCGGCAACAGGTCGCCGGCGAGATCGTGGTCGACACCCCGGCGCGCTCCGTGCTTGGCCAGCGCCTGCTCGAGCTGCTGCGGTCCGAGGTGATCCAGAGCTGGTCCGCCGCCGCCGCCGCGCCCGCCGAGGTCCTGGCGGCGCTCACCGCCATCGAGCGGGTCCGCGTGGCGATCGAGCCCGACTGGTTGCAGGATTTCACGTCGCGGCTCGCAGGTCCGAACGGACTGGAGATCGTGGTGGACGTCGCGCACGATCTCCGCTCGCCCCTCACCTCCATCCTGTTTCTCGCGGAAACGCTGCAGCGCGGGCAGAGCGGGACGGTGAACGAGATGCAGCGGCGCCAGCTCGCCCTCATTTACGGGGCCGCCCTGGGGCTGAGCTCCGTCGCGAGCGACCTCATCGAGCTGGCCCGGGGTGGCGACGAGCTGGTCGAGAAGCAGCCGGTTCCGTTCTCGGTCGCGGCCGCGCTCGAGTCGGTGCGCGACATCGTGCGGCCGATCGCGGAGGAGAAGCAGCTCGCGGTGCGGGTGCTGCCGCCCACCCGCGACCACCGCCTCGGTCACCCCGTGGCGCTCAGTCGCGTGCTCCTCAACCTCACCACCAATGCGCTGAAGTTCACCGAGGCGGGGTACGTCGAGATCGTGACCCAAGAGCTCGGCCCGTCGCAGGTCGAGTTCGCCGTGCGGGACAGCGGCAAGGGCATCGCCCCCGAGGTGGTCGAGAGCCTGTATCAGCCGCTGCGCCCGGCCGTCGGCCGACCGGGCTATTCGTTCTCCCAGACGGGGCTCGGGCTTACGATGTGCCGGAAGCTGCTCGCGGCCATGGGGTCCGAGCTCAAGGTGGAGACGCGACCGGGATGGGGCGCCCGCTTCCATTTCGTGCTCACGCTGCCGCCCTGCCCGGAGCCGGGCGCGGAGCCACCGCGCCGCACCCGACCGGGGCGGCGCCCCCGCGGTTGACAGGACCCATTACCTTTACTCCTGGATCCTGAGCGAGAGGTTTCGCGGCATCCGCCAGCTGATCGACATCCAACCACCCGTCGAGCGCGCCTTTCTCGTCGGCGCCCCGCGCAAGGGGTCCGAGGACGCGGGTCGGGTGGACGAGCACCTGGACGAGCTCGACCGGCTCGCCGACACGGCGGGCGCCGAGGTCGTCGGCCGGACCTACCAGCGGGTCGAAGCCCCCACACCGAACCTCTACCTTGGCCAGGGGAAGGTGGAGGAGCTGAAGGGCGTGGTACGGGACGCGCGTTCCACCCTGGTGTTGTTCGACGAGCCGCTCTCCCCGGTGCAGGGACAGAATCTTGAGCAGGCGCTCAGCGTGCGGGTGATGGACCGCACGGAGGTGATCCTCGACATCTTCGCGACGCGCGCCCGCTCGGCCGAGGCGAAGATGCAGGTCGAGCTGGCGCAGCTCGAGTACCTGTTGCCGCGGCTCACGCGCATGTGGA
>Ga0134070_10000474_pt1 | contig 11936 bp, 10 predicted proteins | sample 15_taG_26_FD_94463 | JGI IMG/M metagenome (GOLD analysis project Ga0134070, IMG submission 94463) | Grasslands soil microbial communities from the Angelo Coastal Reserve, California, USA - 15_D_Rain_40cm_2_09082015 | ecosystem: Environmental > Terrestrial > Soil > Grasslands ...
GGCGCAGCTCAGGGTAGGGAAAAGCAAAAGCAGTGCAGCAAGGATCTGCCACGGTGCAAGAGCAGCGAAGCGATTCCACATCTGCTTCGTAACAGCACGCGGTGTTGTTGTCAAAATTACAGGCATCTGGCCGACCGACGTGAGGACGAGGAGGGCTGACAAACATTACGTAGCACCTCCGGGATTCCTTGTCGATAGGGGGAATACCGGGGTTTACGGCTCCATGAAAGCCCCTCGGACCGTCCAACTCGAAGGGCCTTCCAATTATGGGCTGGACCCTAGGACTCTAGGGTTTTCACCTGAGTTCGATTAGAGGCTGGACCGTATCGACTGATTCTCATCGAATCTCTACGCTTAACCCAGCTGCTGCGCTGCTGCGAAGTATTAGCCCCTATTGTCAGGCTATTAAGGCAGCGCCGTAGTGGTCACTCCAGTAAGTCATGTGTCCGAGGTGGCCCGTCTCATGCCCGGTGAGCTTTTCGACCCGCAAACGCGAGCCTTTGGCCAACGTGACTCGTTAGCCGGACGTGCGGTTCGCCAGTGGAGAGTCGAGTTCAGAAATTCAGTGGCACGTACGTCTTCCCGGCCGGCCCCGTCAGAAATCTTGAACCCCGTCCTGCCCGAGACTGACCGGAATGGTCGATACGAGAACGCGGTTGCAAGAGGCAACCGCCTCCCACGCGCGCGCGCTATCCTCATCAGCGGCTCCGTCATGAAAAGGATCATAGATGTTGCTTTGTCAGCCATCGCTCTTTTCTTCCTCTGGCCCTTCCTGCTCGTGATTGCTGTGGCCGTCAGGCTGGAATCGTGTGGTCCCGTCATCTATCGTTCGCCGCGCGCGGGAAAAAAGGGACAGCGATTTGTTTGTTACAAATTCCGGACCATGGTCGACGGCGCGGACGAACTGAAAGAATCGCTGCGCCGATGCAACGAGCGCAGAGACCCTTTCTTCAAAATTGCAGATGATCCTCGCGTTACGCGGCTTGGCCGCTTTCTTCGCAAGTACAGCCTCGACGAACTGCCCCAATTCTGGAATGTCTTGAAAGGGGATATGAGCCTGGTTGGTCCGCGCCCCCATCCTCTGGACGATTGCGCGCGCTACCGGCCCGCCGATCACCGCCGGCTGGATGTGAAACCAGGCATAACCGGGCTCTGGCAAGTCATCGCGCGCACCGATCCTTCGTTTGAAACGTGCATGAAGCTGGATCTCGAATACATGAAACGCTGGAGCTTGTCTCTCGATTTCAAGATTTTGCTGCGCACGGTTCCGGCAGTGCTGGCGGGAGACGGATCGTAATGCGAAGTCTTCGAGGTGGAGTTTGCTTACGCATGTGAGGCTATTAAAACACAATGCCATTTTCCCTCGCGCCGTGCCAAATCCTTCGAATGGAGATGAAGCGACACCGGCACAAGCCGCCCATGCAGCACAGCGGGGCTCGGCGGCGACGGAGCAAAACCCCCGTCGCATCGTTCAAGACTTTCTTTACAAACGTCCGACTTTCACAGCGGCGGCGCTCTTCTTATTGATATTATCGGGCCCTCCAAGATTTCGAATTCGCGACGGGGGAGCTTCTCTTCGTGGCGAAATTGATTGGGTCGTTATCCTTCACGTCGTCGTTTGGACGTTAGCCGGCTTCTGGGTCCTGCTGCAAATAGGGAGACGGTTCTACGCAAAACGTCCGGTGCTGAGTTTGCGTCTGCCCCAGATCCTAGGTTTAGTCTTGATCATATGCTTGAGTGCATCTGTGTGGAAATCAGCAGCTCCCGCCCTCACCGCTTTCAAGGTTTGCCAAATGTTGGTTTCCCTGTTGTTCACACAGGTCTTCCTAGACAGCTTCGGGGTTGCCACGTCTTTGAAGGCATTGTTTTGGGGAAATACGCTGCTGTGTGTTGCCATTGCGATTTGTGCCCTCCTAGTTCCCGATATAGTTTGGACAGCCTCGGACTTCAATCCTGATCCTTCTCGTTTGTTTGGGGCACTCATTGCACCGACTGGCGTCGTTTCCCTATTGGCAATCATCCTTTTGCTGACCACTGTCCGGAAGATCTGGAGAGTCCTTCCACTGTCCCTGCTTGCTTTGTTCCTCGGTCTTCTCGCTCTTTCCCTCATGCGCACGGCCTATGTAGCCGCATTAGTCTTCTTTGTGGTCGTTCTCTTAAAGCGTCCCAAGATAAAACCTCTGCGGCGCTTTGCCTATCTCTTGTGTGCGCTCTTACTCATGTTTTATGCTTACGACCGGGTTCCAAATGTGAGCCGGTACCGCAGCCCTGAAACCATTTCCACTCTGAGCGATCGCATAGGGTTATGGAGTTACCTCGGCAGCGTAACTCTCACGCGCTCTCCCTGGCTGGGGTTAGGATATTACTCTGCTTCCCGGACTTATGGGCCCGAGTACAATCCATGGCTTGGAACTGCCCACTCCATCTTTTTTGAAGCTCTTGTGGGCGGTGGCGTGCCTAGCTTCGTGTTTCTTACATCTCTTTGCTTGATCCTCTCCATTTATGCATTCCGTCTTCTTTGGGTGGCCAAAGACCGATTTTCTTTTGCAATTGCGACCCTGTTTATCGCAAGCCTTCTGTTTGGTTTCATGGGAGATGAAATTGATTCCGGCCCCGTTGCTATTAGTTTTTGGTGCTCGGCGGCGATCCTTCCTCGGCTCTATGAGAGGTTCGTCAAATCAGCGCCACACCTCAATCGAGCTCGCGACGTCGTGCCCGTGAGCGCCGGGGCGCTCCGGCCAATCGTGAGGCCGTCATGAAAGTGCTCATGGTCCACAATCGCTACCGTTACTCGGGGGGAGAAGACCAAGTTTTTCGCCGTGAGAGTGAACTGCTGCGATCTGCGGGCCACCACGTCTTGGAATACTCAAGGAACAACAGCGAAATCCTGGAAGACGGGTTACTGAACAAGGCTAAACTTGGAGTGCAAACGCTATGGGCCCGCGACAGCCAACAGGAATTGCGCAGCATATTGCTAAGGGAAAGGCCGCAAGTCGTTCATTTTCACAACACTTTTCCGCTGATCTCCCCTGCCGCCTACTACCCCTGTCAGGAGGCAGGAATACCAGTCGTGCAGTCCCTCCATAACTCCCGTTTCATGTGTCCCGCAGCGACCTTGTTTCGAGAGGGCAAGATTTGTCAGGATTGCCTGGGGAAGGTTGTGCCCTGGCCCGGGATCCTCCACTCTTGTTACCGCAACTCGTCTCTTCACACGGCTGCAGTGGCAGGGATGCTCACACTCCACAGACTGCTGGGCACCTGGCAGGATAGGGTGGATGCTTATATTGTTTTCACCGAGTTCTTCCGCCAAAAGTTCATCGAGGCCGGGCTGCCACGCGAAAAGATCTTTCTGAAGCCACATTTCCTCAGCACTGATCCCGGCATAAAGCAAAACGACGGGGACTACGCGCTCTTTATTGGACGGCTCGCGCCGGAAAAGGGAGTAGCAACTCTCTTGAAAGCTTGGGAGTCCTTGGGCCATGTCCCTTTGTGGGTTGCTGGCGCGGGACCGATGGAACAAGAAGTTCGCCGCTTTTCACAAACAGATCAGTCGATTCGTATGCTGCCGCATTTGTCCCAAAAGGAGTGCTTCGACGTGATCAAGGGCGCGCGCTTTCTGATCTGGCCATCGGGCGCTGAGACCTTCGGCCTGGTTGCCATTGAATCCTTTGCTTGCGGGACATCGGTGATCGCCTCCCGATCAAATGCCATGGCGGAAGTGGTGGAGGACAAGAAGACCGGGCTGCACTTCGAGGCCGGGAACCCTGAGGACTTGGCCGCAAAAGTTGAATGGGCCTGGACCCATCCTCGAGAAATGACTGCCATGGGCAGGGCCGCGCGCGAAGAGTACAAGTTAAAGTACACCGCGGAACAGAACTACAAACTCCTAATGGGGATCTATAGTCAGGCACAAAGCGCGACAGCATGGAAGGCAGCATGAAGAACACCGGCGTTAGTCACGGGACGCGTTATCTGGGGAAGGCTCGAGAAATGTGGCACTTTTTCAAGACCCAAGAGGGCTTCCGTCGAGCTCCCGTGCTAACAATCTTTCGGTCAGCTGTTTGGTACTGGAGATGCCTGTTGCGCATTGCAACGACCTTAGAGTTGCCGAGGTGGAAGGTGCGGATGTTCTTTCCCGCTCAACGGAAAGGATTCGGCAAGTTTATATATGCCTTTCGTGAATACTATGAGCCTGAACTGGCCTATTTGGAGAAAATCCTTTCGGCAGGAAGCGTTTTCGTCGACGTAGGCGCGAACTTCGGTGTTTATACGCTCGTGGCGAGCAAACTCGTTGGCGAAACGGGCAGGGTACTTGCTTTTGAGCCAACGGCCCAGTCCTTTGCAACATTACAACAGAACATTGCATTAGACCATTGCTCGAATGTACGTGCTTTTCAAGTCGCGCTAGCGCAGACAGGAGGCAAGGCGTGGCTTTATCACGCCAGGGACCCTGTGGGCAACTCGCTGGGCAAGGACCCACTCTGGCGGGACGAAGGCGAAGAAGTGCAAACAGAAACACTCGACAATCTACTTGAGGAGAAAGGCGTCGGCCGCGTGGACGCTATCAAGATAGACGTCGAGGGTGCTGAAGAATTGGTCCTTCGCGGGGCGATCAGGTGTCTTACCACCCAAAGCCCAATAATCATCTTCGAATTCAATCCGGGCTGCGCTGCCCGTCTCGGCCTTTCACCCAACGGCGCAAGGGATTTTCTGCAAAGCCTGGGCTACGAATTCGTCGTGCTCGCTGATTACGCAAGATCCAAAAACACGGAATTACGACCGTTGTACTTCAATATCATCGCGATTCCCAGCCAATCGGCAGGGAATTTCTCCCGTTCGTTTCCCTCATTCCGTGGGCAATCGGAAGTTCTAGGGAGAAAAGAGCCTTCGCAAGCACGGTAGTTTTTATGAGCAGGATTGCGAAAATGTCCAACGATAGGAAGCAGGTTAATCCCCTCAAGCCAGTGGCGCTGGACCAGTTGCCAGAGCAGCCTCTGGTTTCAATTCTCATATCGAACTACAACTACGGAGCATACCTGGGTGACGCCATTGAAAGTGCACTGCAGCAAACGTATGACAAATTGGAAGTCGTTATCTGTGATGACGGCTCGACTGACGGTTCCCCTCGCATCTTGGAACGGTATTGCTCCCGGGATCGGCGAATCAGGGTCGCCTATCAACCCAATGGTGGCCAGTCACTCGCTCTGAATACAGCTTTTCGCGAAAGCACCGGTGACATCATCTGTCTCCTGGACGCGGACGACACATTCATGCCTAACAAGGTAGAGCATGTTGTCCATTCCTTTGCCACTGCTCCACATTCGGGACTGGCTGTCAACGCAATGCGAATCGTCAATGCAGCTAGAGAACCTTTGGGAGAAATTCCCTTTCTTCATCAACTTCCTTCAGGTTGGCAAGGCCCTTCTCTGTGCCTAAGTGCGCCACATTTCTTAGCCGCGATTCCTCCCTCCTCAGGTTTGTCTTTACACCGTTCTATAGCAGAAGCCATTTTTCCCCTTCCTTCCGATCTCACAGCCAACTCTGACGGGGTGATCCAGGTCCTCGCACCCATGATGACACCTATCGTGGCGCTCCGAACTCCCCTGTCCGAGTATAGAATTCACGGCCGTAACACAGCAGCTGTAAGTATATTTACTGAAGATAAAATTCAAAAGCTAGATCTCTGGCACAGAGAAATCTGGCGTGTTTGGCGCCGATACCTTGAGATGTGTTTTCAGCGGGATTCCGTGGATTGCATGCTTCCGTTAGAGATGGTCCCAACGCCGATGAGTTATGCATACGCACGCTTCCGTTCGGATGCTCGTTCCAAGGCCATCTACCGCAATGTTCCCCACGGCTATTTCGAAACTTTGCCCAGATTGTACCGATGGTTTTGGCGTGCGGCTAGAGTGATGCCCGATTGGCTATTCCGAAAGTCCTTTAACTTCGTATACGGGCAGACTCGCACGAAGATTATGCTCGGGAGAATTTTGGTCGCCTTGCGCAATGCGCGTTATGGCTACTAGTCACGCATTAGTTCGGGGTCAATGCCTCGGTCCTGTGTTGAGCAATCTGTAGCTGCCCGGGGCTTCAAGCGTCCATGTATCTGGAAGAGGTATGGGAAACATGTCGCAGAAAAGACAATTGCTCCGGAGTTTTGAGGCGAAATGGAACTTCCTCAGCGCCCAGCAAGCGTTTCACTTGGCTCCAGTGCGCACCACACTCCGCCTAGTCTCCTGGCGGATTAGGTGCCTGTTGGAAAAGGCGGCGATCGTAGACTTGCGGAGATGGGGCGTACAGATGTTCTTGCCTCCCCGCTGGAAAGGCGTCGCCAAACTCATTTATGCATTTCGCGATTATTACGAACCGGAGCTGGCCTATTTGGAAAAACTACTCTCCCCAGGAAAGGTCTTCGTTGATGCGGGAGCCAACTTCGGGATCTACACAGCGATGGCAAGCAAGACAGTGGGCGAGGCGGGCCGGGTGATTTCCTTTGAACCATCCGTCCGAGCATTTCCGGTGCTACGATATAATATCGCCATAAATGGTTTCAAGAATGTACGGGCTTTTCCCCTGGCCCTCACGGACAAGCCAGGAAGAGCGTGGCTTTATCACCATTCCGCTGTCGGTTCCGACGCGCTGGCCAAAGATAGTACTTTCGATCCACATGCGTATGCCCAGGAAATTGATACAGAATCCCTTGACAATGTGTTGCGGCGGACCCGGGTAGAGCGAGTAGACGTGATTAAGATGGACGTGCAGGGGGCCGAAGAGCTGGCCTTGCGTGGCGCAAATGACACTATCATTTCCATGCGCCCTGTGATCATGTTCGAGTTCCATCCGGAAGGAGCGATTAGTCTGGGCTTGGAACCGCATGGGGCTTGGAATTTTTTGGGGGGCCTCGGTTACGACTTCTTTGGCATAGAGCAGCAGGGAAGGGCTACTCGGCTGGTGTCTCCTCCTGTAACGATTGCAAACGTTGTTGCAATTCATAGGTCACAAGGATGAACGCTCTATTGTTCGTTCACGTGCGCGGATGTGACAAGAGCTCCTTCGAAATACGCGCTTTGCCAGCTGGAGGATTGCACACTTAGAAAGAAGCAAGGACGACAGTGAGAGTCCTCATTATAGGTTACGCCTGTATTCCCAACACGGGCGGTGAGACCAGTAATACTTGGAATTGGGCCTGGCATCTTTCGCGATTCCATGAGGTCTGGATTCTGGCCTGTCCTGGTGATCGTCCCGTTGCAGACTCATTTCTCGCAGAATGCCCCAACACACATCTCAAGATTCACTGGTTAGCTGTCCCCGGTAGGCTCAACCAATGGGTTCATCACACAGGTAACTTAGGTTTGGCAGTTCATTATTCACAATGGTTGAAGCTAGCCTATCTCAAGGCCATCGAACTTCATGAACAAATCGGCTTTGATATCGTGCATCACGTCAGCTTCGGCACGGTTAACGCCCCCCCTCCGTTTTGGAAGCTGCCTGTTCCCTTTGTGTGGGGGCCGGTCGGAGGAGCCCAGCGGGCGCCCTCTGCATTCCGTCATTACATCTCTTCTTTGTCGGGCTCCGAGATCCTTCGTAACATACGCGTCGCCCTTTTGCCTCTTTCTCCTTCCCTGCGTAGAGCAGCCATATCAAGCGCTATAATTCTTGCCACAAACCGCGAAACATACAGGCTTCTCGCAAAAGTAGGGGCCCGAAATGTCAGACTTTTCCTAGATTCCGGAATTCCGTCCAGTTTCGTCTCAAGACCGCAGGTTCCAAGACCAAGAGGCGCGCCTTTCACCTTGCTTTGGGTAGGACGGATGCAGCCCAGAAAAGCCTTACCTTTAGCGCTCGAGGTCTTGGCAGAAACAAAGGACCTAAACGCGAGACTGTTGATAGCTGGTGAAGGCGAAATGCGGGGGGGTTGGGAGAACTACGCGAAACGTTTGAATCTTGGCGATAAAGTAGAATTTCTCGGTCAGATCCCCTGGAATGAAATGTGCCGCTTGTATCAGAGCGCGGACGCTCTCCTCTTTACTAGCCTACGCGATTCCTTCGGTACACAAGTATTGGAAGCTATGGGCCACAGCCTTCCAATCTTGACTCTGGATCACCAGGGTGTCGGGACTTTTGTTCCGTCAGCAGCGGGAATCAAAGTGCCCGTCACTTCTCCACGGCAAACCCTGGCAGGCCTCGCGGACGGAATCCGGCGTCTCGCACTTTTCCCGAAAGAACGCAGAAAGATGGGGCAGGCGGCTCTCGCTTATGCGCAAACCCAAACATGGGAGAGGCGTGCCGAGCGCATGTCGAATCTTTATGCGGAAGTGCACGCGCATTCTAGCTCCAGTTGATGAACATCCCGATACCCCGATACCCAGGCTTTGTCCAGACATCTTTAGGACCCGTGCTATCATGTGCCATGAAGTTTCGTCGTAAACTCCGCTGGAACGCTGCATGTGTTCTTACCATGCCCGAAGCGCACCAATCCCCATTCAGATCTGGGACTGGCCGTTTATCATCCGCCACGGCTTCCCATTTATCTTCTTTGTTTTCATATTCTTGCTCACTCTTTTGCATGGCACAAGAATCTATCTCTCTTCTTTTCATAAGGTTACGCACTCTTCTGCAAAACCACGGGGGGTGGGGGTACCCCCTTCAGGCCCTCCTTTCCGTTCAGCAAGTTCCAAACTCTTTGAGGAGCTACCGCGCGGCCTGCCGGGCTGGTTCGCGGAGATTGCGCTAGCCATGGCATTGCGGAATCAAGCAACCCAAGCCCTTAAGGTCCAAGCCTGCTTCCCGGTTCTTGGGGTGCGCGTGGACGCTGTCCAGATCATAGACGTGGTCGCTCAGATGGAGGAATGGATTCGCGAAAAGGCGGGATGCCATTCCATCGCGGCGACCGGCATGCATGGCATCGTCGAAGCGCAGCATGATCCCGAGTTCAAGCAAATTCTAAAGGCAACAGATCTAGTGGTGCCAGATGGCATGCCGCTTGTATGGTTGGGCCGTCGCCAAGGACACCTTCTGCAAAGGCGCGTCTACGGACCAGATTTGCTCCTGGCATTTTGTGAACGGAGCGCCGAGAAGGGCTATCGCCATTTCTTCTATGGAGGTAAGCCTGGTGTCGCCGAGCGCCTCGCTGATAGGCTTAAGACTCAATTCGTAGGGATGAACATAGTTGGAACGAACTCGCACCCGCATCGACCACTCAGTCCGGCGGAAGAGGAAGAGATAGTTGCCATGATCTCCAGTGCTGCTCCGGACGTGCTCTGGCTGGGATTGGGTGAGCCAAAACAGGATCGCTGGATGCACGAACGCAAAGACAAGCTGCGCGTCCCTGTTCTAGTTGGTGTAGGTGCAGCTTTCGACATGCTTTCGGGGGGAAAGAAGCAAGCCCCGCGCTGGATGCGCGACCACGGCCTCGAATGGTTCTTCCGTCTAATGCAGGAGCCGCGCCGTTTGGGGCGGCGTTACTTGGTTTACGGTGCTCAGTTTATCGCTTATATTGTGCTTGAAAGCTTGGGATTGAAGAAATTCGACGCTAGCGGCAGCAGTCTCCAAAAGGGAACACAAGGCCACCAAGCGCGCACATAAACCTTCCTTTCTGCTCTTGTCGCTTCCTTCTACCTCAGGTCTTCACCTGCATTTCAATTCAAGGCTGCACCTTATCGACTGCTGCGCCCCTGCTTCGTAGTCTGCATTTGCCCAGTCTTCGTTTCGAAGTGGAGTCAGAGCAATCCAAGTGGAAAGAACTCGGTCCAAGGGGTTGATTCTAGGCGTTTTTGCATTCGCCATAACTTTTTTCTGTTTGCCGCACAATCTATTGTTGTTCGCCGCCAATCCGGTCATTTTCACTCAAGGCTCCCAGGAAGTTCGCCTCTCGCCGCAATCGGCAAATCAGAACCAGACCGCGCCTCCGCCAAACCTCGAAACTTCTGGAGATTGGAATCATCGGCTCAAGGAACTCCTGGATTCCAATCCATCGGCGCGGGCTCTAAGCGCCCAGGAATATCGCATCGGTCCGGAAGACGTTCTCAACATCAATGTCTTTGAGGCCCAGGAGCTGAATCGCGAAGTTCGCGTCTCGGCGGGCGGAGAAATTTCGCTGCCCCTGCTCGGTTCGGTGCGAGCAGCAGGATTAACTCCCCGCGAATTGGAGTTTGTCCTGCAGGAACTTCTTCACCGCACCTATATGAAGGACCCGCACGTGAGCGTGTTTGTGCGCGAGATGCAGAGCCATCCTGTTTCAGTGATGGGCGCAGTTCGACGACCCGGCGTTTTCCAGATCCGTGGAAGCAAGACGCTGCTCGAGGTTCTCTCTCTCGCAGAAGGTTTGGCCGATGATGCCGGCGAAACCGTCATCATTTTGCGAGGCGCGGCTTTGTCCGCGGAGCCGGATCCGTCCACGGATCACGCCGCTGCGTCGGATCCACCTTCTCCCGGCCCGCAAAGCCCCGGCGAAGCGAATGCCGCGTCTTCGCCCGTCAACGACAATCGATCTGCGTCGGAAGGTGCCGTGCAGGTGAATGAAAGACCTTCTTGAGTCGTCTGATTCTCGCAGCAATCCTTTGGTTCATCCTGGCGACATCGTTAAAGTCACTCGCGCAGGCGTCGTTTACGTGATTGGTGAAGTTCGCAAGCCCGGCGGATTCGTCCTGAAATCAAATGAGAAAATTTCCGTCCTGCAGGCTCTGGCTTTAAGCGAGGGACTCACTCCCACGGCTTCGAAGGGGGCCGCGCGCATTATACGCACGGATCAACAAAGTGGTGAGCGAAAGGAGACACCGATTAACTTGGGGAAAATCCTGGCGGGCAAGGCTCCGGACCCCTTTCTCGGTCCCAAGGACATCGTCTTCGTACCTAACAGCGCTGCGAAGACTACCATGACCCGGGGAGTGGAAGCCGCAGCGCAAACGCTCACCGGTCTGCTTATTTTCCATTGGTAAGAATATGGACGACCAAAATCAAGTCGAGCTTTATGGTCGCGGCCATCGCGCTGATCGTCTCGATCGGCGCGGGCTCAGTGCCCTCGATACTCGGCTCGTAGAGCTGCCTGATTCCTACGAAATCCTGGAACCCGGCGAGACGCTCGACCTCCGCAGCTATGGGCGCATCCTTCGCAAACGGCTGCCGACTATACTGGTGGTGTTCTTGATTCTGTTTACCGCCATTCTTATCGCCACTCTCAAACAAAAGCCCGTCTACCGCGCTCAGGTCCTGCTGGAAATTCAGAAAGAGAATCCGGACATTCCGACCATCAAGGAACTCTACGAACTTGACGCCGTATCCGACGCCTACCTGAGGACGCAGTACAGCATCCTGGCCAGCGAAAGCCTGGCACGGCACGTAATTGACCAGCTCCAACTGGAGACTCTCCCCGAATTCAACTCTCCGAAGTGGTGGCAGTTCTGGCCAAGGAAGAAAAAATCTCCGCCTTCTCAAGCCCTCACAATCGGGCCTGCGCCCGAAGTCCGCGATCGCGAGCTATCCCAGCGAGTGCTTGAGCGATTTCAGGATCGCTTGACTATCGATCCTGTCAATCGCAGCCGCTTGGTAGCTGTTCGATTTGACTCACGCGATCCGGAACTTGCCGCGCGCGTTGTCAATACTCTTGCCTCGGATTATGTGGATCAAAGCCTGGAGGCACGCTGGCAAGCAACACAAAGAGCCGCGGACTGGCTTTCGCAGCAATTGGTGGGCGTAAAGGCAAAATTGGAAAAATCCGAAGATGAGCTCCAAAGCTATGCGCGCCGCAAAGGCCTGGTCTTCCTTGAAACCGATAAGGGCGCCAGCCAAAACGTTGCCAACGAGCGGCTGCAACAACTCCAGGAGCAGCTAACCAAAGCGCAATCTGAGCGATACGAAAAGGAAGCGCTTTACCGCTTGGTTCAAACGGGCGAGTTGGGTGCCTTGCCTGGAGTGTTCGAGAACAAATTGATTCAGGA
>Ga0134070_10000487_pt1 | contig 11787 bp, 9 predicted proteins | sample 15_taG_26_FD_94463 | JGI IMG/M metagenome (GOLD analysis project Ga0134070, IMG submission 94463) | Grasslands soil microbial communities from the Angelo Coastal Reserve, California, USA - 15_D_Rain_40cm_2_09082015 | ecosystem: Environmental > Terrestrial > Soil > Grasslands ...
AATAGTTTCGCATCAGAACCAGCAGATAGCCGAGCGCCCATCCCAGGGGACATTGGATTCCAAGGCCGCGCATTGAGAGGGGCCACGTCTTTAGTTTGCTCCTGTCTTGCTATATCTACAACCAAATCCAACTCATCGCAGGCGTTTCGTAAGTTTGGAAGCGCGATCGCGATGCGAGCTAAATTGGGCGCGCCTGGGCTGCCTTCCGGAGGCGAGAGCCATACGCGCCTATTTTCGAGTGACAGAATCCCGCGGGCGCAGCGCCTAGCGGAGAGCTTGACTGTGTAAGTAACGGCAGCGGTCAGGTGGAGGGCGTGAGAATTTGTGGGTCAGCTGGTATCGGCTGGTGCAGGTCGGGACAAGCTGAGCCAAAGCACATAAACAAACTCCGCGGCGGTGCGGAGGGGATGCGTGCCGCGGCGCAGATAACGCAAGCGGTACAGCCGCTCGATGGTCAGCCCCAAGCTGGTGAGCAGCCAAGTGATCAACAAGCTGTTAGGGTGATGATGGCAGATATGTCCGAGTCCGTGGCGGTTCTTGGCGTCGTTAAATCCTTGATTCTCGATCTCCCAACGGCTCTTGGCTCGGTGATACAGCACCCGACTGCTGACTTCTTCGATCGGGAAATTGGTGAGCCAGAACGCTTCAATAATCTCACCATCAGGTTTCTGCTGCCGGTAGAACAGGACGCGTACGGTTTCCCAACGCAGGTTTTCCCAGGGGTCGAAGTCGTCGGCATCCCAAAGCTGGACACGATCGGGACCGTGACGGAAGGTGAGTTTGGGGGCCTGGGAACGAAATCGCTTTTGCGCCGCTGCCAACAGCTCGGGCAAGTTGGCTTTCAAGCGGGCCACCACCGGCAGACCCAGATCGCCAGCGGTATGTAGAAAAGGAGCCGTGGCGAATCCCCCGTCCACAACCACATAGGCCGCGAAACGAATGCCCAGCAACTCGATCGCCCGGCGCAGCAGACGCTGCCCGGCAGCGTATTCGCTGTCGCCCGGTCCGTAGGGTTCCACATCCAAAGGGAGGCACAGCCCCGTCCCCACCACGCTGATGAGGACTAAGTGGTGCCGATAGCCCACGATCTCATGGTCCGCATTACGGTACGGACGACATAACGAACAACCAGAGCTAGCGCATCGTCCGACGGTGGTTCCATCCACGGCCAGGCCGATGCCACCGCTGGTTTCGAAAGCCTTGTTGCGTTTGGCCTGGCGCAGGACGCACGCCAAGGCGGCCCGCGTGAAGGTGGGATCTAAACGTTCGGTGAAGTAGCCGAGAGCATCATCGCTGAATGACGTGCTCACCGCCAGCGCACGACGCGCGGAGGAACGCACCAGCCTTTCGACGGCCAGGAAACTCGAGGCGCGCAGGACTTGGCCGATCAGCACGGACCAAAGTAGGGCTTGGGCAGGAATTTGCGGTTGCCGCCGACCGTCACCGGGAGATCGGAAATAAGATCGTAAACCCAGTCGCCGTGTGACGTAGTTCCAGAGGCGTCGTGGGGTGGAGCCTTTCACCGGTGGCGTTGTTTGCGGGCCAGGACCAACAGTTGCGCGTTGGCGGTGAGCACTTCGCGGACAGCATCCTGAAATTTACGGCCTGCATCGACCTGCTTTTGGACATCCTCGACCCATTCTTTGGGAATGCGCTGGGCGTGTCTTTTTCCGCCGGCCATGAAGACCAGCGACCAGGCCGCATGGCCTTTGCCTTTCGCACAGTGGCAAGAGGGTTTCCCACAGCGGGTGTAGTTGAGGACCAAGGAACCGGGAAGCAGGTCGTCCGGGATGGGGAATTGATGGAGGAGCGCAAACTTACGCTGACGCAAACGAGAGGCGAGGGGTCCCTTGGGTATGATCTTCATCTTGTATATATGTTTACACAAGAAACGCCAAAATGCAAGCTGCTCTTTTGAATGCGAAAATAGGGTGTCTACGGAGAAACGTCAAGAGATGGGAGAGGGCCGCTCTGAATCAGGGCAATGGCGTCTGTTAGTCATCAATGTTCCGAAACGCCTGCGAATGTCAGCGGCCATATTTGCCAATGAGTTCGGCTTGCGCCAGGATGTGGCCCTTCATGGCGCGTTCGACGTCGGCCTTCGTCGCGCCGGCTTTCAAACCGAGTTTCGCGTCGAGAGCATACAGTTTGAAGAAATAGCGATGCGGCTTTCCGGGCGGCGGGCACGGACCGCCATAGCCAATTTTGCCGAAATCATTCCGGCCCTGGCGCGCTCCGCTCGAAAGCTGATCTTGCTTCGCCACTCCTTCCGCAAGTTCTCGCGTATTCGCCGGAAGATCGTAGAGCACCCAGTGGACCCAGGTGCCTGCGGGAGCGTCTGGATCGTCCATGATCAGCGCAAAGGCTTGGGTATTTGCCGGCGGATCATCCCATTTCAATTGCAGGGAGACGTCCGGGCCGTCACAAGTAAATTTTTTCGGGATCGCTTGGCCGGCGGAAAAGGCCGTGCTGGAAATCTGCAGAGGCATGGTTCCTCCTTTCTCCTGGGCAAAGAGCTCTCCGGAAGGCCACGGAGAAAAACGGAGAGCGAAAGCAATGAGGACTGCAACTTTAATGCGCGCTGACATTTCCCGAACTCTCTTACGCGGCCCCATGGCTGCGCAAAAATTCGGCGACGTCGGCATGGCCGCGTTCCTGCGCGAAAGTAAGAGCCGTCTTTCCATCATTCGTCTTGACCTGCAAATCGGCGCCGCTTGCCAGCAAGATGCTTACGATTCCCAGGTGGCCATTCGCGGCGGCGGTAAGAAGCGGGGAGTAGCCGTTTCCGTAACGGTAATTCGGGTCCGCGCCATTGGCCAAGAGCCACGACACGATGGCGGTGTGGCCGCTGGCTGCGGCTCCGGTCAACGCGTTGTAGCCCGTTCCATTCGTCGCTGCCGCGTTGACGTCTGCGCCCTTCTCAAACAAATATTCGGCAACTTCGAGATGCCCAAACACGGCGGCCAGCGCAAATACGGGAAACCCGTCGGGCGAGTACGTCTTGGCCTCAGCCGGAATTTCTTCGACAAGCTGTTTTACGCGCTCCAGCCGCCCCAGCGCCGCCGCTTCGTGCAGTTCGAGCGGAACTCCGCAAGCCAGAAGGACATCGCAGAGCTCCTTGTTGCCGCTGTACGCGGTAAGCAACAAAGCCGATTGTCCCTTTTCGTTGCGAGCGCCTGCCAGTTCCGGCTCGGCCGCCAGCATTCTTCTGGCGGCAGCAGTATCCCTGGTTTGGATGACCTGAAAAAATTTGTCGGCGCTGCTCATGCTTGCACGGCTCCGAGTCCGCTTGGTCTACGAAAAAAGGAGAGTAGCAGCAAACGCCTGCTTGCTGCCGAGGAATTTGGCGGCGCAAAGCTCAGCGGCGGGTGCGGTCTTTGCGCACGGCTTCGTCGATCAGCGCATCGAGTTCGCTGCGCGTGAGCGTCACGTCATCGCCCGAGTTTTCTCCGGTGTCGCGGGTGATGGGCAATTCCGCTCCGCCGCCCGGCGGAGGCGAAACGAAGTAGCGGGGACGCGCCGCCATGAGCTTGGCAACTTCGCGGCTGGAGAGCAACGCCGGCTCACCAGCCATTTCCGCGGCCAGCGTGATCTTTGCGCAGTGCTCGATGGTCTCCATTCGAAAGAAGGCAGTGAGCAAATCCGGGCCGCACGTGACGGCGCCATGATTGGCAAGAAGGAGCGCGTCGTAGTGAGGCACAAACGGCTCGATGGCCTCGCTCAATTCCTGGGTTCCCGGCGTGGCGTATTGCACCAGGGGAATCTGTCCCAGTCCCACGACGACTTCGGGGAGCAGCGCATGATTCAACGCGCGCCCGGCGACCGCAAAACCGGTGGCGGTGGGGGGATGGCCGTGGCAGATGGCCATCACATCGGGGCGCATACGGTAGAACAAGAGATGCATCGCGAGTTCAGAAGAAAACTTGCGGTCGCCGGAGAGCTGCCGCCCGTGTAAATCGGTAATGACCAAATCCTCGGGAGAGAGCATTCCTTTATTCATGCAGGTCGGAGTGGTGAGAACGCTACCGTCATCGAGACGTACCGAGATATTTCCTTCGCAGGCGACGATGTGTCCACGCTCGTACATCCATCGTCCAGCGACACAGATATCGCGGCGGTGCTGCTCTTCGCTTTTCGCATGGCCTGACAAAAGTGAGTCCGGCGTCACGGGCGCACTCCTTCCTGGCTCAGAATGATTTCCGAGCCGTTCAGTTTGAATTGGTCCAGGCACAGTCCGTAGCGGAGTTACGGAAAGGCCCCCGCCGACCCCTTTGGAACGGTGGGAGCGAAAAAGAAACTAATACAAGTTGCCTCCAGAAGCTAGGCATAAATACCGCGGAGCTTGAGGGCGCGGGCGACCCGGTCGATGGCCAGCATATAGGCGGCAATGCGGTTGTTGACTTTGTGTAGTTCCGCAAAGCGCACTACTTCATCGAAGGCATTTTCCATCACGTCGAGGAGGCGCTCGTTCACTTCGCTCTCGCGCCAGAAGAAGCCTTGGCGGTCCTGGACCCATTCGAAATAGCTGACGGTAACGCCGCCGGCGTTGCCCAGAATGTCCGGCACCGTGAAGATCCCTTTGGCATCGATGATCGCGTCAGCTTGCCAGGTAGAGGGGCCGTTGGCCCCCTCGCAGAGAATTCTCGCCTTGACCTGATCGGCGTTTTTCTCGGTGATCTGATTTTCGATGGCCGCGGGAATGGCGATTTCGCAGGGCTGGAAGAGAACGTCACGGGCGCTCATCTTTGTTCCACCGCCGGGGAAATCCTGGAGCGGCTTCTTCTGGGCGTACACCCAATCGATGACCTTCGGCACGTCAAGACCCTTTTCGTTGTAAAGACCGCCGCCGATGTCCGCGAGGCCGATAATTTTGTAGCCGGCTTTCTGCATCAGGTCTGCGGCCATGGAGCCCACGTTGCCGAAGCCTTGCACCACGACGCGGCAGCCAGCTTTCTTGATGCCGAGTTTCGCGAGGGCCTTGTCACAGCAGATCATCACCCCGCGGCCGGTTGCCTCTTTTCTTCCGCGCGATCCGCCGAGTTCAATAGGTTTGCCAGTGACGACAGCCGTGGTCGCCTGACCCACGTGCATCGCGTAAGTGTCCATGACCCAGGCCATGGTTTGCTCACCAGTGCCCACGTCCGGCGCTGGAACGTCGCGCTCCGGACCAAGCCAGTTCGCGAGCTCCGCGGTATAACGGCGGGTGAGCCGCTCGAGTTCGCCGCGGGACATTTTCCGCGGATCGCAAATCACTCCGCCTTTCGCGCCGCCAAACGGAATATTTACCACCGCGCACTTCCAGGTCATCCAGGTGGCCAGCGCGCGCACTTCGTCAATGGAAACGTCTGGAGCAAACCGGATTCCACCTTTACCCGGCCCGCGCACGGTGGAATGCAGCACGCGGTATCCGGTGAAGACTTCCAGAGTTCCGTTATCCATTCCGATGGGAATGTAGAGAGTGATTTCTTTGCTGGGATACTTGAGATAGCGATAAAGCCCCTGTTCGAGTCCCAGCTTTTCCGCGGCGACTTCAAAGCGCGCTTCGGCGTTCTGGTAGACATTCATCTCTTCCGGCATGGGAGCTTGCGACATGCGAAATTCTCCTTTGGTGCGGACAGCCCTGCTTCCGTCTTTTCGAACGGAGTGAAAAATCTCTCTTCGCTGGATTCCAGAGCAGAATCGATGCTTCGGCTGCGTCAGCTCTGTTTTGTCAGGCCAAGGAAGGTGAGCACCAGCGGTCTACCCCACCGCAGGAACCGCCAATTGGCCGGGCCGCCAGTATACGAACCTGGTTCGCATCCCGCAAGCCGGAGTGCCTGAGGGCGTCGCGCCAGATTTTCGAAACAGAAGTGCACGATAGCTTCCGGGTCGCCGCTGATTATTCATCTCGGCGCGGCGGCTCCGGCGGGAATCACAGGAAGCAAGAGCGCCGAAGGATGCTCGGCGTCGTGCAGGATCATGTTGGTGGCGGAGACGAACTCTCGGCTCGTTGCCTGATCCGCGCCGGTGTTCAGGTTGCGATCAAAACGCGGGAAATTGCTGCTGGAAACTTCCAGGCGAAGGATGTGGCCCTTCTTAAAGACGTTGCCGGTGGCCCACAGGTCCACCGAAATTTTGTAAATCTGGTCCGGATTCATCAACTCGGGCTTCTCCTGCGAATCGCGATAGCGCATGCGGAGAACTCCGTCCGTGAGATTCATGGCGAACCCCCCGGGTGAGACGTCCACAAGCTTTGCCGTGAAATCGGTGTCCACCGCGGAAGAACTGGCCCAGAGCTCGAACGTGACCGGCCCGGTGACTTCCATATCTTCGGCAAGTGGCTTGGTGGAATAGACAAGTACGTCGTTGCGGTTTTCAACAGCGCGCTGGTCGCGCGGGCCCGGCTCGTAGTGCGCCGCGTCGCAGCACAGCGAGCCCCCGATCGTGGGCACGGGGTTTGCCGGATCGTACGTGAATTTGTCGGGCGTCTCTTTTTTTGGCGGCGTGAGGGAAAGGCCGCCGTCCCCGCGCAGCGAATTGGCCGAACCGCTCGAGTGCAAGTAGTAGCGCGTGAGTTTATTTTCCGGCGGAGGCCAATCCGATTCCTGATGGTACTTATTCTCTCCCATAACAAAAATGCGCACGGGCACGGTGGCAAACTCGTTCTGCACGCCCTTGAAAAGATAGTCATACCAGGCAAGCACGACATCCGTAGAAGTAAATTTGAGCGCGTCATCGCCGAATTCGACGTCGCCGATGCGGCGCCCGAAGCCGGCGTGCCCGCCAATCTGCACCAGCAGGCGCTGGCCTTTGCGGGCCTCGTCCGTAGCGCCGTGCGCCTTGATTCCCATGTAATTCCTCAGTGTGCCGGCCAGAAAAATGTCGTACCAGCCGCCGATGTGAAGAGCCGGGATTTGAATGTCCGAAAAATGCTCCTCGATGGACCATTGCTTCCAATACCCGTCGTAGTCGGGATGCGCGAGCCAATCAAGATAATACGGAGCCAGCTGGGCCGTGGCGTCGGGGCCCGCTGGAAGCGAGGCGTAATTGAAGGTCGGATAGTGAGTGAGCGGAAGCACGGGTGCGCCCAGCAGCGCGTTTGTGTTTTTCGCGATCCATCGCCACATCGTGTTCGTGGCGAGCTGCGTCGTCCAATTTTGATCGAACCACTGTTCAAGCGCTCCGCCCTGATATGTCCAGCCGTCGTGATAATTGCTGGCCGTGACCACCGGGCAGATTCCCGCGAGGTGCGGAGGATGGGCAATCGCGGAGAGCATCTGTGTCGCGCCGACGTAGGAACCTCCCATCATGCCGACTTTGCCGTTCGAGGATGGCAACGCAGCAGCCCATTCGATGGTGTCGTAGCCGTCGTTGGACTCATGACGAAACGGATACCAGTCCCCTTCCGACGTGTAACGCCCACGAACATCCTGCACGACGACGACATAGCCGTGCGTGGCAATCTGATAGGCAGGCGCGGCCGCCCAGCCCACGCTTTTATCGTAGGGCGTGCGCATCAAGATGACCGGAAATTTCCCGTCCGCCTTCGGACGGTAAATGTCCGAATAGAGTGTGACGCCGTCACGCGTTTTCATCGGGACGCCATTCTGCGTGATCACCGCATAGCTTTGCTGTGCACGAACGCCATGCGGCGCGGTTAGGACCACGGCATAGATGGCCAGAATCGCACATAAGACTCTTCGCTGGATCAAGACCGCCTCCTTGTTCGAAATGGAATGAAGTACCATCCGAACCAAAGTCCGGATTTTATCCCGCAAGGACGCCTGCAGTTCAGAAAAATCTGGGCGTGCATTCGCCGTCTCTCTCTGCATCAGTGACTGAATGTGCGAGGGCTCCCGAAAGGGAATTCCTCAGGCGGCGAGAGCACACACCCGCGGCTTGGGAGGCTTTATCGTCATCGTCGAATTGTAGAGAACTACTGCAAGCGGAACTGGACGGTCACCGTCAGGTGCATAGCTACAGGTTTGCCGTCCAGCGTTGCGGGCTGATACTTCCACTGCTTCAAAGCGTCCATGGCCGCCTGTTGCAGCAGCGTGGGGCCGGAGACAATTTTCATGGTAGTGACGCGTCCGTTGGCATCGATCAGCGCGTCAACCATGACGTTGCCCGAGACATGCTGGTTCTTCGCGAGCATTGGATAGACCGGAGGAACGGAAGAAATCAATTTTGCCTGTTTCACATCACCGCCAACGGGGAGCGGAGCCGCGGGCGCGGATGGCTGATTGTTGCTGACGGCGAGGCCGGTGTTAAGAGATTCCGCGTCCGGCTGATCGTCGCTGGTTAAATTGATGCCGGCGTCGGGTTCTCCAACGGTCTGCGTGCGCCTGCCCGGCGAGACTTTAGGTTTCGCGAGATGAATTTCGCCGAGGACGGGTTTCTTTGGCTCCTCCACCGGAGGCTGGGCCGAAGCCGATGTCGCCACGCCCGCACCGGATTTTGCCGAGTTCAAAATGGGTTGCGAATTGCGCGCTGGCGGCGCCGATTGAACCGCCGGAACAACGCTCAGGGTATTCGAACTCGATTTCGCTTGAGCGGAAGCGTTTGTGAGCGCCGGAGGGTTTGATTGCGCCGGAGGATTCACCTGCGGCGGCGCACTCTGCTGGGTTTGTGATGGCGAACTCGCGACGGGAAGCGCGGCCACGGAAGCCTGCACATTCGACGCAGGCTCAGAACCCGCCTGGACGCCCCCGGACTGCCGTTGCATATACCACCAACCGCCGCCGGCGAGGACCAGGACACCAGTCGCAATCGCTCCCATCAAAAGGCCTTTGCCGGAATTCCCGGATCGGCTTTCGCGCATGCCTCTAACTTCGTCGAGCGGGAGCGCGCTGCCGAACGTGGGAGGCGGCAGCTCGAAAATGTGATTTTCTGCGGCAGGTGCAGCGGCCTCCGCGGTAGTTTCTTCCACGTGAGGTTGTTCCACAAGGCTCTTTGTCTTTTCCTTGTCGACCAGTCCCTGGGGCGAGGAAGGCGCGGCGTTGCGAGCGAGAGGCTCGAGCCATGCTGGAATTTTCAGCTCTTCGTGCTCGAGCAACGACTTCGTTGACGCGGTCTCAAATTGCACGGGTTCTACGCGTGCGGGAGGCGGGAGCTCAAGAGCGTGAATTTTGGATTGTTCCACAGCTTTTGCACCGCTATCCGCAAGTTCTTTTTGTATGACCACGGGTGACGCGTGTGGAATTTGAACTGAAACCGTTTCTTGCGTCTCAGGTTCTCTGGACAACATGATGTGCGAAAGCTCTTCCTGAAGACGCGCGGTGTGCTTCTTGAGCGTTTCGGTTTCCGTGTCGACGCAAATCTGCACAGCGGGAGGGGCATCGACCTCAGGAGTAGCCGGTTCGCCTTCGAAAAGCGCGAGCAGATTCGGAACCGTGGGTACCACCGGAGCGACCGGGGTCTTGGCTGGCTCCAAGAAGGAGGCCTGCACTTCCGAAGCGCGCGGCGAATCAATCAAGGCGGAAGCAGGAGTGATGAGCTGCGCTGGCACGGAATTCACGGGTGCTTGTGGAGCAGGCGAAACCGGCACGGCCGGCACCACCGGGACGACGGGCGCAGCCGGCGCAGTCGTCCGAACGCTGAGTGGGGCTTCGGGATCGAACGACGAAGACAATGTGGACGAGAGCGGCGCAACGGGAGCGACTGGTTTCTGCGGAAGGACGTCTTCCAATTTCGGCGCCGCGGGAGCAACGGATTTCGTTTCGGCCGGCTTTAGCACAGCCTCTTTCACAGCAGAGACCGGAGCGGCCGGCTTTGCTGGAACTGCGCTGGGAGTAGCGTTGGCCGCAAGAGCGGGTCTCGCGTGTTGAGGAGCCGGACTGATACGGTCACCCGGAAAACGCATGCCCCAAAAGCCGACCACGGACTCGGTGAATTCAAGCTCGACGTAGCCGCTGACGCTGCGGTAGTTCTTGGATTTGACGACCTGGCAGACCACTTCTTTCTTGGTTTTCTCGTTGGTGAGAAATAGCAGCTGTCCCGGGGCAACGGCAGAGGAAAGACGGATGACAGCGCCGCTTCCGAAAATCAAAACAGTCTTTGTGGACTCGGAGAAAGGCTCGCGTTTGTCGCTGCCGTCGAGGGCGCGCGCGCCATTGACAGTGACGGGAACTTCCAGCGCGACGGGCTGCTGCTTAATGGCCGAGTCGCCGGAGCCTGATGTGGCGCGTGCGGACCCGTCCGGTTTGGGGGCCAAGTTTTCGGCGTCTTTCGCAATAGGAGGCATGGCTGGCACACTCGCGAAGCTAGACTTTCGGACACGCCCTGCTCGAAACAGGACTCCCCGGTAACATCTATATGTTCCGCCTCAGGGGAGAAGCCCAACCATAGTACGTGCGTACTACCGTGCTGCAGAAACACCTGTCCGCACGGACAGGCCAGCATTTCGCGGCGCGTCAGCCGTTGCGAGTGACGATAAGATGCGAGTGCTAGAGCGGAAGAGGTGGCTGGAAACGCTGGTCGATTTCGACCTGATAGCCGGTAACGAGCTTGTTGGTTTCATTGGCCATGCCGATGATGGCCTGCAGTTCCTTGAACATGGCGTCGGTCATTCCTTTGCCGAAGGCGGAAGCGGTGTGCGAAGCGATGCAGTAGTTGCAGTTGTTGGTCACGCTGACGGCGATGTAAATCAGTTCTTTGGTGAGCGGGTCGAGCGCGCCGGGCGCCATAATCTGCTTGATGCTCTCCCAGGTGCGCTTAAGCAAAGCGGGATCGTGCGCGATGGCCTTCCAGAAATTGTTGATCCAATCGGTTTTGCGCGTGGCCATGATGTCGTCGTAGATGGCGCGCACCTGGGGCGAGGCGTCTTCGTATTCAATCAATCCGAATGTGGCCATGAGGGTCTCCGAAGTTAGCTGAAGTAAAATTCTTGGAAGAAGGTAGCAGGAAGCGGCGGCAGATGGGTAGTGACGAGTGCGCAAGAAGGTTGGAAGGCTCAAATTTGCGGGCAGAAGTCAACGAAAAAACGCTCCGCAGGAGCGCCCAGGCGATGAAATTTTTGGGTTCGTGGAATAAAATTCATTCTCCTTGACATGGAACGCAGGAGCGAGTTAAAAATCAGACACCACAGCCATATTGGTCGTATTGCTGAATTGTTTTTTTTGAAGTAAGGGCGAGCTGGTCCGGGGGGCTTGCCCTTGTTTGCAACAGGTCACGATCCACAAACAGTAAGCGATTGGTCCGCGGTGCAACTTGCTTTTTCAAGCGTGCCTCGACCGAGTGGGGGCAGGCCGGTGCTGTCGGTTATAGTTCGATCTCGATGAGGGGGGTGTTGATCATATGAAGCGCTTAGTCTTAGCAATTGTGGTTGTTCTGTCGCTCGCAGTGGGGATGAACGCGCAGACGTTCCGCGGCGCGATTAACGGAACGGTGACCGACCCGTCGGGTGGAGTTGTTCCAAACGCCACGGTCAAGGCGACGGAATCCGCTACGGGAATTGATCACAGTACTGTGACGACGAGCGAAGGCCAGTTTGCATTTCAAGATATTCCGCTCGGCTTTTATAAGGTGACCGTCACGGCTTCGGGCTTTCCTGTGTACACAGTGGATAAAGTTGAAGTGGTCGCCGGCACGATCTATACGTTGAACGTCAAACTAACTCTGCAGCAGCAGGCCACGACGGTAGAAGTATCTGCTGCGGCACTGACGCTCGACACAACCACGGCGACCCAGAACATGACGATCACGTCCGACGTTGTGCAAGACGTTCCGCTCAACGGGCGGGATTTCACGCAATTGATCGCCGTCGCACCCGGTTATGGAGGCTACTCCGTGGGAGGTTTCGGCTCGATG
>Ga0134070_10000505_pt1 | contig 11539 bp, 7 predicted proteins | sample 15_taG_26_FD_94463 | JGI IMG/M metagenome (GOLD analysis project Ga0134070, IMG submission 94463) | Grasslands soil microbial communities from the Angelo Coastal Reserve, California, USA - 15_D_Rain_40cm_2_09082015 | ecosystem: Environmental > Terrestrial > Soil > Grasslands ...
CCTGAACATCTATAACTACATCAAGGAGCCTTGAGATAACATTCCCCGCACAGCTCTTTGCAACTCCCTTTGCGCCTTAGCGCCTTGGCGGTGAGAGGGAGTCCGACTGAACCGCGAAGACGCAAAGAACGCAAAGGGCTGAAAGCTTCACGGCAATGACCATGGAGACGATAGAGACCAAAAGCGGCGTTACGATTCTCGTGGAGACCAGCGATCGAGAGGACGAGATCGAAGTATCTCTTCGCCTGGAGGGGAAGAGCAATTGCCTTTTGCACTGGGGCGTGCGCCGTCATACTTCGAAAGCATGGCTGCTTCCTCCTGAATCGTTCTGGCCCGAAGGCACCAGGAACTTCAATCAAATGGCCCTGCAGACCCCATTTTTGAGACAGAACGGCGCCATTCGCCTCACGATCCGCCTGCGTCGGGGGCCGGACTATTCCTCTATCGACTTCGCGCTGTTTTTCCCGGACGAGGGGCAGTGGGACAACAACAACGGCCTGAACTACCGGATCGCTCTTTCGCTGCGGGGGCCGGCCGGAGTGGCTCCCGTTCAGGCCCTTCGTGAACGGTCTGAGGGGAAGCGGATTTCTTTCGAGTGCGCGTATGCCGTGGAGCGGGACCGGCAGCTCGCCGTCGCCGTGACCAGGGAAGCCGACATCTACCGGATCGAACTTATTACGGATCTGACCGGACCTTTGATTCTGCACTGGGGCATCGCCCGGCGTTCTCCCCATGAATGGTTAGTCCCTCCCGCCCCGCTTCGGCCGCCTGACACTTCGGTCTGGAACAACATCGCGGCGGAGACGACCTTTGACTCGCAGGACGAGCTGAACCGGCTGGCGCTCGAATTCCAGGCGGACGATGCCCCGCTGGGTATTCCATTTGTATTGAGAGATGCCGGCTCGAACCGCTGGATCAAGGATCACGGCTCCAATTTTTACATTCCTGTGGGGGAGCAGGCGCAAACGGGGACCGTTGTGGACCTCCGGGAGCTTTCGAGTCTCGCGGAAGAAATCGTTCGCGCGGAGATGAGCCGCAGCTCCTGGACGCTGATGCATCGTTTTAGCCTGTGCCATGACCTGCTGGACCGGGTCGGGAATAATCCTGAGGGACTCGCGCTGCTCTTTGTCTGGCTGCGTTTTTCCGCCATCCGCCAGTTAGACTGGCAACGCAACTACAACACCAAGCCCCGGGAGTTGAGCCACGCCCAGGACCGGCTCACAGGGAAGCTGGCCGGCATCTACGCCCATGATGCCGCGAGCCGTCCCCTCATTCGGCTCATGCTGACCACCGTGGGACGAGGCGGAGAAGGGCAGGAGATCCGTGATGAAATACTCAATATCATGCACCGCCATCACATCAAAGAGGTCTCCGGGCGCTTTATGGAAGAATGGCATCAGAAGCTCCACAACAATACAACACCCGACGATATTGTCATTTGCGAGGCGTATCTGGCCTTCTTGCGCGGCAACGGAAATCTTGACGGATTCTATAAGACCCTTCGAGCGGGCGGTGTCACCAGGCAGCGCCTGGAGAGCTTCGAACGGCCCATCCGCACCGATCCTGATTTCGTGCCGCACCTCAAAGAGGGCTTGATTCACGATTTCGAGCACTTCCTGAAAACGCTCAGGTCGGTCCACTCCGGCACCGACCTCGAGACGGCCATCAACGCCGCGAATCACCTGCTGGACGACGGGATTCGGGGTCTGCTTTCGTCGCTCTGGCAACAGCGAAACGATCTTCAGATACCATGGGTGCAGCTGATCGGGCGAATAACTGAAGCGCGCCGCCGCCTGAACCAGGTTTTGACCCGGGACCATGGAGTGCGTGAGCTGCTCTACCTGGACCTTGCGCTCGAACAGTTCCTGCGGATGGTCGTGGAGCGAAACATACATCTGCAATGGAGCGGCGACCAGCTGGTCGATGTGATAGCGCGGGTACTTGAAAATCTCTCTCTCTCAGGGAACGATCCCGAGCTTACGCGCTGCCTGCGCCACTGGGAGCGTCTCGGAAACATCTCCCGCTTCAGCCCGGAATGGGCTCTGCACGCCAAGGCCGTTCTGGAACGGCTGGGACGCGCCCTGAGCGCCGAGATCGATGAGTGTTACCAGTGGCTGCAGCCCAAGGCGGAGTTTCTCGGCAGCGCCTTCCATGCCGATCCATGGACCATCACGCTATTCAGCGAGGAAGTGGTGCGCGGCGGTCCGGCTTTCGTGCTTTCCATGCTTCTCCATCACATGGATCCGATACTCCGGAAAACGGCGCGTCTTGGGAACTGGCAGGTGATCAGCCGGGGCTCCGGCGGAGGGAGAGTGGAAGTGGTCGACGCCCTCGCCGATGTGCAAGGTAAAGAATTTGACGGCCCGGCCGTAGTGATTGCGGACAAAGTGCGGGGGGACGAGGAGATTCCCGCCTCAGTCACCGCAGTCATTGCTTCCGATGCCACGGATATCGTGTCGCACGTCGCAGTGCGGGCGAGGAACGCCAATCTTCTCTTCGCGACCTGTTACGACTCACAGATATTCGGCCAGTTGAAATCGCTGCGCGGGCGAACCCTGCATCTTGACGTGAGCGCAGGCGGCGACGTGACATTCGAGGAGGTGGAGCTCGAGGAGACCTCGAATGCGCCTCGATCTTTGCCCCCTTCACACCCGGCTCCGAGGCCGGAGTTCCACGCGTACGCACTGGCAGAGCGCGATTTCAAGCAAGGGATCGTAGGGCAGAAATCTTACAATCTGCGGCTTCTCCACGAGAGTCTGCCTGAGGGGGTCTCTGTTCCGTCCTCGGTTGCGCTCCCATTCGGAGTTTTTGAAAGAGTGATGGAGCTGGACATTAACCGGGATGTTGCCAGGCGTTATGAAGAACTGGTGGGCGAGCTGGAAGGAGACCCCCGGAAGGCTCTCTCGGAACTTCGCGCTCTTGTCCCGGCGCTTGCGGCGCCGGAGGAACTGGCGCCGAGTCTGCGCGAAGCCATGAAAGGGGCGGGGCTCGCCTGGCCGCAGAACTGGGAGGGTGCCTGGACTTGCATAAAAAGAGTGTGGGCTTCAAAGTGGAACGATCGGGCTTATCTGAGCCGCAACGCCAGGGGTATTGCCCATGAGGACCTTTTCATGGCCGTGCTCATACAGCGGGTGATTGAAGCCGAATATGCTTTCGTTATTCACACGGTCAACCCTTTCTCTGGCAATAGGGGCGAAGTCTATGCCGAGGTCGTGCTCGGCCTGGGCGAGTCGCTGGTGGCCAATTATCCGGGAAGAGCGCTGAGCTTCAGCTGCAACAAGAAAACGCTCCAGCTTAACCTTGTGGCGTATCCAAGCAAGAGCGAGGGCCTCTATGGGGGCGGCTTGATCTTTAGATCAGACTCCAGTGGGGAAGACCTGGCGGGATACGCAGGCGCGGGATTGTATGACAGCGTTCTCCTGGAACCGCCTCGCCGCGTGGCTCTGGATTACACCGTGGAACCGATCGTCTGGGATGAACGGCTCAGAAACGAACTTCTCAAAGAGATTGCTCGAATCGGCCTTGCCCTCGAGCGCGTCTTTGGCTCTCCGCAGGACATCGAAGGCGCTTATGCGGGAGGACTGTTCTACGTCGTTCAAACGCGACCTCAGGTGGGAGTAGAGCGTGGTTAAGAGGTCCCACCTCAGAAAACGAAACCACAGATGAACACAGATAAACACAGATCTGTGTCCATCTGTGTTCATCTGTGGTTTCGTTCAAATCCGTGTTCTAATGAGAGGCCCCATAATATTTGGTCCCTGTATTTATGATTATGAAAACGACTACTGAGAAGATCCGGATCGGGAACCAGTCGGCCTTCTCCGCCGCAGCTCTGAGCGACCCTTTCGAATACGGTATTCAAAATAGCTTTGATGCCTTTGAGTGGTTTCCTGACAAGCGGGCTTCGGGCGCCGGCTGGGATGCGAGCGAAATCGGCGAGGAAACCCGCCGCCACATCCGGAACGCCGCCCGGGATCGCGACATCCGGCTTTCCGTGCACGCGCCCTGGCATGCCAACCCGTTGCAGCCCGAGGGCTACGATACACTCCTCGCAGATCTCGGTTTTGCTGAAGAGATCGGGGCCGGCGTGCTCAACATCCACCTGTACACGGAGCTTGGAATAGATGCGTATGTAAAAGCTCTGCTCCCCCTGGCCGAACGTTGCGCGCAGGCAGGCATCCGGCTTTCCATCGAAAACACGCCGCTCACCTCCCCGCAGGACTTCAACGAATTGTTCGCCCGGCTGCGCGCCCTGCGCGTTTCGAAAGAAACAGTGGGAATGTGCCTGGATCTTGGCCATGCCAATCTCTGCGGCCCAACGCGCAATGATTACCTCAAGTTCATGGACCTGCTGGATCCGCAGGTGCCGATCATCCACATCCATTTGCACGAGAACTACGGCGATTGTGACAGCCATCTGACGATCTTCACCGGGCCGGCGGCAAAGGACGCTGCCGGCATTCAGGGATTCATAAAGCGCATCAAGCAGCGCGGCTTCTCGGGTTCCATCATCCTGGAACAATGGCCTCAGCCGCCTTCGCTGCTCAATCAGGCGCGTGAGAAACTGAAGGCCATGCTCGGCGATCTCGTGGAGTCCCCAGCCACAAAATGACAAATGACAAATGAAGTTAAGAGACGTCTGATCTGTCATTGGTCATTGGTCATTGGTCATTTCGAAATATGGAAGAAGCGCATGAATAGTGCAAAGTGGTGGTGCCTTGTTCTCTTCCTCGTGTTTTCAAGCTCCTCTGGTTCCGCGCAGATCGCGTCGCGCCCCGCGGACGAGTGGATCCCCCTTCTGGAATCTCCGGATCGTGTTGCAAACCTGAAGGTGCCTCAGGTAGTCGCCGCGCTGCGGTTGGAGAGGGGATATTCCGTAGCGGACATTGGAGCGGGTTCCGGCCTCTTCAGCCGGGCTCTGGCCAGGACCATAGACCCGGGATTACTTTATGCTGTGGACATCGATCCTGAGCTCTTGAAACACATCGACGGCACCTGCAAGGCGGAACGTATTCGCAACATCCGGACGGTGCCGGCCGCGCCTGAAGACCCGAAAATTCCGGACAAGGTGGATTTGATTTTTCTGTGCGACACCCTGCACCATATCGCCGGTCCGGACAAATACCTGACGAAACTTCCCGCCTATCTGAAGCCGGGAGGCAGGGTGGCGGTCATCGACTTTAGGGAGAACTGGCCGCCCGGACACGAGGCCATGAAGTTCACCGCCGAGCAGCTGCAGTCCTGGATGGCGGCGGCAGGGTTCAAAAAGGTGGAAGATCTCAGCATTCCCAAGAACGCTTTTTTTCACATTTACGCCCCGAAGTGAGTTATTACGAGTGACGAATGGATTCCAAAAAATTCGTCAGGTTCGGAGTTCAGGCTTTAGCCTGCGCAGAGCAGGTTTGGAGTTCAGGCCTTAGCCTGCTCTGAACTTTGGACGGCAGGTTCGGAGTTCAGGCTTTAGCCTGCCCGAACTTTGGACGGCAGGTTCGGAGTTCAGGCTTTAGCCTGCCCGAACTTTGGACGGCAGCCTAAAGGCTGCACTCCAAACCTAATTCGTCACTCGCCACTTAAAGGAAACTGGTCCATGGACACACTGCTGGAAACTAATCTTCGAGGTCAACTGCGAGACAGGAGGCAAAGGCTTGAGAGCGTGATATCCGAGGTAGGGGACGCTGCGGATCTCGTTCGGTTGCTTCAGGAGGTCGATGCGGCCCTCGACAGGTTGGAAAAGAAGTCCTACGGGTTGTGCAACGTCTGCAACCTCGCGATCGAAGAGGAGTTTCTCCTCGCCAATCCCCTGGTCCAGTACTGTCTCTGCGAGCTTTCTCCCGAGCAGCAGAGGGCGCTGGAGGACGACCTGGGTTTGGCGTCGCGGGTTCAATGGGCTCTCTTGCCGCCGCAGAACGTGAGCTTTGCCGGTTGGGAAGTTCACTTCCGCTACGCGCCGGCTGGACCTGTCAGCGGCGACTATTGTGATGCAGTAACCGGGCAGAGCGACGGTGGCGACCTCTTTCTGGCAGTCGGCGATGTATCGGGGAAGGGTGTCGCCGCCTCGCTGTTCATGGCCCGTTTGAATGCCCTCTTTCGCGCCCTGATTCAGACGGAAGTTTCGGTCCAGCAACTGGTCGAACGGGCAAACAGCCTCTTGAGCGAGAGCCGTCTCCCTTCGCAATACGCCACGCTGGCGGGTGCGCTCGCGCGCGCAGACGGGGTCATCGAGATCTGCAACGCCGGGCATTGCCCGCCGCTTCTCCTGCGCCAGGGAAAGGTCGCCCCGGTTGAGAGCGGCGGCTTTCCGCTCGGTCTCTTCAAGCACGAGCCCTATGAGGTCCAGCAATTCCAGCTATCGCCCGGCGATCTGCTGTTTTTCTACACGGACGGACTTTCGGAAGCCAGGAATCGGAGCGGCGCCGAGTATGGGACGGAGCGGATATGCAACCTTCTGCACCGTGGATCGGCTTTGAGGCCGCAGGCTTTGGGAGCCTCCTGCCTGCAGGATCTCCAGGCTTTTTTGTCGGGCGCTCCGAGGACCGACGATATGACCCTCATGATCGTTCGTCGAGCGCCGGATTCCTTGTAGTCGCTCAGAAGCCGTGAGAAAACTGACCAGGCTCGAAACCACAGATGAACACTTTCCTGGGAGCGCACGCTTCCAGCGTGCTGACGGTTTCGCGATTATTAACAGAGCACGCAAGATGCCTGCGCTCCCAGGGAGCGTCCTCACCCATCACAAAGACACGAAGACGCGAAGAATCGCAAAAGATTTCTCGGCGTCTTCGTGGTGAGATTTTTTTGGTTGCGGCTGGGTTGCTCTGTGTTCATCGGTGGTGTCAATTCGTGTAATTCGTGGCAAGTCTTTCCGGCGTCGATTCTTTCCTCTCAGCAAGCTTACGGAACGTGGTACAGTGTAGTTCGTTTATGTGGACGCGTCTCGTTCAACCGCCAGGAATCACGCGCCGGTTTCTCTGCGTATTACTCCTGCTTGCCGCGTTCTTCCTGTCCGTCTCCTTGCCACTCCTCCTCGCCGGCTTCACTGGAGACGGTTCTTCCACGCTTGCCATTAAAGGCCCGGATCGTGACGGGCAGCGGGTACTCGGCGATGAAAAGCAGAACCTCAAGAGACCCCTCTCGACCCCGTGCTACTCCGGGGCGTCACGGGTTGTATTCCACGCCGCGCTGACACGTGCCCCCTGGCTTCAGACGCCCCCTCGCTCCGCATTTTTCGTTGTCTTCCAGCGTATTTGCCAGCGGCCCCCTCCTCAAAACGCGTGAGGTTTCCGGAAAGCCGGGGAGTCTTTACGTTATACCAAATGAGGAGAAATTCATGTCTCTTGACAAGATCATAGTGCTGGTACTCATAGTGGGCGCGCTGGCTGGCCTTGCGTACATGAACTGGTTCCATAAATCCAAGAAAGGTTGACTCTGCGGTGGGTTTTCCTGAAAGCGCACGCTTCCAGCGTGCTCACGGTTTCGGCACTAACAGAGCACGCAAGATGCGTGCGCTCTCAGGGATGACCTCCGCGTTCTCTTGGTCTCTGCGTGGCTTCGGAGTTCAGGTTTTAGCCTGCCTGGGCGCAGTACAGCCTGAAAGCTGAGCTCCATGCTCGCACAAGGGGTTCATGGAGACTCTGTGGTTGATTCTTCCAAGATTTCCGCCAAACTATCGGTGACGAGAAGTCTGGCCGTAGTGTTGGCTTTTCTTTTCCTGTCGGCGGACCTTATGACGGCGGATAAACTGTTCCCTTATGCCTATTTCATCGACGATCTGCCCAACGGCCTGCGGCTCGTGACCGTTCCCACCGGTTTCCCTAACCTCGTGGCTTTCTGGGTGGTGGTGCAGGCCGGCTCCAGAAATGAAGTCGAACCGGGGAAATCGGGTTTTGCCCACTTCTTCGAGCACATGATGTTCCGCGGCACGGAAAACTACACCAAAGAGCAGTACGACGCCCTGTTGAAGAATGCCGGTGCGGATGGCAACGCCTTCACCTCGGACGACTACACGGCGTATCACACGACTCTCTCCAAGGAGGATCTCGAGCTGATTTTCAAGCTCGAAGCCGATCGCTTTCAGCATCTCAGGTACTCGAAAGAGGACTTTCGCACCGAGGCAAAAGCAGTTCTGGGCGAATACAACAAGAACAGCTCGAATCCATTGACCAAAATGCGCGAGGTCCTGAGGGACACGGCCTTCGACGTCCATCCTTACAAGCACACCACCATGGGTTTTCTGAAGGACATCGAGGACATGCCCAACCAGTACGAGTACGGCTTGAATTTTTTCTCCCGTTTCTACCGGCCGGAATATACGACGCTTCTTGTTGCAGGGGACGTCAAGCGGGAGGAAACCCTGCGCCTTGCCAGGAAATACTGGGGAGATTGGAAACGCGGCTCCTATGACGCCAATATCCCAAGGGAGCCGGCGCAATCGGCGCCGAGGTCTGCAGATGTGGACTGGCCCGTCGAGACTTTGCCCTGGGTTCTCGTTGCTTTTAAGGGCCCGGCCTATTCCGACGATTCGAAAGACATGCCGGCCGCCGACGTTATCAGCAGCCTGGCGTTTTCCGAGAGCAGCCCGCTCTTTCAGAAGCTTGTGATCAAGGAACAAAAGGTCGATTCCCTGGTCCCGATGTTTGAGGATCACCGGGACCCCTATCTGCTCGCGGTCGCAGCTCGCATCAAGGCTCCCGAAGACCTTGCCTACGTTCAGGAAGAGATCCTCAGGACCTTCGAAGCCATAAAGACCGGACAGATCTCGCGCGAACGCCTGGATAGCGTGAAGTCGCATTTGAAGTACTCCTTCGCGCTGCGCCTGGACAGCAGCGAGGCGATTGCGGAAACGCTGGCGCACTATATCGAGTTACGGCGGACGCCGGAGACGCTTAACCGGCTGTACCGCCTCTATGATTCGGTCACCGTCGAGGACGTGCATGCCGTGGCAAAGAAGTATTTTGCCGCCGAAGGAAGGACCATCGTCGCCTTGACTCCCAAGCATCCATAGGAACCCGTCGTATTATTCATCTGTCATCTTGAGCAGGTCCGATGGACCCATGACCTATGACAACTGACAGAACACACAGGCAGCCGGCTCCATTTGTCATTGATCATTGGTCATTTTTCATTTGTCATTTGGTGTCTTAGCTGAGGAGGCGATGATGCCCCCGAGCCTGAAGGCTGAGCTCCGAACCGCGCCGTCGAAAATGACAAATGGCCAATGAAAAATGACAAATGCGAAGTGGGCCGCATGTAAGCGAGGGGCGACGTGAAATGAGAGCAGCGACGGTCGTGACGAGGCTGATCCTCAGCATGGCGCCTGTGCTCTCCATTATTCCAATCCTGACGGCTGTGGAGTCCTCTCCCATGGAAACCGTTCTCATCCCGAGCTCTTCTCCTCTCGTTTCCTTCCGGATCCTCTTTCGAGTGGGAAGCGCCGCCGACCCGCAAGGCAAGGAAGGGCTTGCCTCCCTGACCGCAGCGCTCCTGGCCGGCGGGGGGAGCGCGAAGAGATCGTATGCCGAGATCGTGGAGGCGATGTATCCGATGGCGGCCAGTTTTTCCGCGCAAGTCGACAAGGAGATGACCGTCTTTTACGGAACCACGCACCTCGACAACCTGAGAAAGTATTTCGGACTGATCTCCGAGATGCTCCTGGAACCCGGCTGGCGCGGCGAGGACTTCAACCGCGTAAAGACTGACGCAATCAATTTTCTGAAAGTCAATCTGCGTGGCACCAACGACGAGGAGCTCGCGAAAGAAGCGCTCTATCAGTCCGTCTACCGCGCGCACCCCTACGGACATGACAACACAGGCAGGGTATCGACGCTCGAGAAGCTCACCCTCGACGACTTGAGGAACTTCTACAGAGAAAAATACACGGCAGAAAACCTGACGCTCGGACTCTCGGGCGGATATCCGCAAGATTTCCTTGCCGAAGCGAAAGCGCGTTTCGGAACATTGCCCCGCGGGGCCCGCCCGGCGCCGGCTCTGCCCGGTCCTCCCGCCATTTCGGGACTTGAAGTGGAGATCGTCGAGAAGAAGGCGCGGGCTACGGCCATCTCGTTAGGCTTCCCTCTTGACGTGACCCGCGGCCACAAAGACTGGCCGGCGCTTTATCTCATGCAGTCGTATTTCGGCCAACACCGATCCTCAACCAGTTACCTTTACCAGCGGTTGCGCGAGTTGCGCGGTTTGAACTATGGAGACTACGCCTATATTGAATACTATCCGCGCGGCATGTTCCTGGTGCACCCGGAACCGAACCTCGCCCGCCGCCAGCAGATTTTTCAGATCTGGATTCGCCCGGTAGAGCCGCAGAACGCCCACTTTGCCCTCCGCGCGGCGCTTTACGAGCTGGAGAAGCTGGTGAAAAACGGGATCAAGCAGGAAGATTTTGAAAGCACCCGGCGCTTCCTGTCCAAATTTGTGAACGTGCTGACGCGGACGCAGGATCTGCAGCTCGGGTATCTTTTGGACAGCAAATATTACGGAATCCCCGAGTTCACGGACTATGTCAAGAAGGAGCTTGCCAGGCTCACGCTGGCGGACGTGAATCGGGCGATCCGCGAGCATCTGCAAGCCGCGAACATGAAGATCGTGATCGTGTCCGGGGAAGCCGAGAAATTGAAGAAGGCCCTGGTGAACAATACTCCCTCGCCAATCCAATACAATGCTCCGAAGCCGCAAGAACTTCTGGATGAAGACAAGATTATCGAGAACTATCCGCTCAGGATCTCGTCCGACAAGGTTCGTATTGTTCCCGCGGATGCAGTTTTTCAGTGAACAGAATTCACCACAAAGACGCGAAGACGCAAAGAATTCTGTGGGTGCAATCAGAAGTACGAGTCATGTTCCGACGATAGGAATCGCGAGGCCGGGCAAGAAACACTGAGGGACCCTGAAAGGGTCCAGCAGGACAGCCCAAGGCGTCAGCCCTGGGAACACCCGCGCCGCCTGGATCGAGCCCTGCAGGGGCGGAGCGACCTGCGTCGGCCTTTCAGGGCTGAACCCAGCTTCCCATGCCTGACCCCAGGGCTCACGCCCTGGGCTGTCCTGTTCCGCCCTTTCAGGGTCTGCGCCTTGATAATTTCTTGGTTATGGTCCAAGGTCGAACATCCACTAAAAACGGTTCAACTTGACGGTAGAGGTGACGAGGTTTTCCAAAAACTAAGGGAGATCATAGATAGGAAGGGTTTTAGCAAGCTAGAGGAGATGAGGGAGCCGAGGAACAGTCATGGGCGGTGCCGCGCAGGTTTTCAAAAGGTCAGCTCGGTCGGCTTAGGACTGGGAGCGACGCACAAACTACAACCCCAAACGACGGTGAAGATGTTTATCGGGGCGGCCGAAGAGTATCAAATCGGCGTAGGCACCAGCAGTGGGGTCCTTGGATCGATCCTGGGTTCACAGCTGTTGGGCACTGGCGGTGGTAACTCATGGGCGGAGGCAGACATTCGGGGCAGGACGGGATGCGTATATCGCGATGTCCATTTTGTTCGGGCCGCTTACTGCCTTCTTCGCGTACCTGTCTTTGTCCGCTCACGTC
>Ga0134070_10000511_pt1 | contig 11516 bp, 9 predicted proteins | sample 15_taG_26_FD_94463 | JGI IMG/M metagenome (GOLD analysis project Ga0134070, IMG submission 94463) | Grasslands soil microbial communities from the Angelo Coastal Reserve, California, USA - 15_D_Rain_40cm_2_09082015 | ecosystem: Environmental > Terrestrial > Soil > Grasslands ...
ATGTCGTCAAACCGCGAGCGGTTACGTACAAGGGGACGTTCCACCAGTGGTTCACGACGGGCGTCTGAAGCAACCGGACCTTACCAACGATCTGGGTCCACATGTGGAGCGTTGCGTACGTGTCTTTCCACGAACTGAGAGGCAGAGCGGGCCAGCATTCCGGCTGATCGGCAGCAGGGTGAGCCATGGAGACCTCATCGATATACTACGCCTCGGTGAGAGCCTTACTCCACTACCCTGAGAGCGTGTTGAAAAACGACTCATTGGCAGCGAATCACTTCTGGCCACAATCGTCGGCCACGTGAGCTTTACCGAAAGAGAGTAGTACTTCGACGATGGAGCGATGTGCCAGAGCGCCGCGCATGAACGATTGGTGCCCGACCCGTTGGCATCCGTGACGCGATAGGCCTGTTTGGTGGATCTTGGGTGAAACAACTCCCGCAACAATCCACAGTTCAGAAGATGATCTTGCCGGAAAACCAAAAAGTGCGCTGACCCGTGAGGTTGCCCGCTTCACTGGAGAACTGCGGTCCGCTCGCCGTCGAAGTGATGACCCCGAAGTTCGAGCTGTTGGAAGTCGAAAACGTTGTGTTGGGGTTGCCGAAATTCGGCGTATTGGTCACGGCAAAGGCGTCCACGCGGAATTGAAATTTCACGCGCTCGGTGATCGGGAAGTTCCGCAACAAGCCGGTATCCAAGTCAAAGAAGCCAGGGCCGCGGAGGATATCGCGTCCGGCAGTGCCGTAGCGCGGCGTCGCCCCAGTCACTTGAGCAAATGAGGTAACCGAGAAGTACTGGCAGGTTGGGTCGTTGAGGGCGCAGTTCACGAATTTACCCGTCGTCGGATCCTGGTGCTGAACGTTTCCGGTAATAACGATTGGGGCGACGAGATCGGGCGTTAGAGTGGCTCCAAGGGCGTGAGTATTGTCCGTCCCTCCAGTGACGGTCAGAGGAACACCGCTGTAACGGCTCATGATCCAGTTCCATTGCCAGCCGCCAGCCAGAATGTTTCGGATACCGTGTTGCGCCCAGCGCTTGGTGTGGCCGAACGGCAGTTCGTATACGCCATAAGCCTGGAAGTTGTGTGGGCGGTCAAAACCCGCAAGAGCCTTGTTGTCTGCCCAATTAGCGGGAAAGGGATGAAAGACTGCCCCCTCGTTCTCACCGTAGTCGATGGCCTTAGAGAACGTGTAAGCGAATCCGATTACCGATCCGCCGGCAAACCGCCGCGCAAGCTTAGTTTGCAGGGAATCGTAGTAGGTAACCTTGAAGGGTGTCACGGCATTCAGATCTCCCCAGCAGTTGCCACTGGGACACACTGCCGGATTCGCATTGAGCAGGCGCCTCGTGGGCGCAGTATTTGCCGGCCCGGGGGAGCCAGCATTGATGTTGAGCCCCAAAGGTATGCGTATGCCGCGTGTGCCGACGTAGCCAGCCTCGGCCACCCAACCGAAGAATTCATGCTGCACGATCAGGTTGTAGGACTCTGCATACCCACGGTGGAAAGGATTGGCCACGGTGGTCGTGCCCACGAAGTTGGGGAGCCGAATCACGCCATTGCCAAGCCCGGTGAAAGGTACCAAGACGATACCCGTTGGGAGACCTGGGTAGGGAGCCAAGCTCGCCTTCGTACCCGTAAGGCTTGTCGAAGGCGCAAAAGTACTTCCGAAGATCTGGCTCGCTTGGTAGTCCATATTGGTGATGTTGGGGAAGGTGTCGCGCAGAGCCCTGAAGTTATTCGGATCCACGCTGATTCCGTAACCCGCCCGGATCACGGTCTTGCTTCGGAACCGGTAGGCGATTCCGAAGCGAGGGGCAAACAGTCCATGGCCCACGTCGACGCCGTCGTCCTCCGGGACGGACCCGAGTCCCCCGATGAAAACGTTGCCCGCCGTAGGATCAAAGTACTTCGCGCCGGTATGGTCGCTGGTTGCGAAGGGATAGTATTCCCATCGCACGCCATAGGTAAAAGTGAGTTTGGGAGTCACTTGCCAGCGGTCCCGCGCGTACCAAGCCCAGGTGGTGAAGCGCAGCGCGTTTGGGTTGATGTTCTGGACGACTTTGCCGTCTCGTTGCGGGAGTCCGAGCAAGAATTGGGCAAAACTATTGTAAGGGTTGTTCGTGCCAGCGGCATACCCAGGCGCGCCACTCAGAGAAGTCACGCTTCCGTCGAACCCAAAGGTGCCTCGCGGCGTTCCGAAGGTTCCCCCTTGAGGCTGGAAGTGGTTGATCCCACTGTGGTAGTACTCGAGGCCGAAGCGAACATCGTGCCGTACTTTGATCCAACTCAGGTTCGTGTTTGTTACGTATTGGTTGTCCCGAAAGATGAATGGATTGCCCGTATTCGCGTTCCCCAAATTGGCGAATGTATTTTGAGCGAACTGGAACGCCGGAATGCCTCCATACGGGTGATCGGCTCCGTTGGTGCCTGGTATGTGCAACGTGTCGAGCCCGAAATTCGTCCCAATATCCACGTTTTCGGCGTTGAGGCGCAGTCGCGTGTATCCGGCGTTCAGGTCCCACAGCATGCTCGGCGAGATTTGATAACTGCCGCCCAGCGCCACGCTCTGAACGCGGCTGAATGCGTTGCCGTTCTGTCCGCCGCCCGTGGCGTCGCCGCCTGCGGGTCCTAGAGCCGGCGGATCGAAGATGAACGTGGGCGAAATGCTGTACCGGGCGAACACCATGGACTTCATGCTTGGCACATAGTTGACCTTCGCATCAATTCGGCTCAGGTTGTATTGTGGTGCGCCGACTGGAATGAAGTTGTTGGTGATATTGGTTGCGCTGTTGGGATCGCCGACATTGGGTGCTGGAATCAGCGAAGCCATCTTCATGGCGGCGGGATCGATTCGGTTCGCGGGAATGATGTTTCCCGGGAACGCCGTGCGCCCGGTGCCGTTGGCGTTTCCAGTGTTCGGATCGTAGATGCACCCCGCGGCCGGCGTGGCATTGCAATCAACAAAGGCCACGCCGTTGGAACCCGGAATGATGGATCCGACTGCCGGCAAGAGGGCGGAGAAGTCGCCGTTCCGGATGGAATTGGGCGCGACGTTTTTTGCCGCTCCACCGGCCGTCCGAATCTTAGTGCCTTCGTAAGCCCCAAAGAAGAACAATTTGTCCTTCTTGATGGGTCCGCCGAGAGTTCCACCATACTGGTTGAAGATGTTCTTTGGCTTCACGGGTTGCACGACTGCAGGTCTGAAGTAGTTACGCGTGCGAAGCTCATTGTCGGTATGGTACTCGAAGGCAGTGCCGTGAAATTGGTTGGTGCCTGATTTGACGGTCACGTTTGCCGCGAGGCCACCGGCCATGCCTTGCTCCGCGTCAAAGTTGTTCGTCACCACGTTCACTGATTCGATGGCGTCCGATGAGGGGATGTAGGCGACATTGGCCGGCAGCCAGGTGTAAGTGTCAACGGCACCGTCAATCCGGGTATTGTTGTTATTAATGGACAGCCCGTTGACGTTTGTGGTCATGGCCCGCTGGGGATTGCCAGCGGCCGAGTTGTTTTCTCCGAGCAAGCCTGCTCCGGGAACGATGCGGTAGGCCGATTGGAAGTTCCGGCCGTTGGAAGCCAGAAGGGGCAGGTCCGAAATCTCTTTTGCGTCAAGGTCGGTATGTACGTCGGCGCGATCCGTCTGGAGCAATGGCGCCGCGCTGGTTACGGTGACCGCTTCGACCTGTTGCCTGATTTGGACCTGCACATCAACACGGCGTGTCGTATTAGCATCGATGCGCACGTTATCCGCCACGTAAGCGCCAAAACTCGTGGCCGTCACTGTGATTCTGTACACGCCAGGCAGCAGTTCGGCGAATCGATAGACGCCAGCCGAATCGGTAGTTGCCAGACGCGAAACGCCAGTCGCTGTGTCGAGCGCTTCTACTTGCGCTCCAGGCACGACTGCTCCCGATGGGTCGGTAACGTTCCCTGTCAGCGAGCCGTAGAGGACTTGCGCTGTCGCTGCGCCGGGAAAAAGAGATAAACCTAGGAGCGGGGCGCAAACTAGCGCTGTGAACCAGATCTTCGAGTAGGAAATGATCGCACTCCGAACGAGAGATTTCTTGGACATGACCCCTCCACCCAAGTGAGACTTGTGATCCAAGCGCCGCAGCACCCCGCCACTTTGCCTGGAGGTGTTTCTAACTGCTCATAACTTGGTTCTCTCTAGAATCCTCAGCTTCGAGCTCTTGTAGGCCTGCGGACGGGCCAAAATGCTTTTGTAAGACCAAAGCGACGGTTCCGCGCAGCCGGGCCATTGTCCCCTCGGCCGGCCGGACACGGGGAGGATGGCCGCCGGGAAGGCCCACGTCCAGTTCCGACTGAATCGCCGGCCCAAATCGCCGCCACTGGCGAGTAAGCTCACCGACAACGACGACTTCCTCGGGGGCAAATCCAGAGACGAGCATGCGCATCCCTCTGCCGAGTGCATGGACCATGCGATCGAGGGCTTTAGCCGCGAGCGGATCTCCCGAGTCCGCCAAAGCAAGGAGATCCGGGAAAGTCAGACCATCGGAGGATTGGATCGATTCGTGGTAGTAGCGCAGGGCCGCACGGTTGGATGCGTAGACCTCCCAGCATCCCCGCCCGCCGCAAGTACAAAGAGGTCCATTCGGATCGAGAGGCACGTGGCCAAATTCTCCAGCCATACTGTTGAATCCGCGGATCAATTGGCCGTTGGCGAACACTCCGGTGCCGATCCCTTCGGAAACAGTCACCACCACGAAGTCGCGGACCTTTTCTCCGTGTCCAAACCAAACTTCAGCGAGCGCGCACGCATTTGCAGCGTTTTCCAGCTCTACACGCATGCCCGTGGCTTGCTCGATAGTTCCTTTGAAGTCGAATTCTGGCCATCCCAGATTCGGGGCGAAAACAATTCGTTGTGAACTCTCGCTGAAGCGCCCCGGTATGCTGATTCCAACCCCCTCGAAAACCCGGTCGGAGTGAACCGTCATCAAGTGGCGAATCTTCGCTGCAAGTGCTTCCGTCGTGAGGCGAGGATCGCGGGTGGTGGGCATTGTTTCCTGGGAGAGAAAGTTCCCATTCACATCAGCAACACCCACAGTCGTTTGAGCAGGGCGCAGGTCGGCGACCAGAATTGCGCGCCGATCATTCAAACGGAGGAAGGTAGGGCGTCTCCCGCGAGGCAACCGGCCGATGGGTCCATGAACCACCCATCTCTCGCGAATCAGTTGTTCAGTGATAAGCGAAACGGTGCTTCGCTGAAGCCCCGACACGCGGGCGAGATCGGCGCGGGAAATCGGCTGGCGGCGCCGGATAAGGTTGAGAACAACACCGCGATTGATGCCGCGAGCAGTCTGGCTCGAAGCGACCTGAGTATTGGTGAAGTTGATGCGTCGCATTTAGTTGTTGACTCAAATTATATTGGCAAACCACGAGTGAAACTTAATCCAATGGCAGCCCTAAGTTGTTAAATCCGGTCCCGACAAAATAGCTTGAAACAATTAAATTCGTGTTGCGAACTATATTTTGAGTCTTTGCGACTGTCAAGCAAAACTTCCGTTGGCAGGCATACAAACCCTAGTGGTGAATGTAAAAGCCGCTTAGGCTCCGCTGAACACGATCATGGTTACCACCGCAGCGAATTCCGCGGCATAGGATCGCAATATCGCCAAACCATTCGGCCACCGCCACAACTACACGGATTTGAAGGCAACCCTCTTTCCGGGTTGTTGCTGGCGAACACCTGTACGGAGGGACAGATTGACGGTATTACGAGGGGCAGTCGAAGATGGGTCCCATGAGCGAAGTCACGGCAGCCTCACCCCGGCGAAGTTCGCGAGCCTTTTTTAAGATGCGCGTGCAAGCGCAGGGCCGCGCCCACAGCGGAAAGAAGTTCCGCGAAACGTGCGAGACGGTGGTCGTCAATGCCTATGGCGGCCTCTTGCTGCTGAAGCACGAAGTGGCCTACGGCGAAATGCTGGTGATTACCAACCCAGAGACCCAGGAAGAATTGGAATGTCGCATTGTGTATCTGGGCGATCTGGGTGCGAAGGGGCAGCGCGTGGGAATCGAGTTTCTTACGCCCGCGCCGCGCTTCTGGGGAGTGGACTTCCAGGACGCCGCGCCGACGGACAATTCCTCAACCATTCACTGAGACGCTTGGAGCTGTGACGCGCGAAGGCGCTTGTCTTCTGCGCTTAAAAAACCAGTCGCCCAATCTCCAGAGAAGAAGAATTCCGACGAGCACTCCGTAGAAGATCGGCATACGCACATCGGATTTGACCTTCCAGTAGTAGTGAATGACACCCGCAACGGCCGCGAAATAGATGCCGCGATGCAGCATTTGCCAGCGCTTCCCGCCGAGGCGGCGAATCCAGCCCGCTGTCGAAGTTATTGCCAGCGGAACCAGGAGCAGGAAACCGAGAAAGCCGACAGTGATAAAGGGGCGCTTGGCAACGTCTTTCCATATGGCGGCGAGATCGAAAGACTGGTCGGGGCCAAGATAGGTGAGGAAGTGGAGACACACGTAGAAAAAGGCGAAGAGACCAAGCATGCGGCGGAAACGGATGAGATCGGGGAGGTCAAGGAGCTTGCGGAAGGGCGTAATGCATAGGGTGATGATCAGAAAACGCAAGGTCCACCGGCCAGTAGTGAGCTGAATGAATTCGACGGGATTTGCACCCAGACCATTGTGAATAGCGCGCCAAATCAACGCGTCAAGGGGAACCAGGCAAAGCAGAAAGACGGCAACCTTGGTCCATTTGCTGGTGAGAAGAGCACGCATTCGGGAATTCCTGGCTAGTAGTTCTTCTTCAGGTCCATGCCGTTATACATGCTCGCAACCTGATCGCCATAGCCATTGAACATGAGCGTGGGGCGTTTAAAAATTTCGCCGAGACGGCGTTCCTTGGCCTGGCTCCAGCGCGGGTGATCGACGTTGGGATTCACGTTCGAATAAAAGCCGTACCAATTGGGCACGGACAGATTCCAGGTTGTCGGCGGCATCTTCTGTTGGAACTTGATCTTGACGAGCGATTTGATGCTCTTGAAGCCGTATTTCCAAGGGATGACCATGCGCACAGGCGCACCGTCCTGATTTGGCAACGACTCTCCGTACATCCCGACACAAAGGAGCGTGAGGGGATTCATGGCCTCGTCCAAACGGAGGCCTTCGACGTAGGGGAATTCGATGCCGGCCCAGCGTCCCAGAGGCATCTGGCGTGGATCATAGTAGCTTTGGAAGGCTACGAATTGCGCTTTCGATGTGGGTTCCACGAGCTTTATAAGACTGTTGAACGAAAAACCAATCCAGGGAACAACGATGGACCACGCTTCCACGCAGCGGTGACGGTAGATGCGCTCCTCAAGGGGCGCAAGTTTGAGGATTTCGTCCATGGTGAACTTGTGGGGCTTGGCGACTTCGCCTTCGACGGAAACCATCCAGTTGGAAGTGGTAAAGTTCTTCGCATTCTTGGCAGGATCGCTCTTCTCAGTACCGAATTCGTAAAAATTGTTGTAGTGCGTGACGTCCTCGTAGGAGTTCTCTTTTTCGGAAGTGCTGAAGGGGCTCTTGGCCAGGGCGCTGAATTTCGTCGCGGCAAGCGCGTTTTGCGGCGGCAACGCCAAATCGAACAGGCCTTTGCCGGCCGCGGCGGTGGCACCCACAATCCCCATGGCACGAAGGAATTTGCGACGGTCCAGATAGATGGACTTGGGCGTGACGTCGGCGTAAGTCAAATCGTGGGCTTTGCGTATCAACATTTCTCCCGATCTCCTGGGGCAATTCGGCTTCCTACCATCATATATCTATTTGATGCTGGCACTTTGCCACAGAGCTTCCCCATTCCGTGCGGACTGAACAGGATGGCTTCCGCCCCTTGGCAGTGAGAGTCTTCTCATGCGGAAAAGTTACAGGCTAAAGTTCCCGGAATTGAACTGGGAATTTACATCGCACGCTAACCGTGGAGCTTCTTGTGCACTTTTTGGGCGGCTTCGACACCGTGGAATTGGGCTTCCTCGAAGATAGAAATGCCACTCAGGTCGGAGTTGGCGAAGAGGATGCGGCCGTCGAGGCGGGACAGGCGGCGGCGTTCTTCCGAAAAAATCGAACCGACCGCGGGGCGAATCATAGCGTGGCCCATGCGCATGATGTCGATTCGGGATACGCACTGGCGAATGTCGGAGTGCACGCGTTCGAGGTCATGGAGAATGGCCTCCTTCCAGTAGGTCCAATCTTTTTCAAGGAGAAGCCTGCGGTTCTGCGCGGGGGCGCCTTCGGAGAGGGCCCAGTAAAAAGTCCAGACGGTGCGGTCGATGTGGGTGCGCAGGCTCTGGTGCATGGCGTCAACGTAGCCGAGCGTAGGGGAGTCGAGGAAGACCGTGTCCCAGGAAGGCTCGACGCCGCGGGAGTCGGGATAGCGTTCGAGCGTGAGGTTGGCGGTGAGCCATGGGGAATAGGCGAAATCGTGGAGCGGGGGAAAATTCTCGAGAAGATACGCAGCGAGGAACGTGGGCGCGGCAAAGATGACGAATTCGGATTGGAATTCGACGTCGCCCGCAAAAACGCTTGCGCCACGGCGCGTTTGTGCGATGCGGTGCACCATTTGGCCGGTGCGAATATTTGCGCCAACGCGTTCGAGGAGGCGGCGGGTAATCCAGCCATTGCCTTCGGGCCAGGTGAGCGGGCCTTTTTCCTCAGGCTCGCGGGAAGAGAAATAATGGATGCCGGCCCAGGCGGAAGTGTCGCTCGCGAGGGCTCCGTAATCGTCGCGGCAAGCGTAGTTCACGTACCAATGGAGAAGGCGGGAGTCGAGACCTTGCTGACGCAGCCAATCGGAGAACGAGAGGCGATCGAGGTGCTGAAATTTTGAGGACAGGCCGAGTTCGAGAGGAATAGTGAAGGCACCACTCCTTCGGAATTCGCTGAAGAGATTTTCAAGACGCTGGAACTGATCGCGGTCGTTTTGTTTGAGGCCGACAGCGGGCTCGATGCCTTCCTGCCAGCGGCCGTAGAGGAAGAGCCGCTCCTGCGGGGAAAAAGCGAGATAGCGCTCTTCCCATTGACCGTCTTTCAAGACGCCGAGATCCTCGAAGAGTTCTCGGACATAGATGGCTTTTGGGCCGGGGACAGGCACATAATGCGCAGCCCAAGGATACGCGGTGACTTCATTTTCGCCCCAGCGAGCGTTGCCGCCCGCTTGTGGATTCATCTCGAGAAGAACGAAATCCGTGAAGCCGCGCTTGCGGAAGCGCCAGGCGGCGCTAAGACCGGCGATGCCGCCACCGACGATGACGACCGGGACTTTTTCGATGTGTTTGGCCGCGGGGAACGCGGCGCGGTCACGCAAGAGATGCCCCATCTGGAAGGAATCGTTGACGAACGAACCTTTGATCTTTTGTTCACTTTTGAGGGAAAGGCCGGCGAGCGCCGCACTGCCAAGACCGAGAAACTTGCGGCGACCCAGCTTCAATGACTGATGTCCTTCCAGTCGTTTTCGTAAGTGCGGACAAGAACCTGGCTGTTGAGATGGTTCGCGGGCATGGGAAGCGGCGCCATGTCCGGCGGAAACTGAAAGAGCGCGGAAAGTCCATCTACGCTAAGGAAACGCAATCCAGCGGGAAGCGACTTGGGCAGGGCGTAATCGTGAGTACCCGCCAGGACAAATCCCCATTCGCCGAAGGAGGGGACGTAGACGTGATACGGATAGGTTTGCAAGCCGGATTGTTTCAGCGTCTCGGCGATGCACCAGAAGGAATCGCGGGCAAACATGGGCGACGTACTTTGCACGACTATGAATCCTTGCGCGCTGAGATGGCGCGCGACGGCGCGGTAGAACGCGGTGGTGTAAAGCTTGCCGAGCGAATAGTTTGTGGGATCGGGAAAATCGACGACGATGAAATCGAAACTGTCGGCGTTCGAAGCAACCCACGGAAATGCGTCGGAGTTGATGACGTGCACGCGGGGAGAGAGCAGAGAGTTGTCATTGAGCCTGGTCAGCATGGGATTGGAGGAAAAAATCTTGGTCATCTCGGGATCGAGATCGACGAGAGTGATGCTTTCGACTTGCGGATACTTCAGAATTTCGCGAACGGCAAGGCCATCGCCGCCGCCGAGAATCAGGACCCGGCGCGGGGCCGGAACGGCGGCCAAGCCGGGATGGACAAGCGCTTCATGGTAGCGGTATTCGTCGCGCGAGCTGAATTGCAGATGACTGTTGAGAAAGAGGCGAAGGTCGTCCTTGAAGCGCGTGAGCACGAGATGCTGATAAGGAGTGTCGCGGGCAAAAATAATCTCGTCGGCGTAGATATTGTCTTCGGCCGTGGCGGTGATGTGCTTCGCTTCGGCGATTCCCGTGCCTAGTCCAAACAAGACTAGTAAACAGGCCACTCTCAATTCGCGCGTGCGAGAGAGCTGATTGGCGAACAGGTACGTGCTCCAGAACGCGACCGCGGCGTTGATCAAGCCAAACAACATCGCGGAGCGCACCAGACCAAGACGCGGAACCAGCAAAATTGGAAAGAGCAGCGACGCTCCAAGGGCGCCGAGATAATCGAAGGTGAGGACGTGCGCGATGACGTCGCGGAACTGGTAGCGGTGCTTGACGATGCGCATGAGCAACGGAATTTCCAGACCGACAAGGACACCCATCACCACGACCAGCGCGTACAGGATCAATTCGAATCCTTGGGTAAAGGCAAACGCAAGCATCAGCAGCGTCGACGAAAATCCGCCGACAACGCCAAGGAGAAGTTCGATCCAGACGAAGCGATTAGCAAGGCCGCGATTGATGTAACGGGAGAGCGCGCTGCCAATGCCCATCGCGAACAGATACGTACCGATAATGGTGGAGAATTGAAAAACGCTGTCGCCGACGAGATAGCTCGCCAGCGTGCCGGCTACAAGCTCATAGATGAGGCCGCAAGCCGCGACCAACAACACGGAAATGAACACCAGGACGACCATGAGCTAGCGGTTCGCGGCAGCAATGATGATACAAATGCCGAGAGACATGGCGCCGACAAGGATGGCGAGCGCCATGTTGTGCTCCTGCACGATTTCCTTCCAAAGGTGGTACGGCGTGAGCTTGTCCATCACCACGAAGGCGACGACGAAGATAAAAATTCCCACAAACGCGAAGACCAGTGCAGCAACGACATTGCCGAGCGGAACGAGGTTCATCTCATTTGCCTCCTGTGTAATGGTGATAGCCGCCGTAAACCGAGCGGTACGAGCCGGGATTATCGCGGACGGACTTCGGAATGTTTTTTAGCTGATTGATTGTGTCGAGGCTCCAGCCGCGGTATTGACCGAAGGCCGCTGTGCCGAGAACCAGGAATCCATAAAGAAGATAGAATTTTCGGAACATTATTCATCGTCTCCCGAGCTGCTGGACAATTGCATGGGCGGATGATCGCTTTCGGACCACCGGGACCGCTCAAAGGTATAAGCGCGAAAAGAAATGATGATTACCGGCACGAGTAGCGCGAGAAACGCGATGCCGTAAATTCCGTAGACCGGCACGTCGTGGGTGACATCGACGGTGTACGGAAT
>Ga0134070_10000546_pt1 | contig 11200 bp, 6 predicted proteins | sample 15_taG_26_FD_94463 | JGI IMG/M metagenome (GOLD analysis project Ga0134070, IMG submission 94463) | Grasslands soil microbial communities from the Angelo Coastal Reserve, California, USA - 15_D_Rain_40cm_2_09082015 | ecosystem: Environmental > Terrestrial > Soil > Grasslands ...
CCTGATGCCAACGCCGGAGCAGTGGGACTTGGTGGCAACGCTTAAGGGCCGCCATGCGGACAAGGCGAACGACCGGCTGATTGCCGACCTCAGTTTCCCAACGTTCGATTTCAGTTACACATTGGAAGTGGCAGCGGAGCCGGGCGGGGTGAAGGTCAGCATAAATCTCGATAAGCCGCTACCGCAGAAACTGGAGGGGCGGGCGGGCTTTAATTTGGAGTTTCTGCCATCTATCTACATGGGCAAGGCTTACGTGGTGGACGGAACCAAAGCCGGCATTTTCCCGCGAACGCCGAACGACGCGATGACGAAGGTTTTGCCATTGGCGGATGAGCCGAAAAAGGCGTACTACCTGGAGGACTGGGACAAGGCGAAGGGATACACGCAACCACTGCCGTTCGCCGAAGGCAAGAGCATCACCCTGGGCGTGGACGACGCGCTGGCCCGAGTGAACGTGGTATCGGATGCGGCCAACCTGATGCTGCTAGATGGGCGCGACCGCGCACAGAACGGCTGGTTCGTGTTGCGTTCGCTGATTCCTTCGGGAAAAACCACGGGCGCCATCGTGTGGCACATCCGTCCGGACGTGATCCCGAACTGGACACGGCCGCCGATGATCGCGCACAGCCAGGTGGGTTATGCGCCGGGCATCTCCAAGGTGGCGGTGCTCGAACTCGACCCGAAATATAACGGCCCGAAGACGGCCCGAGTGTTGCGCCTGACGGAAAACGGAGCTTACCAACAAGTGTTCGAGGGTCCGATCACGCTTGCGACGTCGTGGCTGCGCTACGTGTATTCGAAATTCGATTTCACGCCCGTGAAGGAGCCCGGTTTGTATGTAATCGAGTATGCAGACCAGCGCACAGCCCCTTTCCCGATTTCCCAGGACGTCTATGCAAAGATCTGGCAGGACAGCCTGGACCATCACCTTGCGGCGCAGATGGATCACGTTGCGGTTCGCGAAGGATACCGGGTGTGGCATGGCGCTTCGCACCTTGATGATGGGCGCATGGCGCCGGTGGTTGGGGAGCAATTTGACGGCTGGAACCAGGCCGCAGCGACGGACGGGAAGTACAAAGGCGGCGATCACATCCCTGGGATGAACGTGGGCGGGTGGTATGACGCCGGGGATTTCGACTTGGAGGAGCCGGCGCAACTGAGCGTCATGCAGAGCCTGGCGCTGGCGTATCGCGAATTCCATCTCACGTACGACGAGCTGACGGTGGATGAAGCCGCGCGTGAAGTGGAGATGCACCGGCCCGATGGCGTGCCGGATACGGTGCAGCAGGTGAAGCACGGTGCACTGCTCATCCTGGCGCAGTTCCACAACATCGGCCACGCGATCCGTGGCACTCACGAGCCAGATCTGCGGCAATACACGCAGGTGGGCGACGGCGCCTCGAAAACGGACGGTCGCAATTACGACCCGAAGCTCGGCCCGAATGAAACGAAGGGTGACTACTCCGGCAGGCCGGACGATCGCTGGATCTTCACTACGAACAACCCGTTTTTCCAGTGGAACGCCATTGCAGCGCTGGCTGCAGCGGCGGATACGCTGAAAGGCTGGGACGATGCATTAGCGAGAGACTGCCTAGATACCGCGATCAAAGCTTGGAACGAGGAGAAGGCTCATCCAACGCAGAATTCGGCGGGCGGCGGCTTAGGGGGAGCGGCTCCGGCAGGCGCGCCGGGAGGCGGTGTGCTGGCCGCGTCGCAGGGCGTGGTCTCTGGTGCTCAAAGCGGTGGTAACGCAGCGAGCAGCGGGGGTGCTCCGACAAACACGGGCACGACTGGCGCACAACCAACTCCCCCGACCGGCTCCGGTCGTGGAGGATATAGCGCCGGACTGGAGTGGGCAGCGGCGCTGGAATTGACCATCGCTACGAATGGCGCCGAGCCTTACAAGTCCCGGCTGAAGGAATTGTTCCCGCAGATAATCACGCCGCAACAGATGGACTCGCGTGGCTGGAGCGCGGTGCGGGCGTTGCCTTACCTGGACGCCGGCGCGAAGGATCAAATGCGCGAAGCGGTGAAGAAATATATGGTGGGGTTGGATGAGCGGCTGGACGCCACGCCGTTCGGCGTGCCGCCAAGTCTCGGCACGTGGGGCGGATCGGGCGCCGTGGTGGACATGGCCATCCGAATGTATTTCCTGCACAAGGCATTTCCGGATCTGGTGAGTCCCGAATACACACTTCGTGCGGTGAACTACATCCTCGGCACACACCCAGTATCCAGCACTTCGTATGTGGCTGGAGTGGGAACGGTGTCGAAGACAAAGACCTACAGCAACAATCGCGCGGACAATTCGTACATTCCGGGCGCTGTGATTCCGGGATATATCATTATCAAGCCGGATTTTCCGGAGTGCATCGATGACTTCGGGTTCTTGTGGTTTGAAGATGAAGCCGTGGTGGCTGGGTCGGCAAGCTGGGTGGTGGCAGGGAACGCTGCGGAGGCGATCATTAAGGAAGCGAAGTAGAGCCAGTACTAAGCGCCCGGCGGCTCCGAGCGGGCCGAGCCGCAATCGCAAGTAAAATCTAGCCGAACCATTTCGAGCTTGTCATGATGACGCTTTCTTTAAGACAGCCGGGCTTTAGATAGCTGTCATCAGCGAAACTCGCTTGGCGACGGCTAAACGCCTTATTTTCGAATTCACGATACCGTTGCTCCCTATTCCGGCAGAGTCTTCCTTCCCTTGACCTGGAACGTTGCCGACACGGTGGGAGCGCTGGTGGCGGGCTGACCGCCACCGATCGAGAGCGAGTACTTACCTTCGGCGATGATCGGTTCGCCAGCTTCAGTGACCATGCTCAGATCGCGGTCCTTCAATTCGAATCGCACATTCTGGGACTCGCCAGATTTCAGGTGCACGCGTTTGAATCCACGCAAAGCATGCAGCGGCGCGCCCGGCACATCGGGGAAGCTCAGGTAAAGTTGCACTACTTCGTCGCCGTCGCGCATGCCGGTGTTGGCAACGGTGACTTCCGCGATGAGAGGATCGCCCGCGTTGATTGCCTTTTTCGGGACACGAAGCCCGCGATAGGAGAATGTGGTGTAGCTCAAGCCGTAGCCGAAAGTGTAGAGCGGCTTGCCTGCGAAGTAGCGGTACGTGCGGCCCTTCATGGCGTAGTTTTCAAACGGTGGCAACTGGTCGACTCCGGTGTAGAAGGTGACCGGAAGCCGGCCCGCGGGATTGTTCGCGCCGGAGAGTGTTTGCGCGATCGCCGTGCCGCCCTCTTCGCCGGGATACCAGGATTCGAGAATGGCATTGACGTGTTGATTGGCCCAATTCACCGCGAGCGCGCTGCCGTTGGCCAGCACAAGCACCACGGGTTTGCCAGCTGCGGCGACAGCTTCGAGTAGATCCTCTTCTGGCTTGGGAAGATCGATGCTGGTGCGGTCGCCGCCCTTAAACCCTTCCTCGCTAACCGGCATTTCTTCGCCTTCCAATTCGCTAGTGATGCCCAGAACCGCCACGACGACATCCGCGTTCTTCGCCGCTTGAATGGCTTCGGGACTGGGCTGCGGATCATATTTCGACCAAATCAACTGCGCCTTCACTGGCCCAGCGCTGCCTTGCCCGTAACCAACCTTGACGTGGACCTTCTTCCCCTGCTCGAGGTGAATGTGCCCGGCTCGCACCTGTGGCGCCTCATCGCCGACCCAGCCGTGGGCCAGTGGTTTTCCATCGACCTCGACTCGCGCGAACCCGCCTTGCATACGTACGCCGACGGTGTACTCTCCCGTTTCCGTTGGGGTGAGGAAGCCGCTCCACTCGATGCGCAACGGATATTTGCCGGAAGCGTCCTGAGGGATGTCCTCTGCCTTCAAATCGAGCTTGTTCACCGGCCGCTCCGCCAGGACCGTTCGTTGCGGCCCCCACATTTCTCCGGTGGAAAACTCAGCCGTGAGCCCCGGTCGACCATCCAGAGTAGTGAGGAACGATGCCGGTACGACATCACCTTCATAACGCAAGAACTGCGTTCCAGGTACAAACGTGACTTGTGCGTCAGGAAATTCCGCTTTGATTCCGTCCAGCACGGAAACCGTGTGTGTAGGCCTACCGTTGTAATTGCCGAGCTGATACCGGGTCTGGTCAGCGAGGGGGCTTACCACCGCGATCTTGATTCCCCTTTTCTTGAGCGGCAGAATGCCGTCATTCTTGAGCAGGACCATCGATTCGTTGGCGACCGTCCGGGCTAATTCGCGGTGCGCAGTACTGTCGAGTTCCTTTTCGTCGATCTTTGTATATGGAACAATCTCCGGCGGGTCGAACATGCCCAGCTTGATGCGTGCCGTGAATAGCCGGATCAGTGCGGTATCAATGTCACTTTCTTTCAGGAACCCCTGTTGGTAAGCGTCCAGGTAAGGCTTGTAGTCGCGATCATCCTTGATGTCCCCGTAATTCAGGCACTCGTTATCCATCCCACGCTGGATGGCTAATGCGGAGGCTTCTGGTTGCGTCTTGGTGAAGTGGTGATCGCGAAAGATATTGACGATAGCGGCGCAATCGGAGACCACGTAGCCCTGAAAATTCCACTTGCCGCGCAACTGATCCTGTAACAGGAACTCGCTGGCGCATGCGGGTTGCCCGTTGATGCTGTTGTAGGCGCACATAACCGAGCCAGCCTTGCCTTCCGTGACGGTGGCACGGAACGCAGGAAGGTAAGTATCCAACTCATCGTGCTTGCTGACTTTCACGTCGGCGGTGTGGCGCGTGGGCTCCGGCCCGCTGTGGACGGCGTAGTGCTTGGGCGTAGAAATGGCACGATAGTATTTCGGATCATCGCCCTGCATTCCGGTGACATAGGCCACGCCGAGACGCGCAGTCAGGAACGGGTCCTCGCCGTAAGTTTCTTGCCCGCGTCCCCATCGCGGATCGCGAAAAATGTTGATGTTCGGTGCCCAGAAGTCCAAACCCTCCTGGGCACGGCTGTGGCCGGCGCGCTCAAACTGTGCGCGCTTGATGCGCGCTTCAATACCGATGGCGATGGCCATGCGATGGATGGCGTCTGTGTCAAATGTAGACGCCAGGCCGACCGGCTCGGGAAACTCCGTGGTGCCGCTTGAGGCGACGCCGTGCAGCGCTTCGCTCCACCAATTGTAGGCGGGTATGTGCAGCCTCTCGATGGCACGCGACTGGTTGGTCAGCTGGGTGACTTTTTCTTCTACAGTCATGCGATGTACCAGGTCGGCGGCCCGCTGTTCCGCAGGCAAAGCCGGGTTCAGATATGGCGGCGGCTCGGAGTTCTGGGCATGTGCGCGGCTCGCAATCAGGAGGACAACAATCGCAGCAAGAATCTTGAAGTTCGATGATCGCATGTACGAATGTGCCTCCATTTGTTTTCTCCAATTCGCCGGTCTAAAGATCGATTCCGCTTGAGTTGCTGGTTTGCGCGCTCATTGAAAGAGCCTTGGCGCAAAGTCCTTAAGGTCGCGGCGCCACGTTTGCCACTCGTGGTCGGTTCCGGGGGATTCGTAGAAGACGTGCTGAATGTTTGCTTCGAGCAGCGAGGTGTGCAACCTCTGAAGGCCTGCGCGCATTCGCTCCGGCTCGGTTGTCCCCGCTCCGATCCACAGCAAATGCACTTTCTTTGCGAACGCGGCCGGATCTGCAAACACGCCGTTGTAGTCGGTTTTGGGATTCAGCTTCCGGTCTCCAAGCACGAGCATGCCGCCTGCTCCGCTGAATCCTCCGATGTAGGAAAAGAGATCCAAATGATTAAGTGTGACCTGGAAAGTTTGCATTCCGCCCATGGAAAGACCGGCCATGGCGCGATGATCGCGATCCGTCAGTGTGCGAAAGTGGGAATCGATGTACGGGATCAGAACTTGCGTCACGTCATCTTCAAACGCGGCGGCCATGTCCCGCATGGTCTTTAGCATTTCAGGAGAACCGAAGGGCTTTCCCGTCAGGTCGGGAGCAGGCTGGCCGGCGCGCCGCGCGTAACCATAAGCCATTACCACAATCATCGGCTTGCAATTCTTCGCCGCGATCAAATTGTCGAGTATGAAGTTCGCGTTTCCCTGTCTGATCCAGCCCGTCTCATCCTCGCCTCCGCCGTGCTGAAGATACAGCACTGGGTATCTGACATTCGTCTGTGAGTCATAATTGGGAGGAGCGTAGACTAGCGCGTGCCGCCACGTACCTGTGACCTTCGAGCTGTACCAGACTTCGCGCACTTGCCCATGTGGCACGTCCTGTGCCGAGTAGTAGGTCGAACCAAGCTCAGGCACCTCGATTGCGCTCGCGTACTTGCTTCCACCAAAAAAAGCCTGACTGCCGAGGTCGCTCACCTCCGCTCCATCGATGATTACGGTGTAGTAGTGCAATCCCGGAACAAGGGGCGGCGTCGTGACCATCCAGTAGCCGTCCGACTGTTTCTCCATATCCACCTTCGGCCCGCTCCAGAAATTCACCTTGACCTTCGTGGCGTCGGGAGCTTTGAGACGGATCTGCGCCCTTCCCGCGCTGTCAACTCGCGGGTATTCAGCTCCCCACACATTTGTTGTGGCCGGATAAAAATCTCCAGCATCTTGCGCGTAGCACTCCCTCGTGCAACACAGGCTTGCAAACAGGAGCAGTGCAATTGCCACTGGCTTCATGGTTTCACCTCGAAACCCTGCATCGCGGCAGCGTTTTTCGCGAGAAGAACTGTGCTTCAGCGGCCCGCGTGCTGAAACTTCACGCGAAGGACGTAAGCGTACTTTGCCGGCGGCTGCGCAGGTAAATGCACGTGCAAACCGTCTCCACGCTGCTCGAAGTGCAAGCTCGGGTCGCCACCCAGCAAATCTACTGACGCCACTGGTTCGCTTCCCACGATTGTTGCCAGCGAACGCACCACAGCTTCGCCACTTGCTGGCCACGCAAGTCCGATGATGTAAAGCGCGTCGCCCTTAGCTGTAAATCGAAAATCCTCCGGCTTGTAATTCGCCACGTCGGTGTCGTGAAATGACCCGGCGGTCACTTTGGTCGGCCCTTCGCCGTAGGTCCGCCACGGTTGGGTACCGTAGATGGCCTCGCCGTTGACACTGAGCCAAGCTCCTACATCCCGCAGAACCTGCTGCACCTGTTCCGGAATCGTGCCATCCGACCGCGGCCCAATGTTCATCAGCAAATTCCCGTTCTTACTCACGATGTCGATGAGCTGATCCACCACGAACTGCGGCGACTTGAATGTGTCGTTCTCAATGTAGCCCCACGATTTGTTGCTGACCGACGTGTCCGTCTGCCAATAAAGCGGGCGAATGTCTCCCAGCTGACCACGCTCCAAATCGAGCACGCCGGAATGCTCTTGCATCGCGTAGTCTTTGTAGTTAATCACGCCAACGTGGTCACCATATTTTAGAGAGCTGTTGTAATAGAACGCAGCGAACCGCGCGAGATTCGTCCGGATCGCCGCCTGGCCGATCCACCAGTCGAAATACACGATATCGGGATGGTATTTCTCGACCAGTTCCGCAGACCGCGCCAGCCAATCGTTGGCCCACGCGGAGGAAACATAAGTGAAGTCATTATTGAGAGGTGTGCCCGACGGGTTCAAAAGCCAGTTATGGGCAGGGCCGTACAGCATCGCATATTGCGGGTCGTTCACATCCGAAGTAATTGCGCGGCCCGGCCCAAGGAAGAAATTATGTTCCACGCGGTGCGACGACACGCCAAAATGCAACCCTGCGGCCCGCACTGCCTTCGCCAATTCTCCGGTGGTATCGCGATGCGGTCCTATTTTGGCCACCGTCCAATCGCTCAACCCGCTGTCGTACATCGCGAATCCGTCGTGATGCTCGGCCACGGGCACTACGTATTTCGCGCCGGCTTTTTTGAATAACTCCGCCCAGGCCGCTGGATCGAAATGCTCGGCCTTGAACATGGGGATTAGATCTTTGTAGCCTAATTTATCTTGCTTACCGTAAGTCTCGATGTGATGCCGGTATTCTGGGGATCCCTCGACGTACATCATTCGCGGATACCATTCGCTGCCGTAAGCAGGAACCGAATACGCTCCCCAGTGAATAAAAATTCCGAACTTGGCGTCCTTGTACCACTCCGGCGCTTCATAGTTCTTCAGCGATTCCCAGTCCGCGCGATAGCGCCCCTCGCGATCCGCGTTTTCAACGTCCTTCAAGATCATCGCTCGCTGCCCGTCATACTTGCTGCTTGCCTTCTGCCAGACCTCATCGATCCTTTCTGGCGCTTCCGATGAAGTTGGCGCCGTCGCGCTTTGTCCGTAGGAGCTGCTGTGCGCGCATAGCGCCAGCGCTAACCCCAAGGCGAGTTTTGATATCGAACGCAACTGCACTATACGGGCTGAAAACATGAAGCAATCCTCTCAATCCAGGCAAACTTGAATTTTCTGAAAGCGCGACGGATTCTCGCTCCATGACCGCAACGCGTCCGGCGCTTCGTCGAGCCCGACAATCAGGCTCACCACCTGATCCACGGGAAACTTCCGCGCCTCCAGAAGCCCGATCACCGCGCGAAAATCCTCCGGCTGAGCATTCCTTGACCCGAGGACCTCCAACTCCTTTTGCACGAACAGCCGCGTCTCATAGCTCACCGGCTCTTTCGCGTATCCGATGTAGACAACTCGGCCGGTGAAGGCGACCTCTTCGACCGCCGCCCTGAATGTCCCCGGAGTTCCAACCGCTTCAATCACCACATCCGGACCGCGTCCGTCCGTCAGTTCCAGCAATCGCTGGCTCAGCGGCTCCCGCGCGCTGTTGATGATTTGACCGCCGCCCGTCATTTGCGCTAACTCCAGTTTCTTGTCGTCCACGTCAACGCAAATCGTGCGCGCTCCCCGGAGACTTGCAGCCGCTACTGCGCCCAGCCCGACTCCGCCACACCCAATAATCGTTACGGTGTCTTCGGCCGAAACGCTTCCGCGAGCGACCGCATGAAACCCCACCGTCAGTGGCTCGACCAGGCATAACTCTTTTGGCGTCAGTCGCGCCCGGTACAATTTTTCTCGCGGCACCGCAATATACTCGGCAAGCGCGCCGTCCCTCTGCACCCCCAGCGTCTCGTTGTATTGGCAAGCATTCGGTCGGCCTCTAAGGCAAGCCGCGCATCGGCCACAATTCGAGTAGGGAAGTAGGGCCACGTCCGTCCCGGCTGCCATCTCGCTGTCGCCCTGCACCACCGTTGCGCAAACCTCATGCCCCAGGATTCGGGGATAGGAAACCAGCGGACTCAATCCTCGGAACGAATTTAGGTCGCTACCGCAAAATCCCACCATCCGAACTTGCAGCAGTAAATCTCCCGGCCTAGCCACGGGATCAGGGACGGTCTCGATGCATGCCCGCCCGGGTGCCTGAAGAACGAAAGCTTTCATGTTGAAAATGCCAGCCGCTGCCGACCTACTATTTTCGAGTTTGAATTTTTATGGTACAATAATCGATAAAGTTAACGATGTCAATTTGAAGGAATTTAAATGGGCCCGTCGTGTCCCCATCTTCGGGAACGCCCCATGCGTTCTTTCGTCAGCTTATTGAACGCCCATTTCGGGATTTCTTATGACGGTCCGGATGAAGGATATCGCGCGTGACCTGAGTGTATCGGTCGTTACGATTTCGAAGGTCTTGCGCAACCACCCCGATGTGGGAGATGAGACGCGCGAACGAGTCCTGGCCCGCGTAAAAGAGCTCGACTACCGCCCTAACCTGGCTGCACGCGGCCTCGTCACAGGACGAACCCATCTCATTGGCCTGGTCGTTCCAGACCTCCTCCACCCTTTTTTCGCGGAAATTGCCAAATCCCTTTCCGATGTCCTCAGAAAGGGCGGCTACTGCCTGATCGTGTCGTCGTCCGACGAAGATACGGTCCTTGAGGAAGAGGAGATCAACCAATTGCTGGCGCGCCGGCTGGACGCGCTGATCATCGCCTCCTGTCATTCGTCTGTTGAACTCTTCGTCCGAATCGAGAAACACAACACGCCTTATATTTTGATCGACCGTACACTGCCCGGTTTGTCCGCAAACTTCGTAGGCGTCGATGATGAAGCTGTGGGCATGCTCGCCACCAAGCACTTGATCGACGTGGGATGCAGGAAAATCGCGCACATTCGCGGCCCGGAAACCAGCCCTGGCCTGCGTCGTCTGGACGGCTACAAGCGGGCCCTCGGCGAAGCCGGTTTGAGAATCACGAATGACTACGTCATTGCCGAAGCCAAAGGCGACGTAGAAACACGGCAGCGCGGCGCCGATGCCATGCGCCGACTTTTGAGTCTTGATCCGCGCCCTGATGGAGTGTTCTGTTTCAATGATCCGCTCGCGATGGGTGCAATGAATTTCACGCTGAATCAGGGCCTGCGGATCCCTGAGGACATTGCGCTCATCGGTTGCGGGAACCTTCACTACGACGACTCGCTGCGCGTTCCTCTTTCCAGCATCGACCAACACAGTGAGCGCATTGGCCAGGAAGCTGCCCGCGTTGCGCTCGCAGCGCTCGGCTCCAAACTCCGGCCCAAGCCCGAATCCGTTGTGCTCCAGCCTGACTTGATCGTCCGCGCGTCGACTGGACGGCGGAACCCACCACGCGAATGAAATAGCGCAATGAATCGAGTTAGACGTCCTGAGTCCGGCCAATTCGGCTTTACGTGCGACCGAATTACGAGCTTGTCCGTTGACTTGCCAAAAATGTTGGATATCAATCCGGTGCAACCTAGCCGAACCTCAGAGAGAACAATAAAAATGGCCCAAAAACTTGCTTTCAGACATCTCCGAGCAATTCAGTACCGAATCCTGCGCCGATCTCAGTTCCGTCGGACATTCCTGTTTGCGCTTAAAGCGGGATCTCCGCTCGTGCGCTCACTTCTTGCCAGCTTGACCCTGCTCGCTGTGGCTATGGCTGCGCCGGTGGCGGCTGCACAGAAAGTTGCATTGTTTATTGACGTTTCCAAGCCCGGTCCGAAGATTGACCGCAATCTCTTCGGCCAATTTGCAGAGCACCTCGGCCACGGTGTTTACGAAGGAATCTGGGTCGGCCCGGACTCCAAAATTCCGAACACGCGCGGGATTCGCAATGATGTCGTCGCTGCGCTCAAAGCGATAAAAGTGCCGAACGTGCGCTGGCCCGGCGGGTGCTTCGCAGACGAATACCACTGGCGCAAAGGCATCGGTCCGCAGCGAACGGTAACACTCAATCCCAACTGGGGCGGCGTAATCGAGCCGAATACCTTCGGAACGAACGAATTCA